>SESF01020706.1_pt1 | contig 26818 bp, 21 predicted proteins | sample 3171521 | NCBI WGS metagenome assembly SESF01 (sample SAMN10866945, study PRJNA518727) | freshwater metagenome | biome: subpolar coniferous forest; feature: holomictic lake; material: water; isolation source: holomictic Lake 227, 6 m and 8 m depth | place: Canada: near Kenora, Ontario | collected...
ACTTAGTTTGTCAATTGACGGAATTATTATTGTTTGCACTTGCAGGAACGCGGGTTTACATGGTATATTTTAACCATGATTTCATTGGGAGAAGTGTTTCATAAAAAATGCAACGTGTTTTCGTCTGTTCGAATGGTGTCGGTTGGCTTGTTTGTTTTGATGGCAGGTAGCTTGCAGCTTTTGTGCGGGTGTACAGCTTTCTGGGATACATTTGCACGTGGACAAGAACCTGATGGGGTTCCTCCTGTCTATTCAGATAATGGGGACCCAACGATTGTTTCTGGTTTGTATTTACGTATCGGCGTAACAGCTTCTGGCGCGATGACGGTTGAAGAGAGTCAGAAAGAAGTGGATTTGAATGGCGAAATTGTGATGCCGATGATTGGGACGGTCAAATGCGGCGGTTTGACTGTGGCCGCATTGCAGGAGAAGATTAAGGCGGCATATGCCAAGTATTTTATTGAACCTCAGGTGTCAGTGGGTTTTGTTTATAATGAAGCCATGGGCATGAAGTCGCCTTGGGGTTCGGTGTTGGTGATGGGTTCTGTGCAACGGCCAGGCCCCGTGAATATGCCTCCGACACGGGACTTGACCGTAACGCGCGCCCTGATGGCGGCAGGTAATCCGACGCCCATGGCGGATAAGACACGAATTCGTGTGTCACGGCGGGAGAAAGACGGTAAGATCACACGTTATTTTATTGATGTTGTTGAAATTGGCAAAGGGGGCCGAACTGAACTGGATATTCAGTTGAAATCTGGTGATGTTCTCTGGGTTCCGGATACATGGTATTAATAGTGAGTAAAGGAGCAGGCGTTATGAATGCAAAGCGTTCGCAATTTTATGTTGTTTGTTTTGTTGCGCTAATTTGTGCAACAAGTATGGTAGCATCGGCTGCCGTTGGTACTCCTCAAGTGACTGGAACGAAGGGTGCGGAAACGGGGAAGCAGGCTCCTGCTGCGAGGGTCTTGACGCGTGCCCAGTGGCTCAACAGAATAGGGGCTGCTGCCAAGAATCCGAATTTCGCCAAAGAGCTTATGAAACAAATTTCTCCGGCGGATAAAGTTGAATTTACGCAGCGCCTGCTGAAGGCGATTACGCGGATGCCTTTGAGCCCGGAAGCAAAGCTTTCTTTACTCATCAAGGCTTCAGTCGTCTGCATTGGAGGCACCTCGGCTGAGAATAACGGGCGGTATAACGTCATTGCGGAAGTGATTGCTGTAACGCCTGTCGAATATCTGCCAGGTCTTGTCCCTGCGTTGGCAAAGAATTTCAACCTGCAATTGAATAAGGTGACGCCCGCGGATTATAAGGTCATCGCTACAGACGTGGTCAAAATTGCGGTTGAACGTAATAGTAAAACGGAAGATTCTGCGGTCCGTAACACGTGTATAGCCTTGCTTTTCTTAGATGCAACAACACCGCAAGAGTCCCCAGGCTTGCAGGCGACCCTCATGGCCAGTCTACCGGAGAGTACTCGCGCATTGGCGAATACATGGGTTGCTGATGCGCAGCAGGGAAATTTTCAACCGATGATGACGGCTGCTGACGTGGTTAATCCTGTGACAACCCCAGCCCCTGTTGGGAATCAACCTACAGGAAACACAGGCCCTGCCGCCAATGCGCCTGTGGATGGGCTGCTCGGAAATATTGGCGGTTTAACGGGGTCGTTTAGTGATGCGGCTCAAGGAAACAATGGTGGGTCAAACGGTGCAGGGGGTGGCATATTGCCCGGTACTGGAGATCAAATAGTGCCGCGTCCCTATCCGAATCAGGGCGACAGGTTATAGAAGGATACAAACTTCTAACAATACGGCAATCAGAACTTTTTTTTTAAGAGGGTTTAAAAATGAGTACATCAACAAAGACATTTAAAGCAATACTTCTCATGGTGGCGGCGGTGTTGCCAATGGGTCTGCTGGCGCAAAAATCGGATGGCTTGCGTTTTGGTAATTTCAAGGTATCTCCTTATATCAGCATCGATGCATCGTATGACTCGAATATCCGTTTGAATGACGATGCCCAAGCAGACATGGTCTATCGTGTGAGCCCGGGGTTGGATGCCCAATATACGGGAACAGACTGGGGTATTGTCGGTAATGGATGGTATGCGTATGACCTGTATCAAAAATACGACATCTTAAACGCAAGCCGTTATGGAGAAAGTCTTCAATTTTATGTGGAGTCGTTGAAGGGCTGGAAATTCCGGATGGGAGAGAAGTATGATTTCAGTAATCAGAACGATTCGCAGTTGTCGGGGGGTAGCGGTGTATGGCGTAACCGGCGTCAGTTTGATGTTGACGCGCTGCTTGCTTACGAAATCAGTGAACGTTGGGCAGTTGGACTGAATGCCATGTACACGGAGAACAAGTTTGACAATAAAACGCAAGCCGCATATTCGAGTCCATTATATGGGTGGAGCTCAGCGAACATTGGTGCTGAAACGGAGTATGCCGTGACTCCGAAGACAGGATATATCCTGAATGGATCTTTCCAGCGTTATATGTCGGAGGGCGAGGTTGCCGGCGAAAGCAATGATAGCGATGGATATACATTGATGACTGGTTTCGGGTCTCGGTTCACTGAACGGTTGAGATATCGAATTCTGGGGGGCGCGAATGTTTACATGACTGATTCTGATACAACGACCAGTCCGGCTTTGAACGCCAATATCAACTGGATGATGAGTGATCGTTGGGCATTGACTGTGGCGACGGCCAATTATTATCAACCGAGCGAAAGCACTCGGGGTCAGGCGAAAAATGTTTGGTCGCTCTCGGGAGGTGTCAGTTACAAGCCAACCGAGCGCGTGGATATGACCGCTGACATTGTCTATCGTCGTGAGAACAACGAAATGATGTCCGATAAAACCACTTCAGGTCAGAACTACGTTTCGGATCAATACACAGCACGTTATCGCGTAGCGTATTGGTTCATCAAGTATGCGAATGTTTACGCATCTGCGGAATATACGTTCCAGACATCTGAGTTGGAGGATGACACGTGGAGTCGTTATCGTCTTTCCCTGGGCTGTATGTTCCGCTATTAAGCCAGAAAAGGTACTGGAAGGTGAACATGATTTTGCCCACGCGAAAAACACGAGCGTGGGCATTTTGTTGTAAAAAGGTTAGTTGGGCATGATGCAGAAGTTATTGACGAAATATTGGTTGGCTTTTCAGTTAGTTGTTTTGTTTGGTGCGGTTAGTCTAAGCATTTTCAGGACTGAGGCAACAGGCTCCGTCTATTTGCTTTGGCTGTCACTCTTTGTTGTGGAGTCGCTCGTTTTGTTGCCAACGGTTTTCAAGGAAGAGTCTATCACAGATGCTCGAAAACGTGTTTATCGTTCTTTGGAAGGCGATGCATTTACATACGTTGGTCTTGTTCTTATTATTATTTTAGGAATACAATGGATGAATAGCGGATGCAGTCTGGTCTATTTGCCTGATGCGGACGTTTGGAAGTACAGTCTGCCTCCCATTGAATGGATTCCATATAGTGTTAAGCCCTTGCCGACACTCGCTGGGCTTTCATTGGTTGTATCGGTGTTCGCTGGCGTGATTGTCGTTCGAAATGGGCTCGGTAAGGGCGGAAAGCGTTTCTTTTTAGATACGGCGTCAATTATCAGTGGAATGATTGCGGCTTATGCTGTTTTTCAAAGCCATACGGGGGTTGAGCCGTATGCCACATGGGCAGCTCATCCGTGCGCATGCAATCCAGGCACGTTCTTTGTTTTTTGGTTCCTGATTTCGTTGGGACTGGATCTAGGCTCTTCGACTTCGAGGTTTTCGTCAGCGAAGACGGCTCTTTGGTGGATTTTTGCGTTTGCGGGAAACCTGGTTGGATTTCTACAATTCTCCTCTGCGGTCAGTATGGTTGTGTATGCGGTTGTTGGGGTGTTGCTGATTATCCATCGCATCGTTATGTTGGTTTTCCAGCACGTTCAAGTTGGAAAACGATATCGTTTTGTGGTGGGAATTTTGGCTGTGTTAGTTTTCGTGAGTGGTTCGATCGTGTTTCTTATCCCGAAATCGCCAATCCTTTCGAAAATAATGGGACTGCAGGATGTATCGTCTTTTGAGAAGATGACGGCCAGTCGTATTTTCCGAACAAATGCGGCTGTAAAGATTTGGGAAGAGGCGCCGTGGACAGGTGTGGGGGTCGATGGGTTTTCACAGTATTTAGGTACAGTCATTGAAGATCGCGACTGGAAGTTGATGAAAAGCGATAAACAATTGGTATGGAACGATGGCTTCCAGTTCCTGTGTGAATGGGGTGTTATTGGGACAGGCGTATTGGGCGCAATGATTATTACGATAGTCATTCCGTTGTTTGTAAGGTTGCGTAAAATTTTTGGTACGCGCAGCAGTCACCATACGGCATGGGATATTTTTGTGATGTTTGATGCCCATATTGTGCCCAGCGCGGTGGTGCTCGTGATGTTATTAATAGAGGGGTGGTTTTCCAGCCCATTTCAGTCGCCGGCTGTTTTTATGAGCTGGTTTTGTGTATTAGCGGTGTTACCTGGTTTGCTCCCGCCCCAAAGGGTGAAACATGCTTAGTGAGAGGGAAAGAAGATGAGCGAGGAACGCGAAGAGACTCAAGGATCGGGATCAATGGAACGTCGCCGTCCCATGTATTACGGCGGTCAAGCGCGTCCGATGTATTATGGGGGTGCTCATCGTCCCATGTATGGGGTGTCAGCACCTGCGTATGGCGGCGGTGCGTATGGCGGTGGGGGTGGCGCGTATTACTATGGGGGTGCTACTGGTTCTGACAATCCAGGTGAAGAAGATTCGCTTCTGGGTTCGTTGACCATTGGTCGTGTTTTACGTGTGGCTTCGCAGAGCTGGATTACCATTTTGGTCTTTGTGATTGTCAGTGTGTTAGCGGCGTTTGCGGTCTTTAAAGTCTCGCCAATCATCTATGAGGCGACCAGCAGATTTGAGATGAGTATTCGGAAGCCGACCATCACCGGTAAGCATGGTGCGATTATGGATATGGATGTCGGCGGCACCATGGATGAAGTGTTCAATACGCGTGTGGCGCGTCTTAGAAGTCGCGATGTTTTTACTCAAATCGTCACGCAATATCGGAGTGAACATCCCAGCGCAACCTTTACAGATGAAGAATTGGGCCGTACGTTAGGCGATTCGAAGATGATATTGCAACGGCGTTCCAAACTGATCTTTGTTACCGTTCGTTCAACAGATGCACAGCTTGCCGCTGACTTGGCCAATGCGTATGCAAAGGTTGCCGAGTTGTTTACGACCGACCAGAATCGGAATGAGTCTGATTCAGCCATTGCATGGTTGTCTTCTACAACCGAACAGCAACGTCGAAATCTTGAACGCGCAGACAAGGAAATGCTCGCCTACCGTTCCGCCAATCAGATTGGTCTCATGGCAAGCGAGATAAGCATGGCCGAAGGTGCGTTGACCAAGATTACATCTGACGTTATTGAGATTGAAAGCAAGGTGATGACGGCGACGGAACTTAAGAAGACCTTGGAAACCATCCAGGGCGACCCTGAAAAGTTTGGCACATTGCCAGAGTCCATTCCACGTTCTCTGGAAATTGGTCTTTCTTATCAGACGCTTCAAAAGACGTTAGCTGAGAAAAACTCGCTATTGGCCCGTTTTACAGCAAACCATCCTGAGGTGAAGGTGAAGGAACGAGAGGTTGAAATATTCAAACAGCAGTTTGCTGATGTCGTATTTCGTGCGTTAGAGACATCAAAAGCCAATCTCGATTTGCTGCAACGTCAGTTGGCCCGGCTTGCCCCACGCAAAGTCGAACTGATGAAAACGATTTCTGATTTGGAACTCAAACTTGTTTCATCGAAAATGCGCTTGGAGCAATTGGAGCGTGATCGTAAGGTGGCGGAGGAGCAATATCAGTCCTTGCGTGAACGTACACAAGATGCGATCGTGGCGTCTGATGAAAATACGGCGATTATTAAGCAAGTCGAACCCGCCTATAAGTCAAATTCTTCAGTTTTACCCAATCCGCTCATGATTTTTTCGATAGGTCCTTTTTTGGGGTTGATGTTGGGTTTCTTGTTCGTGTTGGTTGTGGACCATCTGGAAGATAAGATTGTCGGTCTTTCAGATATTGAGCAGCGTCTGAGGATGAAGACGCTCGTTGTGCTTCCGCATGTTCGTCGTAAGAAGCGTGAACAGGTTGCACAGATGGTTGTGAATGATAAATTTTCGCAATTTGCGGAAGCTGTGGCAAGTCTGCGCAACCTCTTGGATTCGCCTCGCTATAGCGAATTATCAAAAGTGCTGTTATGCGTGAGTACGCAACCCGGCGAGGGCAAGACCATTACTTCGTGTTCGCTTGCTGAATCATGCGCCTTGAGCGGACGTAAGACGTTGCTCATCGACTTCGATATGCGCCGTCCGCGTATTGCTCGTATTTTTGAAAAGAAGCCGGCTGACTTTAAGAGTCTGCCACATACACTCGTACAGGGTAACCAGGCACTCTTTGATTCCCTGCCTGTCCCTTCAGGCGTTGAAAACCTTGACTTGATTTGTTCGAAGGCGTCCTCAGAAATCAGCCCCGCATCTTTGATGGGGAGCGGTGCGATTGTGGAATTGTTCAAGTGGGCAAGAGAACACTATGACCGTGTCATCGTCGACTCGCCACCTTTTGGAATCGTGGGGGATGTAATGACGTTGGCAACGCTCGTAGACTCGGTCATGATTATGTGCTGCGCAGAACGTACCCGCTTTAATCTGTTGAAGCATGCGCATCGCCACTTGACAGAATCTGGTGCGCGGGTCATTGGTGTTATTGTGAATGATGTGGATTTCGGAAGGCATCAGCACTTTGGCAAGTATGATTACCAGTACAAGTATGGCTCAAAGTATGGTTCAAAGTATGGGTACTCTTCATACGGGTATGGGACTGGAGCTGGAAGGAAGCTGTCCACTGCTCCAGCCATGGCGGTCGGATCGGAGGCCGTGCGTCAGCTTACGGAAGAGGAAGATACGAAGTATGATCCGTTGACAAAGGAAGAACAGGCTCAAGCTCAACGTAAAGAGAAAAAGGATGTGTTTGATTATTCGCTCTCGGATGATGAATAGACTGCACATCGCGAGCCAGTGTTTTCAGGGAACAGGTCGAGAGGCCTGTTCCTTTCTTTATGGCGAAGCAGCAATTGTCTTCAATAATTGCGTTACGGTGTGCTGTTGTCCAGGAAGAACATAGTCGGGCAAAAGTTCAGCAAGAGGTTGAAGTACAAACATACGGTGATGTGCGCAGGGGTGTGGAAGTATTAACTCCGGCGTGTTCAGGATCATGTCGCCAAAGGCAATGATGTCGATATCAATCGTCCGCGCTACTCCATATACGCCAGTTCGAGTGCGGCCGAGTCGCTCCTCTATGGCATGAATGGTGGTTGAAAAGATGTGAGGGGGCAAGCTTGTTTCGAGCACGACGACCGCATTGAGAAATATGCATTCGCGATCCTTTTCAGGTACGCCAACAGGCTCGGTCTCGTGAATAGAGGAACAACGGAGGTGATGCGTGCTGGGCAAGGCGGATAATGACTGAAGCGCCTTTTCAATGAAGGCGTTACGAGGTTCGATGTTGCTCCCCAGCGAAAGGATGACGGTGACATCGCCCATAATCAATCACTCGAAGATGACTCTATTTATGCTGTAAAGCCAAGCACGTCACGCATGGTATAAATGCCAGGCTTACGATTGGCAAGCCAGAGTGCGGCACGCAGCGCGCCCGTGGCAAAGGCCTCACGGCTGTTGGCTTTATGCGAAATTTCAACGCATTCCTCGTCTGCGATCAATGAAACAGTGTGGTCTCCGACAATCGCGCCGCCCCGTATGGCGTGGATGCCGATTTCACCTTGGGGACGTTCACCTACAATGCCTTCGCGACCATAGCATGCGACATCCTTCAGGGCAACGTTACGACCCGCAGCGGCGGCTTCAGCAAGCATCAGCGCGGTTCCGCTGGGCGCATCCTTTTTGAGACGATGGTGGGCCTCAACAATTTCAATGTCGTAGCGCGTGTCGAGCACTTCTGCGGCACGTTTAACAAGTTCCAGCAGCAGGTTGACACCCAGGCTCATATTGGCTGCCCATACAATGGAAATCTGTTTCGCGGCACCCTGAACGCCTTGTTTTTCTGCTTCACTGAGTCCGGTCGTCCCCAGAACCACCGCCTGATTGTTTTCAATGGCATTTTTGATGTTCGAGGCAACACAGGAATGAAACGTGAAGTCAATGACAACTTCTGCCTGTTTGGGCCATTCCGATGTGTAAATGAGTTCTGCAGGAAAATCTTTTACGGGTTTTCCGAGTCCAGGAAAGTCTGGACTTTCAACCGCAGCGACAATGTCGCACCCTTTGATTTTCTGTGAACAGCGCAATAGATTTTGTCCCATGCGGCCGCCGGCTCCAAGAATAGCTATTTTCATATTAGAGAAGATTAAGGGATGACAGGGTCTTGTGTAATTGCTCGCGAATCTTTTCTGAGGGTTCGCAAAGCGGGAGACGATAGGTGGCCTGGATACGGCCCATCATGGCCAGCGCCGCCTTGACGGGGATAGGATTGGTGTCGAGGAAGAGATCCCGGAGGAGCGGATAGTACAACCGGTGTAACTCCCGTGCGTCCGCGAACCGATCTAAGCGCGCCAGACGTACCATGTTGGCCACCTCAGCTGGTATGACGTTGGAGGCCACGCTGATGATGCCCGATGCACCCACGCTGATCATCGGAAGCGTCAGGCTGTCATCCCCAGACAACACGGTCAATTCACATGCGTTAAGAATGGCACTAACGCGGTCGACATTCCCAGCCGCTTCCTTGATGGCGACGACCATGGGGTTACTCGCAAGGCGCACGACGGTTTCCAGTGGGATCTCCTTGCCTGCTCGGCCTGGTACATTGTAGAGCACGACAGGTAATCCTAGATCAGCAACAGCCGAAAAATGGCGGAACATGCCTTCTGCGTTGGGCTTGTTGTAGTAGGGAGTGACCTGCAAGGTTGCATCCGCACCCATTTGTTTGGCTTCGCGTGTGAGCTCCAATGCTTCAGAGGTGGAATTGGCCCCTGTTCCTGCAATGATAATCGCCCTCTTCGCAGCCGTATCAAGGGTGACCGCGATCACCTTGAGATGTTCTTCCATATCGAGCGTAGGCGACTCACCGGTTGTGCCGACAGGAACGATACCTTCAACGCCGCTGGCGATCTGCCAGTTGACCAGTTCGCGCAGTGCGCCATAGTCAACGCTCCCATCGGTATTGAAGGGCGTGACCAATGCAGTGAATGTGCCATGTAACGTCATAAATCTCCTTAAAACTGTCAATCAATCATTAACGCTGGACGCGGGCATTGCCCTTCCAGATGCTCCACACTTGATCTTCATCAGCAGGCAATGCGTAATCTACCAGCATCGTTGTTGCTAGTGCGCCGCTGGCCCAGCCGAACTGAATCCATTTTTCGGGTTCCCATTCTTTAAGAATAGCGTAGAGCATGCCGCCTACAAAACCATCCCCGCCACCAATGCGATCCAACACCGTAATGTGGCGAGGTTCGACAGTGTACCATTCCTGTCCAACGGACATAAGGGCTCCCCACAAATGGTTATTGGCATCTTCAACTTCGCGGAGCGTCGTACCGTAAACCTGCGCATTCGGAAATGCTTTTTTGACCCGTTCGATCATGCCCTTGAATCCATCAATCTTCGCTTTGATGTCTTTGCCGCCGGCCTCTGGTCCCTGAATGCCCAAGCAGAGCTGAAAGTCTTCCTCATTTCCGAGCAGAATATCCGACACACTGGCAATTTCCTTGAAGATCGCTGAAAGTTCCGTTTCGCGACCCTTCCAAAAAGAGGCACGGTAGTTGAGGTCGAACGAAATCTTGGTGCCGTACTTCTTGGCTGCCCGTGCGAGCTCAAGGCAGAACGTGCTCGTCTCTGGCGAGAGCGCGCCAATCAATCCTGACAGATGAACAATCTGTACGCCTTCCTGACCGAAGATACGATCAAGATCAAAATCCTTAACATTCAGCGTACGCCCGACTTCTCCAGCGCGGTCATTCCATACGCGAGGTCCGCGTGAGCCGAACCCACTGTCGGCAATATTGAACTGGTGGCGATATCCCCACGGTCCGCCCTGTGCCACTTCAACACCTTCAAAGTCCATGTGCCGGCTACGTAAATCATCCTTCAAAAGCTGTGCAATGGGGCTTCCCTTGACGAACGTCGTCAATACCTTGACGGGCAATCCGAGATAGGCCGCGACACTGGCGACATTTGTTTCCGCACTGGTTGCCTGCATCATAAATAAACCGCCTCTATGAACGGGTTGTCCATTGACTGGCGTAATGCGCGCGCCCATACTGGTGGGGACTAAAAGAGAATATCTGCAGTTTCGTTTCAGTTGCATGCTTGCTATTTTCACGAGATGTTTTAACCAAAATAATTCAATGACCTGATTCAAGTCAGTGGAGATAGTGTAACAAGACTCTGGCGGCTCCCGCAATGATTTTTACATCTCATTTTTAGGATTTCACGCCTAGCTGGCAAGGAAAAGTTCAGGCTTGGGATTGGCCATAAGAGCTTTATCTTTCAGAATCTGGTAGGCGACAACCCCCGAGCTACAGAGGATCACTGGGAGTAGGGCCCACGCGTATGAAAAACTTTTGTAAACGAAGATGTTCCAGACGATGACAGAGGCATAGCCGACGAGGGTACAAATCAGGAAAGACCAGAGGCTTCGGCGCTTCTCGCGATTGATGGACGTGATGACAAGATACAGAATGTAGAGAATAGGACTTGCTATACGTGAAAGAGTCAGTCCGAAAATGACAAGCGATTTCATCATACCCCATCCATCTGCACCGTGAATTGTGGGCCAGAAAAAATAGAGAGAAACAAAGAGTTGTGGCACCAAAAGGATGACTACCCCTGCTTCAAGAAGCGATTTAAAAATTGCTTTCATAAAGGGGCTATTCGTATTGGAATACCTGTTTGAAGGACGCGATGACCGACTGCTTGATATCCTGCATGTTGACGGGCTTGCCCAGCAATTTGCACATGGAAGTCACTCCAGCGTCCTGGAGGCCGCAGGAAATGATGCCACAGTAGTCCGCCAACTGGGTATTGACGTTCAACGCAAAGCCATGCATAGTGACAGAATGAGCGACCCGAATGCCAATGGCTGCTAACTTGTTATTCCCGACCCATACGCCTCGGTTGCGCGGATCGCGGCCGGCTCCAATACCGAATGACGCCAGCGCCTGAATGAGCGTCTCTTCCAAGGCCGTGACATACTCGATAACCTTCAGGTTGGCTTCGCCAAGATGAATGATGGGGTAGCCGACTAACTGCCCAGGTCCGTGATAGGTGACATCGCCGCCGCGTGATGTTTCGACACGGTCAATACCGGTTTCCTGAAGCGTCTCCGGCGAGTACAAAATATTGTTGGCCTCAGCAGAACGGCCCAATGTATAGACACGCCGATGCTCCAGCAGAAAAAAGGTGTCAGGTACGATTCCATTACAACGCGCAACATGCGTCTGCTCTTGAAGAGTCAAAACGTCGGCGTAGGGCTGTTCTTTGCCCAAATCCTGTATGGAAACCGTTTTCATGCCTGATTCGATAGAACAACAAAACCGGACACCTTACTACTGTACGGTGACCGGTCTCGCTTTTGATCAAAGACAAAGCAGAATTAACCCAGCTTTGCAATGCTAATCGCCATGCGTGATTTCTTGCGACTCGCGTTGTTTTTGGCAATGATGCCTTTTTTCGCTGTCTTGTCCAAGACGGAGGCGTAAGCGGAAAAGGTTTTCGTCGCCTCATCCTTGTTGCCAGACTCAATTGCCGCTAATACTTTTTTGCGTGCGGTCAACACACGGCTCTTGCCGGCTTTGTTACGCGTGTGACTCACTGTTGCCTGCTTGGCACGCTTAATTGCACTCTTAATGTTCGCCATGAAACGTTGCTCCTTAAATGCTCTACTCGTGGTAAAAACGGTGATTATATTACCTTCATTTTCCGGTTTGGTCAATTCCTAACCTTAAAAAAAGAAATATAATTTTCTTATCCGCCCTTGCCAATTCAAAAAAAATATGATACTTCCTTAAATTCTTTTGCGCCTTTGGGCACACAAGAACTTGGGTTTCGGAGGAAAAACATAGCGTGACAGAACGAGAAGCATTAATAGCATTTAACCGAGTTCAGGGCATTGGCTCTGTGACGGCTCAGCAGATTATTGAAGCGTTGGGTTCGTTGGCCGCAGTGTTTGAGGCTTCGGAGGAGACACTCCAGGCTATTCCAGGTATTGGCGTTGAGCGAGCGATGTTGTTGACACAGGACTTGAGGCGTGTCTCGGCTGAGGAAGAGCTGGAGCGGGCGTCGAAAACGGGTGTACATCTGATCACGTGGGATGAGGAAACGTATCCAGCCTTATTAAAGGAAATAACGGATCCGCCGCTCGTTCTGTATGTGGCGGGCGACGTCACGGCCTTGGATACGCCGTCTATCGCCATTGTGGGGACGCGTCATCCGACGGTTTACGGACGCGAGACCGCACGACGGTTTGCCTATCAGCTTGGCGTTGCGGGCTATACCATCGTCAGCGGGCTTGCCGAGGGAATTGATACAGAGGCGCATCTTGGCACATTGAAGGCCAAGGGGAAGACTGTTGCGGTGTTGGGTGGTGCACTGGATTGCCTTTATCCGAAGTCGAACACGAAGCTGGCGCGTGAGATTGTGACCTCGGGGGGCGCGGTTATTTCGGAGTATGCTTTTGGACGTCAGCCAGATCGACAGACGTTTCCGATGCGGAATCGGATCGTCAGCGGACTTTCAAGGGGTGTGTTGGTTGTCGAGGCTCCGATCAACAGTGGAACCCTGATTACCGCAGGGCAGGGGATGGATCAGAATCGGTCGGTGATGGTGATCCCCGGGCGCATTGATTCGGCTGCATCTCAGGGAGGTCACAAGTTGTTGAAGGAGGGGGCGAGGTTGGTGACGTCGCCAGAGGAGGTCATCGACGAGGTTCAAGATCTCTTTGTTGGCAGGAGTGCGCGTATCTCAACCGAAATACGCAAGCCTGTAAAAAAGATGGAGTCTGGGGAGGAGAAGAAGCCGATGCCGGTATTGACGGCTGAGGAACGCTCGCTTATGGTCATCGTCGACGATGGCGGGACACCGATCGATGTTGTTATTCGTAAGACGGGTTTGCCTGCTGGACGGGTGAATGCGCTGTTGGTGAGTTTGCAGATTAAGAGGTTGATGAAATTGATGCCAGGAGGCATCGTGATGCGGGCATCGTAACCACCACGCCTGAGTGAAGCGAAAGATTGTTTTTTTGAAAGGAAGATACGTCATGGGAAAGAAGCTTGTCATTGTTGAGTCGCCTGCAAAGGCGAAGACCATTGGGAAAATTTTAGGATCAAATTATGTTGTAAAGTCGTCGGTTGGACACATCCGTGACTTGCCGGAGCGAACCTTGGGTGTTGATATTGAACATCAATTTACACCCAAATATGTTGTATCCGCAAACAAGGCAAAGACCGTCGCCGAACTCAGGAAGGCGGCAAAGACCGCAGATGTCATTTATCTGGCACCCGATCCTGACCGTGAAGGGGAGGCGATTGCCTGGCATTTGCAGGAGACGCTCGCAGGCGATGCAAAGGATACACCCTTCTTCCGCGTACAGTATAATGAAATTACAGCCCGAGCCGTGAAAGCCGCGTTTGAAAACCCAGGGACGATCGACATGAATCGCGTGAATGCGCAGCAGGCGCGTCGCGTACTGGATCGTATTGTGGGATATAAGGTGAGCCCCATGCTGTGGAGCCGTATCAAGCGTGGTTTGAGTGCCGGACGTGTGCAGTCGGTTGCCTTGCGCTTGGTTGCGGAACGAGAACGGGAAATTCAAGCGTTCAATATTGAAGAATATTGGGTGCTGGGCGCCAATGTCTGCCGGCAGGCACCTCCGAAGGATCCCTTTGCAATTAAGTTGGTCAAGGTCGATGGTGAAAAAACAGCGGTTCATTCTGAAGGCGCAGCCAAGGCGTTGCTCGCAGAAGTTGAAGGCAGTCGGATATGCGTGAAGGATGTTCGGGTGCGTGAAACGTCGCGCAGGCCCTTGCCTCCCTTTATTACGTCAACACTTCAGCAAGCGGCTTCCAGTGTTTGTGGATTCTCGCCGAATCGGACGATGAGCTTGGCGCAAAAATTGTATGAAGGTATTGAAATAGGCAATGCTGGCGCAGTGGGTTTGATTACCTATATGCGTACAGATTCATTTAATATTGCGCGTGATGCTCAGGCCTCCGCTAAGGAGTTCATTACGTCATCTTATGGGGCTGGCTATTACCCGGAGACCCCTAACTATTATAAGAGCCGGAGCAATGCCCAGGAGGCACATGAAGCGATTCGTCCCACGGACGTCCTTCGCACACCCGAAAGCCTGAAAAGCATCTTGGATGCACAGTCGCTTAAGCTTTACGACTTGATTTGGAAACGCTTTGTCGCCAGCCAGATGGCCGCGGCGAAGATTGAACAGAAGACGGTCGAAATCCAGCCGCTTAAAGAGGGAATTACGCATATCTATACCTTCTTTGCTTCTGCCTCGGAAGTATTATTTGATGGCTTTCTGAAGGTGATGGCACTTAATATCCATAAGAAAAAAGAGGATGACGAAGATGAGGAGGTTGAAGAAGTGGATCACCTCCCACCCTTGGCAACAGGGGATGAGCTTCAGGTTTTACAGTGGTTAAGTGATCGTAAAGAGACCAAGCCACCTTCGCGTTTTAGCGAAGCATCGCTCATCCGAGCACTTGAAGCGAATGGTGTCGGACGCCCTTCGACGTATGCGGCAATCATAGAAACGCTGAATGCCCGTGAGTATACGACGCGCGAGAAACGGCAGCTTGCTCCTACGGAGCTGGGGTTGAAAGTCAACGACCTGTTAGTGGCAAAACTCGAAGCACTTTTTAATGTGGGCTTTACGGCTGAAATGGAAGAAGAGTTGGATCATATCGAGGAAGGTCGTATAGAATGGACCCACATGATGGAGGAGTTCTATAAGCGCTTTACCATGTGGATGGAACTGGCGAAGGAGCCCCCTGTCGACACGGCCAAGGTGAGTGGCGTTATGGCCTTAGTCAGTCAGATTACGGAATGGGCCCCAGAAGTTCAACGGGGCAAGCGCAAATATAGCGATGCTCGCTTCGTGACCTCCATCATTGAGCAGATTGAAGCTAAGGAAAAGGCTGTGTCGGAAAAGCAAGTGGAAGCACTGGTGAAGATCTGTCTGCGTTATCGGGCGCAGATTCCAGATTTGGAAGCCCAGCTAACAGCAGTAGGCTATGAGAAGCTTGTCGTCTCGGATAACGCGATGGCGACACCCGAGTCCTCCATGATGCGCTTTCAATTGCTGGAGCAAGTCGAACTCTCGGAATCCCAGGCTGGCTTTATTGATTCGCTTCGCAGTCAGGTGGTCAATGGACGCAAGCTCAGCGATAAGCAGGTTGCCGCCATTGAACGGATTATTGTTCAAAATGCGTCGCAATTTGAAAATTTTGACACCGTGCGTGAACAGCTTGGCCTTTCTGCTGAACAGGCAAAGCCAGAATTGGATATAGAAAGCCCTGTCCTGTTGGAGATGCTGAGCCAGGTGGCCACTTGGCAGGAGCCGGTCACACGTGGCAAGAAGGTTTTTAATGACAAGGATTTTTACGACAGTCTCGCCGGACAATATGCGCGTCAGCAGTCGTTGACCTTTCGTCAGCGCGGCGCCATGAAGCGGATGGTCTTCCGCTATAAGGCGCAGATCCAGCAGTTTGATATGTATGCAGAGCAGTTGGGCTTGAACAAGAAAGCGGCTGATAAGAAGGATGAATAACGCCAAGGAGTTTTATGGGTTTTGATGCAGGTAATGTCAGTTTCAGGCTCTTTTATTTGACGCAGCAATATACCTCTTCTATCGTCGAAGAGTTTGCTCGGCGACTAGCCCCGTCGATTGAAAAATTGGATCGCGAACCCATTTCTGGCTGGGTGGGGCCCCGGCATCTTTTTGACCGTGAAATCACGGATGAGAAATGTGTTGCGGGTCCCTTCTTGAGTGTGCAGTTGATGAAGGCGGAGAAGAAGATCCCGACGTCGTTGTTACGTGCTTATCAGAAGCTGGAAGAGGATGTCGAGATGAAGGCGCGCGGCTTTGATACGCTCTCGCGTAAGGCCAAAGCGGAGGTGAAGGCGCGCGTCATCGAGATGCTTCAGCCAAAGATGCCTCCGACGCTTCAAAGCATCCCCACGGTACTGGATTTCCGCAATGATTTGTTGATTGCTGGGGCCCTGTCAGACAAGCAGATCGATGCGTTTGTCTTGTCTGCCAAGGATGCGCTTGATTCAATGCCCATTTTAGTGACGGCTGAGACCGCCGCTATGCGTCGCAAGCAGATCAATGCAAAGGATCTTGACCCCGTGATGTTCACGCCTGATGAAACGATTACTCCGCCTGTCGAGGGGACGCTGGGCATGGATTTTATGACATGGCTTTGGTTTGCGTGGGAAAAAGATGGCGGTGTCTATCATCTGCCCGACGGACGTGAGTTTGGCATCATGTTGGAAGGTCCTGTTACCTTCTTCCGCGAAGGACAGGGTGCTCATGAAGTGGCGTTACGCAAGGGGTTGCCCCTCAATAGTCGCGAAGCAGGCACCGCGCTTCTCTGCGGTAAGAAGCTGAAGCGCGCAAAGGTTACCATGGCGCATGCAAGCTCTTCTTATACCGCGACCATGGATTCAGATTTTGCCTTTCGCGGACTCAAATTGCCCAAGGGCGAGCAACTGGAAGAGATGGGCAAGGTCGAAGAGCGCATGATGTCCATTGAATTTTTCTGGAGCGCCTGGCTCCATCTGTTCGACACCTTCCTCGATATCCGCATGGATTATAAGGACTGGCAGAATACACTCGACAAGATGCGTGACTGGATTGGCGTGCTCTCTAATAAATAAAGTGCTGGCTTGAATGTTACGCATGATCTGCTTATACTTCCTGATATTAAGTAATGTAGGAAAATCAATAAGGGGAAGTATGAAGCAATCATGGCTAGCGTTGGGATTTTTTTGTTGGGTCATCAACAGCGTCTCGACAAGTTTTGCTGAGACATCATTTTATGTCTCAACGTCTGGACGTGCCGATGGGTCAGGTTCTTGGTGGCGTCCGTTTGCTACACTGGCACAAGCCCGCGATGCTGTTCGCACAGCAAAAAAAGCAAGTGCTAATCAGACCTTCACGGTGATCGTTAAGGACGGTGTCTATCTGCTGTCAGACTCCTTTAAATTGACACAGGAAGATAGCGGCACGGAAACGTATCCTGTCATCTACAAGGCTAGCAAACAGGGTGGCGCTAAACTATATGGTGGCGCTTTGTTGGACAAGAAGAATTTTAAGCCGATTGCGGACGAAAAGATCCTTGCCCGGTTGCAACCAGAGGCACGTCAAAACGTTCTGGTATGTGATGTATCGCAGAACTTGAAGGGCGACCTGCCTCAAATTCCCTTAGCTTATCATGGGGCCATTGTGCCCCCCTTTCTCTATGTTGATGGCCAGCCAAAGACGATTGCGCGTTGGCCCAACAAAGGGGAATGGGCCACCTTTAGCAAGGTGGTTGATCCAGGACGTGACAAACAACCGGGCGCCTTTGAATTTAAGGATGCGCGTATGGCCAAGTGGAATATAGCGGACGGCGTATGGATGCATGGTTATTGGACGCATGACTGGTCGGATGAAGTCTTGAAGGTCGCAAGTTATGAGGCCGATCAGGGCGTTGTCCGCCTCGCGGCCAGACATGGGTATGGACTGATGGCGGGCACGTGGGGAAAGAAGGAGCGTCGCTTTTATGCGTTGAATGTGCTCGAAGAACTTGATGTCCCAGGCGAGTGGTATTTGGACCGGAAGGCGAAGTTGCTCTTTTATTATCCGGAACCCAATGCGAAGCATGCAGAGATGATGCTGGCCACGCTCCAGAATCCGCTCATCGTTGCGAAGGGTGTGAAACATGTCCAGATACAGGGACTGACCTTTGCCTACAACCATGGAGAAGGCCTCAGCCTTCAGGATTGTACATCCATGACGATTGCTGGCTGCACGGTACGGAATGTCGCCCGTACCGCGATTTCCATTCAAGGGAGTCATAACCGTGTTCAGTCCTGTGACGTTTTTGATGTTGGCGCGTCGGGTATCGTGTTGAATGGCGGTGACCGGCAAACCCTTGTGAACGGCAATAATGTCGCGGAGAATAATCTTGTGTATCGTTTTGGGCAGTTTAGCCGGACGTATGCAGGTGCCTTTGGAGTTCAGGGTTGTGGCAATGTCGTGCGTAATAACGTGATGCACGATGCGCCGCATACTGCCATCCTTTATGGGGGCAATGAGCAGTTGATTGAACTTAATGAAGTGTATAACGTTCAGCAGGAGACTGGCGATGTAGGCGCATTCTATACAGGCCGCGACTGGACAAGTCAGGGTAATGTGGTCCGATACAATTATTTTCATGACCTAGGTGGTGGCGGACAGGGACAAAATGAACACCTGATGGGCATCTATTTAGATGATTGCGATTCGGGCGACACCTTGCACGGAAACCTCTTCCAACGTGCAGGACGTGCGCTATTCATCGGCGGCGGACGTGATAATACCGTCACCTGCAATCTGGTCATGGACAGCATGATCAGTTTCCACTTTGATTCTCGCGGCATGAGTTGGAAAAACTGGAACCAACCAGGAGAAGGATGGAATTTAGAAGAACGAGCGGAGCGGATGCATTACAAGAATCCACCGTGGAGCACGCGCTATCCGCGCCTTGCTGAAACTATGAATAATGCGCCGCGTGAACCGCTGGGCAATGTCCTGAAAAATAATTTGTTGATCGACTCCAAGAGTCAGGCCCTCTCTTTTGATAAACAAGTACGTGAGGTCTTCCCGAAATTGACCAGCGAGCACAATCGCGTGGTGGATACCGTCGGAACCAACAAGGCATCCCAGCTCTCCTCTGAACTTAAAGGGTTTGAAGGCGACGTTGCAAAGGCTGGCCAGCCGATAGATTTGGGGCTCCCCAATCGAGACATCCTTCAGTTCAAAAAGAGCGCCCCGATTATGCGCATGATGCCTGCGCTCGCTGAAATTCCGACCGAAAAAATAGGTCTCTATGTCGATGCCTTCCGCAAGACTAAGCCGATGCGATAGGAGTTCTATGAAGAAACCATTTACGAATGTGGGGCCGGGAGATTCAATCCGTGAAGAATTAGAACATTACGGATGGGAGCAGAAGGATTTAGCCGATATCATGGGCATGACGGAAAAACACATCAGTCAACTGGTGCGAAATAAGGCCCCTGTCACGTATGAGACGGCCTGCCAGTTGTCGAAGACCTTCAAGCAGACCCCCCAGTTCTGGCTGAATCTCGATGCCAATTATCGTCAACGTCTTCAGGGGGCATGAAGAATCTCCCGATAATCTACCGACTAACGCACGGAATCTTCCGATAACTATCGTTTCACATTGAATTCACGGCCTCTTTTTTCATGCCCAAAACGATAAAAAGGGGATTGCAACATGCATACACATCTGGTTTACTATAACCATCTTCAGCATCATCATTAATACCAAAAGTGTACTATGGCTCTCCATCCGCAGTTTCCTACATCACCCTACTCGCCGTTGATTCCCGAACAGCGCTGGTTTCCGGCAGACGAGATGCTTCGCAGCACCGCCTACGAAAAACTGATTCCGCCGCTGGTGGCAAACGTCAGGCAAGAGGTACATAAATGGCGCAACAACGGATATCCTGGCGCATCAGCGACTTCAGTCTCTTTATTGCGATGGTGGTTTGAGACAGAACAGCTTATCGAAAACGCCGATGGAACGCTCTCACCGTTTCGCTACTATTTTGCCCAGCGCGAGGCGGTTGAAACCGTCATTTGGCTGTATGATGTCCGGCAGGCGCGTGATAAGTTCGATCTGCTTCGTTTTGACGCTTCTGGCGCTGTTTCCTCTGGGATGTTTTCGGAAGACTGGCCTCGATATGTTTTGAAAATGGCTACGGGTGCAGGGAAAACAAAGGTATTGTCGCTGCTGATCGCTTGGAGCTTTTTTCATAAGTTGTATGAACCAGAGTCTGCGCTTTCACGGAATTTTCTCGTGATTGCACCTAATATTATTGTGTTGGATCGTTTGCGTGCCGACTTTGACGGACTGCGCATTTTCTTCAATGACCCGATTCTTCCCGAAAACGGCCATAACGGACGCAATTGGCGCGACGACTTTCAGGTGACGTTGCATATTCAGGATGATGTGCGCGTGCTTCGCGACACAGGCAATATTTTTCTGACCAACATCCACCGCGTATTTCTTGGCGATGTCGTTGACCCTTCGCTGGAAGACGATGATCTGCGCAACTATTTTCTCGCCCCGTTCGGCGCAAAACCGTCTGGAAAAACCACGGACAGCAAAACCGACCTCGGCGAGATCGTCCGCGAAGTTGAAGAGCTGGCTGTGTTCAACGATGAGGCGCATCATATTCATAATCCGAAAATGGCGTGGTTCAAGTCTATTCAGGACATTCACCACAAATTGCTTCAGAAGGATTTGCGCCTGACACTCCAGATTGATGTTACAGCTACACCGCGACACGACAACGGTGCGATCTTTGTCCAAACGGTTTCCGATTATCCGCTGGTCGAGGCGATTCATCAGAACGTCGTCAAACATCCCATCCTGCCGGATGCCGCAAGCCGGGCAAAGCTCCATGACCACAAGAGCGCCATTTTTTCAGAAAAATATGCCGACTATCTCGCGCTGGGTGTCGAAGAGTGGCGCAAGAGCTACGCCGAGCACCAGGCACTTGGGAAAAAGGCTGTGCTGTTCGTCATGGTGGATGATACCAGAAATTGTGACGAAGTCGGCGAACATCTTCAAAAGATCTGTTCGGAGTTGCAAGGTGCCGTGCTGGTGATCCATACCAAGAAAAACGGGGAGATCGGCGAGAACCCCACAGGAAAAGATAAGGAAGAACTTGAACTCCTGCGAAAGCAAGCCAATGAAATCGATTCCTGGAGTTCACCCTATAAGGCTGTTGTCTCTGTGCTGATGTTGAAAGAGGGCTGGGACGTACGCAACGTCACCACCGTAGTCGGTCTGCGCCCCTTCAATGCGCCCAGCAATATCCTGCCGGAGCAGGCCATTGGACGGGGACTGCGCCGGATGTATTTTGGAACTGATGTGAAAGAGACGGTTTCTATTCTGGGAACTCCGGCTTTCATGGAATTTGTCGAATCTATTCAGTCTGAGCAAGACATTGCCTTTGAGTACGTGCCTATGGGCGGCGGTGCAATGCGTCAGGATTCGCTGATCGTGGAAGTGGACGAAGCCAATGAGGCAAAAAATCTGGATGAACTGGACATTCCCCTTCCGAGGCTGACCCGCCGGTTCCAACGTGAATTTAAAAATCTCGAGGGTCTTGATCCGTCCGCGCTGGGAAACAAGCGTCTACCGCTCAAACCGTTTACGCCGGAAGAGACCCGCGAAATTGTTTTTAAGACCATGCTCAACGCGGAGATCCATCACACCATCCATCTCGATGGCTCAGGACCTGCGGACTACCGCTCAGTCATTGCCTTCTTTGCCCGCCAACTCCTCAAAGACCTGCGGCTGGTCGGTGGCTATGACCTGCTGTATGGCAAGGTGAAAACATTTGTCCGGGAACAGCTCTTCAGTCCGTCACCTGTCGATCTCGAAGACCCGGTTGTTCTGCGCAATCTGTCAGAGCCGGACGTAGGGAAAATCCTCTATGACGCCTTTAAGACAGCAATCAACGCGCTGACCATTCAGGAGGCCGGTACAACCCGCATCGAGGACCGCATCCGTCTGCGCGACATGCGACCCTTCCGCACAGAGTATCGCCCCTTCCTCTCGGCAAAGAAATGTATCTTCACGAAGACAGTCGGCGAGGCTCATTCCGGTGGGCTTGAACTCTCCTTTGCCGCTTTTCTGGAAGCTGCGCCAGATGTAGCCGCCTTTGCAAAAAACTATCTGGCCATCGGCTTCAAATTCGACTACATCAAAGCCGACGGCGACCTCTCTACGTACACACCCGACTTCGTGGTTCGCATGAGCGATGGCAAGGTCTGGATTGTTGAAACCAAAGGTCGCGAGGAACTTGATCTGCCTCAGAAAATGGAACGGCTGAAACAATGGTGCGCCGAGGCCACCGTTGCCGAGGACAACGGCACCCTCTATGATTATGTCTTTGTGGATCAAGAGAGCTTTGAGAAGCATACGCCAACGACATTCGCGGCACTTGCAGACAGTTTTCTGGAGTATAAAGGATGAGTATGGACAGCAACCCGAATCAAGAATACCTAATCGGCCTCATCACCGAATTGCGCAAACTCCCGAATGAGACCGGCTGTGTTGAGTTCAAGGAAAATAATTCAAGTCCCGAAGATATTGGTGAGTACCTATCGGCGTTAAGTAATGCCGCCGCGTTGCAAAACAAAGCCAATGGTTATGTTGTCTGGGGTATCAATAACGACACTCATGAAGTAACAGGAACATCGTTTAAGCCAGCAAAGACGAAAAGGGGAAACGAGGATCTGGAGGGCTGGTTGACTCACCTTTTAAGTCCGCAACTTCATTTTCATTTTTATGAACTGGCTTACGAAGGATTCCCTGTTGTCATCCTCGAAATTCCTCGTGCTCATGGCAGTCCGACTCAGTTTCAGGGTGTCGAATATATCCGTGTCGGCTCTTACCGAAAAAAACTCAAGGATAATCAACAGATTGAGAAAAACCTTTGGCGCGTTTTTGATAACACCCCTTTTGAGGAATTGACTGCATTGGATCATGTGGACGCGGCTACCGTTCTTACGGCACTAGACTATCCCTCGTTTTTTGAACTTCTTGAACAGCCGTTGCCATCAGACCGCGAAAAAATTCTGAGTCGGCTGGCGGACGACCTCATGATCGTGCCCGATTCTGCTGGTAAATGGAACATCACCAATCTGGGTGCCATACTCTTTGCCCGTGACCTGCATGAGTTCAAAACGCTGGCTCGAAAGGCCATCCGCATTATTGTTTATGAAGGCAAAGGGAGACTCAAAACCCTTCGTGAAAAAGCCAGCCAGCGTGGTTATGCCGCTGGATTTGAACGCCTCGTTGAATTGGTTAATGCGCTACTGCCACGTACCGAGGTGGTCGGTCAGTCCCTCCGGAGAGAGGTTCCTGTTTACCCGGAACCGGCCATCCGAGAATTGATACCGAATGCGCTGATCCATCAGGATTTTTCAATAACTGGCAGCGGCCCGATGATCGAAATCTTTTCGGATCGCATGGAAATTACCAATCCCGGATTGCCTCTCGTCCAGACCGACCGATTCCTCGATAGTCCGCCCCGTTCGCGCAATGAGGCGCTGGCATCTTTCATGCGCCGCCTTGGAATCTGTGAGGAGCGCGGTAGCGGAGTTGACAAAGTAGTTTCCCAAACCGAAATTTACCAGCTCCCAGCTCCTGTGTTTGAAACACCGCCTGACTCCACCCGCGCCATTCTTTTTGCACATAAAGCCTTGAAGGATATGGATCGCACGGAACGCTCGCACGCCTGTTACCTGCATGCTTGCCTGCGTTACGTGGAACGAGACCCGATGACGAACTCCAGCTTGCGTACCCGTTTCGGAATTTCCGAGCCGAACAAGTCGATGGCTTCCCGTGTGATTGCCGATGCTCTCAAAGATGGGCTCATTAAACCTGCCGACCCGACCCAAGGAAGGAAATATGCCAAATATCTGCCCCACTGGGCTTGATCGCTTCAAAATCTTAATTGACGGCTTATTGACTAGAATGCCTTTTGCTCATGGTTTCAGCCAAGAAGTATGTTCCATTTCAACCACTTACGGATTAACAGGCTGGATTTTTAATTGACGGCTATTTGATTGGAGACCCTTTATGCCCCGCCCGAATGATACCGAACGTTACGAATTTTCAGATGCTGAGAAGCGCGACCTGATCAAGCTTATTGAACAGGGCAAGCCGCTCCCGGAGAAGTACCGCTTTCTCCTCTTCGAGGACAAGCGCGAGGTCGAACTCGTCTGGAACGGCAAGTCCCGCGAGGTCTGCACAGCCATCCTCCCATTCCAGACCCTGGAACACATTGACGAACCGCGCAAGGAGAAGGCCGACGAGGACGAACTCGGCCTCGGCATGGGCGGGCACCAGGTCAAAGGCTGGACCAATAAACTCGTCTGGGGCGACAACAAGCTCATCCTCTCCTCCCTTAAGGCCGGTGCGCTCCGACGCCAGATCGAGGACGCTGGCGGCCTCAAACTCATCTATATCGACCCGCCCTTTGATGTCGGCGCGGACTTCTCCATGGACATTGAAATCGGTGGCGAGACATTCCATAAGGAACCCAACCTCCTCGAGCAGATCGCCTACCGCGACACCTGGGGCCGCGGCGCCGACTCCTTCATCGCCATGATCTATGAACGGTTGATTTTGATGCGCGATTTGATGCATAACGACGGCAGCATCTATGTCCACATGGGAACTCAAGTAACTGGCTTCGTGCGACTGATTCTTGATGAAATTTTCGGGCGCGACCGTTTTCTAAATGAAATTGCGTGGCAAAGATTCGGGGCACACAACGACGCGGGCCGTTTTGGAAATGTAGTCGAAACCATTTTCTTCTATTCAAAATCCGAGAACCATAAGTTTGATGTGCCACGCATACCTCTTACTGAAGATTATGTGGATGAGCGATTCATCAAAGAGCCAGAAACGGGCAAGCTGTTTTATCCGCACACGTTCACTGGAGCAGGTGTTGGTCCAGCAAGAATGTTCAGGGGGAAACTTCTTCAACCGCCGAAAGGACGCCACTGGGCACAAACGCAAGACAAGATTGACCAACTCGAAAAAGAGAACCGACTTTATTACACTAGCAATGGAATGCCTTACGTGAAAAGCTATCTCGACGAACAAGAAGGCAGACCAGTTCAAAATATTTGGACTGACATTCGCATGACGAAAAGCGGTGTAGAGCGCGTGGATTATCCGACGCAAAAACCAGAAACTCTTTTGGAACGTATCATTTCAGCCAGTAGCAACGAAGGCGACCTCGTCGCCGACTTCTTCTGCGGCAGCGGCACGACGGCGGCGGTAGCGGAAAAGCTTGGGCGCAAGTGGATTGCGACGGACTTGGGCAAGTTCGGCATTCACACCACGCGCAAGCGCTTGATCCAGGTGCAGCGCGAGTTGAAGGCGGACGGAAAACCCTTCCGTGCTTTCGAGGTGCTGAATCTCGGACGCTACGAGCGACAGGCGTATCTGAATATTTCCGGTCGGTTGACCGGCAAGAAGAAGGCCGAGGCGCTGGCCAAGAAGGAACAGGAGTTCCGCGAGCTGATCCTGCGCGCCTACAAAGCCCAGCCGCTGGATAACGAAGCCTTTTTCCACGGCAAGAATGCCGGACGTCTCGTGGTGGTCGGCCCGATCAATCTGCCGGTCGGACGCCTGTTTATCGAAGAGGTCATTACGGAGTGCCGCAAGCGCAACGCCTCCCGCGTGGATGTGCTGGCCTTTGAATTCGAGATGGGACTCTTCCCTGCCGTGCTGGACGAAGCCAAGAAAAAGGGCATCGACATCGCCCCTAAAACCATTCCGCCGGAGGTCTTTGACCGACGCGCCGTGGAAAAAGGGCAAGTCCGTTTCGCCGATGTCGCCTACGTCGAGGCATCGCCGCGTTACGACGCGAAAAACAAACTTTCACTCGCCATCGAACTGACCGACTTCTCTGTCTACTACTCGCAAGGACTGGCCGATGCCATTGCCGCCGAGTTGAAAGAGGGCAAGAGCGAAGTGATTTGCGAACAAGGCAAGTTGGTGAAATACAGCAAAGACAAGCAAGGCATCATCACCAGCGACGTGCTGACGAAAAAATGGACCGACTGGGTGGATTACTGGGCTGTGGATTTCAACTATGAAAACCGCAAGGAGATTATCAAGGTCGCCAAGAACTTCGGTGTCGAAGGGGCATTGCCCGGCATGGTGGACAGCAGCGAACTGATCGACTTTGAAGAGCGCTGGACCGGCGCATACATCTTCGAAAACGAATGGCAGAGTTTCCGTACCCGCAAAGACCGCGAGTTGGAACTGACCACCGCCAGCCACACCTACGAAAAACCTGGCCGCTACACCGTTGCCGTCAAAGTCATCGACATCTTCGGCAACGACACCATGACCCTGATACCGATTACGGTCGGGTAAAATGAGTTACAAAAAGGAGAGCAGATGCCAACCCCATCAATATCACCAGTGAAGAGTCAGCAAGCCTATCCTCGCGGTTCAGAGTGGAGACAGTGGGATTTTCATGTACATACACCAGCTTCGTTTCAATGGAGTGGACGTAAGTTCGGTTCAATGAGTGAAACCGAAAAGATGGCCGAAGTAGATGAGATGATCAAAGCAATGAACAATGCTCAACCGGCTGTCTTTGTTTTAATGGATTATTGGACTTTTGATGGTTGGCTTGCTTTGAAAAAAAGGCTAGCCCAAGAAAATGCCCCAACACTTTCTAAGCTAGTTTTACCAGGTATTGAATTGAGATTAGTTGCCCCTACGCCATATAGGTTAAACGCCCATGTCATCTTTGCGGATGATGTGTCTGATCAAGATCTGCTTAATTTTAAGACGGAACTTAAGGTCGCTTTGATAGAACAACCGTTATCCGATGATTGCCTTCGGAGACTCGCGCGAACAATGAGGCCCTCCCCAAATGCT
>SESF01022914.1_pt1 | contig 26811 bp, 18 predicted proteins | sample 3171521 | NCBI WGS metagenome assembly SESF01 (sample SAMN10866945, study PRJNA518727) | freshwater metagenome | biome: subpolar coniferous forest; feature: holomictic lake; material: water; isolation source: holomictic Lake 227, 6 m and 8 m depth | place: Canada: near Kenora, Ontario | collected...
ACTTGCCTGACAGGACACTAGAGCGTTTTAAATTGAAGTGTTTACAATGATGCGAGAGCGTCGTGGGTTGATGCGCGGCTCTTCAAGCGAAGCGGCTGTATTTTTCAATACTGCCCGAGCTTGAAAGACCGCGCATCGGCCCGCGCCGCCGAGCAGCGTGTAAACAACAAATTTAAACCGCTCTAACAGACGCGTTCGAACTCAATCCCAAGAATAGCGGCGAGCTTTTCGATTTTACGCGCGATGTGCCCGACTCCGATAGCGCAATGATGCGCCGGCCCGGCACCGGCCCAGGCATTCAAAAACGCCTTCGCTCCAATCGAAAAACGGTAGCGGCTGTTGGTATTGCCAATTTGAAGCACCGGCCCCTCGACGGATTCTCCTTCAGCAACCAGCAGGGAAATTTTTCCGTTTCCTGATTGCACAACAGAGAGGAGCGTCACCGGGCCGTGGCTTACGGTCATCTGGATGGAAAGGCCGCACCCCGGTTTGCCATGGTAAATTGGCAAAGGAACCAATCCCACACGCCCTTGGGCGATGGCGAAGTGCGCCGGACCGTCATGACCGAGATACACCACATCATCCACGAAATCGGCCAGGTACAGCTCCGAGAACGAACCGCCCGCCCCCAGCAGATCCATGATTTTCATGGCCTGCACGTTCTTCACCTCGCACTCTCCGGCAACAGGAACGTGGCGGCCCGTAAGCAGGGTATTCCCGGCAATGACAGAAGTGACGATATCGCGGTAGGGAGAGCCGTCCTCACTTTCATAGTAGTAGGCAAGCGACCCGAGATGATGCTTGGCCACCAAGGCATCCAGGGCACAGGCGGTTCGCGCTGCCCGCTCGATTTCCATCGGCTTGCATTCCGGAGATACGTCGAACTGGCTTCGGAATTGTTCGATTTTCTCGCAGATTTCCTGGCTCGTGACCGCCTCCCTCAACTGGTGAAGCTGGCAAATTTCCAGAATTTCAAAGTGATTGCCAAACACTGCCGATTGCTGTGTGAGGTCGCTGTAGACGTCGAGCATTCCACAGTAATAGTGCCCCAGAATACCCACGCGGTTTTCCCGCATCCCCGCGGCGACCCGCGCGGCATCCACCCACTCGGCGATTTCCTTCCACGCCTCGGGATCTTGCAAATATCCCGTCACGAGGTGGAATGGAATACCGGCACGGTTAAAGGCGCAGGCAATCTCCGGTGCGGAACAACTCTGGCAATGTTCCAGCCAGATTCCGGTCATCAACCCGCGATCCCCGAGTTGATTGAATTTCTCATAATCAATCTGTGACACCGGTTGCAGATTGAGAACCACCACCGGGACGTGCAAATCTTGAACAACCGGCAAAACGGTGGAAGAAAGGGCGTAGGTGGAGACGTAGAGGACAATGAGATCGACCTCACTGCGGCGTAGGTGGGATGCCGCTTCGCGCGCTTTCAGCGGCGAATCGACCAGGCCCGCATCGACAACAACCGCGCCAAGGGTCGCAAGCTGCCCGCCGATTTGCGCCTGGTATGCCAAAAGGCGTTCACGCAATCCACCAAATTGAGGCCAGTAGGTGTCCAGGCCAATACCAAAAAGGCCGATTCGCGGGGATCGAGATGCGTGAGAGTTCATGGAAATCTGAGTTTCTTGCGGGACAATAATCTTGAATTGCTTCGATTTTCGACTTGTTCAGATTAGCGGCTGGCCTAGTCTTTTGGAATCGGGATTATCCCACAGATTGAGCCATTTAATTCAAGACCTTATTTCTATCGTCACAAACGTGTTTAATGGGTTGTTCAGCGCAATCCATCGTTAAAATGCCTGAGCTTCCAATCTAAACACCGGCACCTCCCCTCGTTTTGAGCCAATGGACAAATCAAATATCAACTGCGACGGCTACCATGGTTTTCATGATTATCTGCCCATCAACGACGAGATATTTCGCAGTGGTTTTTACGTGACCAGCGCGGGGCAGGCCGTGATTCATTCCGGCCAGATTTATCCTCCCGCGCTGCATCCGCCATTGTATCAGTTCCGATGGAATGACGGGCGCACGCTCCCGGAATTTTCGCTCATTCTGATCACGGCGGGCCGGGGCACTTTCGAATCACGGCAAACCGGCAAAATCGCGGTGACGAAGGGGATGGTGATTCTCATTTTTCCAGGTGTGTGGCATCGTTACAGGCCGGATACGGAGACCGGGTGGACGGAAAAATGGGTCCAGTTCAATGGCGAACTGGTGCACCGGCTTTGGAATCTGGGGATGATGTCACCAGACCGCTCGGTCGTTCATCTTGATGATGCCGCTTCCCTGGAAGTGCAATTCGACCCATTGATTGAGCGAATCCATCACCATCCCGTTGCAAACTCCTTCCTCCTTTCCTTGCAGGCCCTGCGGATCCTGACGTTTGTGCTCGAATCGATCTCGGGGGCGCTTCCTGCGCCGGGAGGCAGGCCCGCTTCCACCGGGTTCGCCGATCCAGTCGTGATGGCGGCGCTGGAGTATATTTGGACACGGAGCCACACCGTCCTTTCCGTAACCGATGTCGCCAATCATGCTGGCGTAGCCCGGCGCACGTTGGACCGGCGGATGGCAGCGGCCTTCCAGCGCACCGTTTTGGATGAAATCATCCGGTGCCGCTTCAGCCGGGCGGAGCGGCTGCTGCGCGAAACACAACTTCCGGTCAAAACCGTGGCATCCCTCGCGGGGTTCGGCAGTACGGAGAACATGCGCCAGGTGTTCCTTCAAATCAGCAAAGTTTCTCCCGCAGCATACCGCCGCGTTGGCAACCATCAGCAACGCCCTGCGGCAGGAAGCCCGGGTGACTCTCCGAGGGCGGGGTAGCGGCGGCAAGCCACCCGAGAGGCGGGGACATTCCGAAAGTGATTTGCAAGGCGCTCCCTTACCCGGATTTCGGCCGGGCCTGGAAGAGGCGGCGCGTCACCGGCTCGACAAGCAGAAGGGAGCGGCCGTTGCGGCGGACGAGCCGGACGGGCTCCCCAAACACTTCGGAGAGGAAGGCGCTCTGGAGAAGGCGGCCCCGCTCCCCGGCGGCCAGAACGCGCCCGGCCTTGAGCGCCAGCACGTGGCTGAAACCGTCGACGATTTCCTCAACATGGTGCGTCACCAGAATGAGCGTGGGGGCGGGCAGCCCCCGGGGAGACGCCGTGGCGAGGCGGCTCACAAACTGCATGAAGTGCTCGCGGGCCACGGGATCGAGCCCGGCGCACGGTTCATCCAGGATCAGGAGCCGGGGCCGCGCCATCAGGGCCCGGCCGATCAAGACGCGCTGGCGCTCCCCCTGGGAGAGGACGCGCCAGGGGCGCTCGGCCAAAGGCAGCGCGTCGATCTGGCGGAGGATGGCGAGCGCCTCCTTGCGGTCGGCCGATTTCACGCGGCCCCAATAGTCGATCATCGCGTATTTCCCGCTCAAGACGGTCAACAATGCCGGTTCGGCGTCGGCCATCTGGTGGCGCACCGACGAACTGACGATGCCGATCTGCTTGCGCAGTTCGGGCCAGTTGGACTCCCCGTAGCGCTGGCCGAGCACCTCGATTTGCCCATCCGTGGGGGTGGTGTAGCCGGTTAGCGCGCTCAAAAGCGACGTTTTGCCGGAGCCGTTCGCGCCCAAAATCGCCCAGTGCTGCCCCGGCTCCACCCGCCAGTCAATGCCTTTCAGAATACGATGGCCTTCCCGGACAAGAGCCAGCCCGGCCACGGAGAGGACCGGCGACGGCGGACAAAGAGATGCTTTGGACATAAAAAACGCCGGCGCGCGGCGCAGCCCAAAGCCAAGCACACCGGACGCGGAAAAAACATCCCAAAAACCGGAATCCCCCGGCAACTCCTTCCCCTTCCCAAGCGCATCCGCGCGGCGGCATTCGAATCCTTGGATAGGATGAGCACCGTTGTGATTGCGGCAAATCTGGGCCACTTGAAAGCCTTCCGAGTGGTGGAAACCCCCGCCCGAGGGCGGAAGCTGGAGCTAATCGATGAGGTGGCCTTCCCGGAGGCGCACGGCTATTTTCAGGACAAAGTGACCGATATGGCCGGGCGCTTTTCCGCCAGCACCGGGCCAGGGCCCGGCCAGGGCATGGCACACGGCGAGGCGCTGAGCGCGGAGCTGGAAATCGAGCGGCGGCTGGTAAAGCTGGTGGCCGAACGGATCGCCGTTCTCCTGAACGCCGAACGCCCGGAATACTGGTACCTGGCGGCCACGCAGGAGGTGCACCAAGCGATTTTCAACGCCCTCCCCGCGGAACTGCGCGAGCGGGTGGTGCGCCACGTCTTCGCCGATCTGACCAAAGCCCGCCTTTCGGACGTGCTGGCCCACTTCGCCCCGGCCCGGGCAGCATAACCTTTCCTTATTCCTATAAAAATAGGCATTAGATATTTTCGTCACACCCCGAAGAAAATGTTGACAGTACGCTTAAATGCCCATATATCTCGCGAAGATACGCAAGATTACGCAACCTCACCTCACAAACCTTATGGCTAAAAAACTTGTCATCTCCGCGATAGCCTTCCTGACCTTGGGAGCATTGGACCGCCTCCCGGCCAACCTGATCATCGCCATTGACCAAACCGGCGCCAACCAACCCGTCAGCGTGGACACACCCCGGGCATGGAATTTTGGGATTACCTCGGTGGGGGCTGCTTACTTCTCCGCAAACGGCATTACCTTCGATTCCGCCTTGTTTGACGCCAAAATCCACAACGACACCACAGCCCCGTTGGTCTTCACGCTTTACTCGGGGCTGGGCGGAAATGTGAAGGGCAACACTGTGCTGGCGACCGTTTCGATGCCCGCCTCATCGTTCAATCAGCAATATACGGGGGGCGTGGGGAGTTTGTTCACTTTCAACCCGCAGCTGTTTACCACGGGCTATTATTCGGTGGCGCTCACTACGGCCGCCCCCGACACCTCCACCCAGGATTATTTTCTCAAACAAGGCACGCTGGAGTTGCTCAACTCCGATAAAACGGTGTTGAACTCCTCCTTCTGGCTCCAGGACCAAGGGACCGGCAACGCCACCACCGTTTTCAACGGAACTGGCAGTCTCGGCGGCTACGCGCTCGCTCCGGAGCCGAATGCGGCATGGGCGGCAGCCCTCGTCACGGGGCTGAGCTTTGGCGGATCGCTCCTGAACCGCTTTCAGAAAAAACGCTCACCGTCCGCCTAGAAAACACCCGGCGGTCAAGGGTTGGCCGGGGTTGCCGCAGGGCTCGCCGCTGGCTGCCCCATGATCGCTTGGCTCTTGGCGCGCGCTTTCACAAAAGCCGGAACGGCGGCGCCTGCCAGCACCGCGGCAGGCACAATCGCTCCGACCGACACAATCTGCGTGGGGCCGCTTCCCCCATGACTGGTGCCAACCCAGCCTTCGGGGGTCTCTTCCACCACGGTGCACGCGGCCCCCTGCTTGGTGGCGTTGTAGACATATTGCAGCATTTTCTGCACAGCCGGATCGGTCCCATTCTTGTCCTGCTTGAGTGTGGCGGACTGGATCCCCTGGATCGTCTTCTGTAGCGTGGGCCCAACATAGCCAAAGGCGTACCCGGCGGCGGGCATCCCGGTCATGAGCTTCTGGAACGCGGGCGCGGCGGCCAGCCCCGGTTTTTTGCCCGCTTTGACGTCCAACATCTCCCGCAGGAGGGGCTCGCTGCTGCTCACGATGAGGAGCCCCTTTTTCCAGGCGACCACGGGCCGCAGGAAGGGCATGGGCAGCGGCATCGCGATCCCCCGGATTTTCAGGTCGCCCTCATCGGTTTTGATGACCATCGGAATCGCGGAAAGCTGCTGGTCGATGCGGTTGATGAGCACGTCGTCCTGCACCTGGATGAAAAGGGCGAGAGCCGGCTCGGGGATGGTGAACTGCTGGCCGTTGGCGCCGCCCGGAATCGTCGTCATCCGGCTTTCGTCCAGGGTCAGGATAAACGAATAATTCGGCCCGAGCGAGGCGAGCAGGGCGGGCAGGTTCAATCCGGTGCTTTGCTGGACCTGTTGCGTCAACAGGTCGAGCCCCTGGCGAAGGTCCGCATTGGTCGCCGCTTCCTGGTTGAGGGCATCCCAGATGGGGGCCAGTTTCTGATTCTTGCTGAAGGCCAGCGCCGTATGCCCGGGGAGATAGGCCGTAAAATCGAGCGCGTTGGGCGTGAGCCCATGGAGCTTCCAGATGAGCCCGCTCCCCTTGTCTTCGTAGTGGTGGAGCATCCACTTGTTTTGGTAATAGCCCGGCTCCAGCGCGATGGAACTGGCTCCAAACCCGCTGATTTCCTTCAGGCCGCTGTTGGCCGTAAAGTGCGAGAGCGACTTCCAACCGGCTTCGGCCTTGGCCTTGGTGGCATCGTCCATTTTCCCGGCGTCCATCGCCATCGACGCGATCTCCGCCAGCTTGTGGGAAGCGGCTTTCAGAAAGGCCTCGGTGGAAAGGTAAAAATAGAACCCGCCCCCGGCGTCGAGATGCCCGGCGATGGCGTCGAAACTGCTCGGCTCGGCGGAGACGATTTTCGTGGCCGCCGGAGAAGGTTTTGGAAGAGCCTGGGGCGGAAGAGGAGCGGCTTTTTTCTGACACCCGGCCAGCGAAGCGAGCATCAAGGCGGCGGGGAACCAACGGAGCGCGGGGGGAAACTTCATCATGGAAGCGGAGTATTCTTGGATGGCGCCGGAAAACAAGCGCAATCCGTGGCGCGGCGCAGACAAAGCCGCCGAACCGTTCGTTCCGGCTTGCAAGGCGTTTTGGTTGGATAAAGGATGATGGCGAGGTTAACGAGGCTGGAGCCTCGAAGACAAGTGCGTTCCCAAGCTGGAGCTTGGGAACGAGGTAAATTTATTCTAACCATTCATGCCAGAAAGATATTCTAGTGGTAAAAGCTTAATCCTTGTGTTCGCAGGTCTTCTGGCGATTAATGGGGCACATTTCTTGGTTGAGTCTCATCTAGCTGCGCAATCTCGTTACCAAGCTCCAGCTTGGTAACGCCCCTGTCTTCCGAGGCTCCAGCCTCGCCCAAACGGCGCTGCCTACCGCCAAGCATCACATCGCAACACCGGCTCTGTTCCGCCCAGCCACTCGTGCGCCGACGAGTAGCGCCAATGCTCCGGCGACGCCACCCACCCCCGCTGGATCGGGTTGTTGTGCAGGTAATCGAGTTTCTGCTGCATCATCGCATCGCTGAGGATCGCCTCTGGATGAGAACCCTCCTGCCATACTTGGTAGGCGTTTGGTTTGTGTTCGCTGCGGTAGAATCGTAGCTGGTTGAGAAGCCAATCGCGTCCCTCGGTCTGGAGTTGTTCCACCATCTGCCCGGCAGTGAAGCTCTTCAAATCGCGCAAGACGCCGGACAGTTCGGGCGCGGCAAGAATGGCATGGAAATGGTTATCGAGAATAACCCATGCGTAAATTTGAAGTGCCTTGTGTTTACGGCAGTGTTCCAAGGATCGGACGAGAATGTCGCAACACGCGGCGGAAGTAAAGACGGGGAGCCACTCGACAATGGTGCCTGTGACGAAATGAGCCCGGTTGGGTTCGCCTACTCGGTAGCGGCTGCGCATGATGGCGAGGTTAACGAGGCTGGAGCCTCGAAGACAAGTGCGTTCCCAAGCTGGAGCTTGGGAACGAGGTTGCTTAATGGTTGATCCGTTTAATCCTTACATATCCAGTAACAACCGCGCCGGGTCTTCGATGACTTCCTTCACTTTGATGAGGAAGGTGACGGCTTCCTTGCCGTCGACGACGCGGTGGTCGTAGCTCAAGGCAAGATTCATCATCGGGCGGATGGCGACCTGGCCCTTGATGGCGATGGGGCGATCCATGATTTTGTGCAGGCCGAGGATGCCGCTCTGGGGCGGGTTCAGGATGGGGGTGCTCAGGAGCGAGCCGTAGACGCCACCGTTGGAGATGGTGAAGACGCCCCCTTGCAGGTCTTCCACGCGCAGCTTGCCTTCGCGGGCGCTCTGGGCGTAGGCGAGGATGTCCTTTTCCAACTGGGCGAAGCTCTTCTGGTCGGCGCCGCGGATCACCGGGACGACGAGCCCGCGCTCGGTGCCGACGGCCACGCCGATGTCGAAGTAGTGGTTCAAGATCAGGTCCTCGCCGTCGATGCGGCTGTTGACCCCGGGCACGGCCTTGAGGGCGGCGACGGTGGCCTTGAGGAAGAAGGACATGAAGCCGAGCTTGACGCCGTGGTCCTTGACGAAGCTCTCTTGGTAGCGCGCGCGCAGTTCCATGACGGCGCTCATGTCGCACTCGTTGAAGGTGGTCAATATCGCCGCCGTCTGCTGGGCCATGACGAGCTGGGCCGCGATCTTGCGCCGCAGGGGCGACATTTTCTTGCGGGTAAAGCGTTCCTCCTTGGGCGCGGGGGGAGCCGCTGGGACGGGGGCCGGTTGCGCCTTGGGCTCCGGCGCGGGAGCGGCGGCGGCGCTGCCCGGTTCTTCGAGGGTGGCGACGACTTGGCCGATTTTGACTTCCTCGCCCTGGGCGACGAGTTGGTGGAGGATGCCCGCTTTTTCGGCGGTGATCTCGGTGGAAACCTTGTCGGTTTCGAGGGTAAAGAGGATGTCGCCGGGGGCGACCTGCGCCCCCTCCGGCTTGTGCCAGACGGAGAGCAGACCGCTGACGATGGATTCGCCAACCGAGGGGATTTTAATTTCGAGGCTCATAGTGCGAAATGTTTGCTAATGGATCGTTGAAAAGGGTCTCAGTTTTCGATGATGTTGATAAACATGAGCGTCTTGTTTTTTGGAGAGCACAACCAAATTCCAGCCGCGAAATTGCCACCAGAGGGCGCTGAAGGCAGTTCATAAAAGTTGTCGTAACAATACTTCATCGATTTGTCCGTCAGCATTTTTTCCAACTCCATTTGCGCGGGAGCGGTATTCTTGCTTTGAGATTCATGGATGATCCTTGTGAGTCGCCTTTGTTCTTCTTCGGACGCGCCTTCCCGGCTGAACCAAATCGCTTTTTCCCTGATAACATGGGCGGGGGCGCATTCTTCAGCGATTCTTTCTTCTGTCCCGTTCAGATTCCATACCTGGCAAGTATATCCGCTGGGCTGCAATCCCGAGAGCGGACTTGCATTATCCAGGATCTGCTTTCCCACAAGGACTGGAGGAAGCCCCACAGCGTTCGGGTTCCCGCGGACATAAGGGTTGCCAGTAAAAATAAAATGCACCCAACAGAGGAAGCCCAAGCCAGCCACAAGAACGAGAAGAACCGCCACGGCGGCAATGGTTGCAAAGGATCGGTGCTGTTTTCTTTCGCCCATCTTTAGTGGCCTTTCCTGATGGTCGCAAACGGCGCCTCCACCCGTTGGGGTTGTTCCATTTGCTTCCCATTCCCAAATAGAGTTTGGGAACGAGGAGAAAAACAAAACGGGCGATACGGATGCGAAATGAAACTTCGCGGGTCCGTGCGTGCCTAAGTACAACTTGGGCACAAGATTTGAAAGGTCGCCTCTCTCTAATTTTTCAGATTTCTTCCCTTCGTGCCTTCGTGCCTTCGTGCCTTCGTGTAAGAACAAGAAAGTAAGGCCGGAAAGCTGGGTGAGAAAGTCGCTCCAACGCTTTGTCGCAAACAGGACGCAAGGGGCGAAGCCTCCCTTTGCTCCTTTTGCCCAGGAAAAAATTAAGTTTGTGAAAAACCTCGAAGCCGGTTGGCCTTGGCTCGCTTTTGGCTTTTCACACGAAGGCACGAAGGCACGAAGGCACGAAGAAGAGACAAAAGAGAGGAGGGAGGCCATACCACACCCCTCCTTTCTTGAGTTCCTGAGTTCCTGATTCTCTTCTTTCATGAATTCCCGATTTCTATTGAAAGGCGTCTTCGACGAGTTGCTTCTGTTCCATCCGGTGGAGGGCGAGCGCTCCCACGGCGGGGCTGGCGGCTTCGCCCCGGCCCGCGTAGGCGATTTTCGTGTTAAAAAGGCCGCCGAGCCTGGGCGCGATGAAGGTCCACGTCCCCATGTTTTGCGGCTCTTCCTGGCACCAGACGAAGCGCTCGGCTTGCGGGAACCGCGCCACCGCCTCTTTGAGCGCGGTGGTGTGGAGCGGGTAAAGTTGTTCGATGCGGATGAGCGCGGTGTCGGAGCGGCCCTGCGCCTCCCGGTGGGCGAGCAGGTCATAATAGACCTTGCCGGTGCAGAAAACGATGCGGTTGACTTCCTCGGGCTTGCCGAGCAATGGGCCGGGGAGGATCTCGTGGAAGCGGCCTTGCGTGAAGTCCTCCACGGTGGAGACGCACGCCTCCGCGCGCAGGAGGCTCTTGGGGGTGAAGACGATGAGCGGCTTGCGGAAGGGGCGCTTCATCTGGCGGCGCAGGAGGTGGAAATACTGGGCGGGGGTTGTCGGGTCGGCGACTTGCAGGTTCTCCTCGGCGCAAAGCTGGAGGAAGCGCTCGATGCGCGCGCTGGAGTGTTCCGGCCCCTGGCCTTCGTAGCCGTGGGGCAGGAGCAGGACGATGCCGCTGGGCCGCTGCCACTTGGACTCCGCCGAGGCGATGAACTGGTCGATAATCACCTGCGCCCCGTTGGCGAAGTCGCCAAACTGCGCCTCCCAGAGGCAGAGCATGGTGGGGAAGTTGAGCGAGTAGCCGTAGTCGAACCCGAGGACGGCGGCCTCGGAGAGGAGCGAGTTGTAGATGCAGAGCCGGGCCTGTTGCGGGTCTACATGCTGGAGGGAAGTGTAGGGGGCGCGGGTTTGCGCGTCGTAGAGGACGGCGTGGCGCTGGCTGAAGGTGCCGCGCTGGCTGTCCTGGCCGGAGAGGCGCACGGGGGTCCCCTCCAGCAGGAGCGACCCGAAGGCGAGCGCCTCGCCAAAGGCCCAATCATACGGGCCGCCCGCCGCGTGCGCCTTGGCCCGCCGATCCAGCAGGAGCCGCTGGAGCTTGGGCAGGACGTGGAAGCCCTCGGGAACGCGGGTGAGGGCGGCAACCACGCGGTCGAGCTGCGCCTTGGGGACGCCGGTTTCCACGGGATCGTGGGCGTAGGGGGGCTGAAAAACGGCGGTCGATTCGCTGAGAGCGGACACCGGCTCGGCGGCGGCTTTGCGGACTTCCTCCAGGGTGGTTTCGAGCTTCTTTTCGTATTCGTCATCCAGCGCGTCGGCCTCCTGGGCGCTTAGGACGCCGGTATCGGCGAGCCGCCGGGCAAAGAGTTTCCCCACGGAGGGGTGTTTGTCGATCAACGCGTACAGATCGGGCTGGGTGAAGTTCGGCTCGTCCCCCTCGTTGTGGCCGTAGCGGCGGTAGCAGAGCATGTCCACGACGGCGTCGCGGTGGAACTGCTGGCGGAAGGTGAAGGCCAGTTGGGTGACAAACCAGACGGCAAGGGGGTCGTCGCCGTTCACGTGGAAAACCGGGGCCTCGATCATCTTGGCCACGTCGGTGGCGTAGGCGGAGGAGCGGGCGTCCGACGGGAGCGTGGTGAAGCCGATCTGGTTGTTGACGATGACGTGAAGCGTCCCGCCGACTTTGTAGCCGGGAAGCTGCGAGAAATTGAGCACCTCGGCGACGATTCCCTGCCCGGCGAAGGCGGCGTCGCCGTGAATCAAGAGGGGGAGCACCTTGGCGCGCTCCTCCGTGTCGCCCCGGACGCGCTGGCGGGCGCGCGCCATGCCGATGACCACGGGGTCGCCCGCCTCAAGGTGGCTCGGGTTGGAGGAGAGGCGGATTTCGACTTCCTTGCCGCCACGGGTGGCGCGCGTGGACTGGTAGCCCAAGTGGTATTTCACGTCCCCGTCGCCGCAAACCAGCTCCGGGAGATAGTTTTCGCTGAACTCGCTGAAGATGACCCGCAGCGATTTTTTCAGGAAATTGGCCAGTACCGTCAGGCGGCCCCGGTGAGCCATCCCCATGACGATCTCCTCGACCCCGTGCCCCGGGGATTCCTCCAGGAGCGTTTGCAGGATGACCATGAGCGATTCCGCCCCCTCAAGCGAAAACCGCTTCTGGCCGACGTACCGGGTGTGCAGGAAGTGCTCAAAACTCTCCGCCTCCAGCAGCTCACGCAAGATCGCCTTCTGCGTCTCGGCGGAGAGCTTCTGCTCCAGCGGGCGGGATTCCAGGAGGTCGCGGATCCAGTTGCGCACGCGCCCGTTCTGGATGTGCATGAACTCGACCCCCACCGCGCCGCAGTAGATCCCGCGCAGGGCGTCGATCATCTCCCGCAGGCGCATTTGCTCGCCGCCCCGGAAGAACTTCGAGGCGACGACCAGGTCGAGATCCTTTTCGCTGAACCCCAGTTCGCGCAGGCTCAAGAGCGGCTGCTCGGGGCGCTCCGCGCGCAGCGGGTCGAGCCGGGCGATCGTGTGCCCCAGGGTGCGGTAGGCGTACACGAGGCCGTCCACGCGCGTTTGCAGCGGCAGCTCGGGGCGCATCCCGGCGGGGATCGCGGGAATGGGGGGCAGGGCGCCGGCCTCCTCGGGGGCGGTCTTCAGCAGCGCTCCGGCGGGCCCCGGCTCCAGCGCGGGCGACGCCCCCAGCTCAAACCCCTCGAAAAAAGCGGACCAATTTGCGTCCACGGAGGCGGGGTCGCGTTTCCACCGCTCATACGTTTCTTCCAAAAGCCCGGCGTTAAAAGCGTTCACGAGCGATGTTCTCATGGCAAAAACTGATTGGCTGGCCTCGCTGAATATAGCCATTCGCCCGCTCAAGCGAAGCGAAATGATGTGTCCGGCCCGCGTTCAGGGCCATTTTTTCGCTTTCCATCCGGCCGGGCGGTCCGGCGCGAATTCCAGGGTATGGAGGAGCATCAAGAGGAGATGGGGTGCCGCTGTTGCAGGGAGATGGCGGCCAGGGCGCGGGCATGCATCCGGGAGCACCCGGACGCGGCTGCCTTGGTGAGCGGAGGCGCTGGGTTCCTGTTCGCCCAGCTTCCGTTGCGGCGGCTGGCGGCGGCGGGGATGGGGCTGGGTTGCGCGCTGGTGAAACCGGCGGCGATTCTTTACGGCCTCTACCGGCTGGCGGAGGACTGCCACGCCGGGCGGTGGTGCGCGCAGGGCCGCGAACCGGCGGCGCGTGAGGGGACGGACGCGGGGAGCTGATCGCCGGGCTTGCGCTCGGGGCGGGGATCGGCCACTCTTGGGTGCGTGTTTGAACTCCGCGATGTTTCTCTCCTTGCCGCCGCCAAACCGCAGGAGCGCGTGCTGCTGGGCGATGTAACCGCCGCGTTCCCGCCGGGAGCGGTGGCCGTGGTGGCGGGGCCGCCCGGCGCCGGCAAGAGCACGCTGCTCCTGCTCCTCGCCGGGGTGGTGCACCCGACGTTTGGCGAGGTGGCTTGGACCGGGGAAGGGACGTGCGCCCCCCCCGTGGCCTACCTCCCGCAAGGCCCTCTTTTGGCTTCCCGGGGCGACCGGCTGCTGACGGCGGCCGAACACGTGGAAACCGCCCTGCGCCTGCGGGTGGCCGGGCTGGACGGGACCGCGCGCAAAGCGGCGGCGAGCGCCCTTCTGGAGAAGACCGGGCTGGCCGCGGAGGCGGACCGGCGTTGCGGCGCGTTGACGCCCGAGCAGCGGCGGCGGCTGGCGGTGGCGGTGGCGCTGGCTGGTTCCCCGGCGCTCCTGCTTTGTGACGAGCCCGGGGAGACATTCGATCCTCCCGCGCAATCCGCGTTTGCCGCGCTGCTGCGCAGGCTGGCGCGGGAGGAAAGGTTTGCTGTTGTGCGCGTCAGCCATGCGGTGGATCGCCTGGAGGACTGCGACACGCTTTTGGTGCTTTGCGGCGGCCAGCTGGTCTTTCACGCCGCGCCGGAGTTCCTGGCCCCCTATTTTCAGATCGATGCGAATGCCGCTCTCTACGCGCGGCTCGGCGAGCAGAAGCCGGAGGCCTGGCGGCGTTCCTGGGCCAAGCATTGCCCCGCGTTTCCTTCCGGCGTGGGGGTGGACGTTCCTTTGCCAAACCCGCCCAAAGCGGGTACCGGGGAGCACCCGGTGCGGCGTCCGGGGGGATTTTCGCAGATGGCCACCGTGGCGTGCCGCCGCTGGCGGCAGGCGTTGCGCGACGGCCCGGCGGCGGGGCTGGGCCTGGCGCTGCTTTTCGGGTTTCCTTTGGCGGCCGCGTTTTTCGCCGTGGGCGATCTGCCCAGTCTCCAGGAGCTTTCCACGCAACTCCACGGCGATGTGGCGGAGCGGCTCCGCGAAAGCGCCGTGTTTGCCGTGGACGCCTCGCGCGGGGTGGGGCTGGTTACCGGGCTCGCGCTGGCGCAGCCGCTTTTGCTCGCCTTTCTGGCCGCCTGCACCGTCGCGCGGGAGATCGCCGGGGAGCGGGCCGGTTTGGAAATCGAGAAACACCGGGGGTTGTCCCCCGGGGCCTTCCTGGCGGGGAGCGCCGTTTTCCTGGGGCCCTGGGTGCTGGCGCAAGCGGCCTGGATGGGGGTTTATGTGCACGGCGTTTGCCGATTGCCGGGGAACCTCTGGATGCAGATCGGCGCGCTGGCGCTGGCCCAAGCGGCGTTCACCGCGCTCTGCCTGGCGGTTTCGGCGTTGGCCCGGTCGGCCGCGCGGGCGGGAACGGCGTGCCTCTGCCTGGCGGCGCTGCAACTGCCGCTCTCGGGGGTGGTGCTTGCGCCGCCGGATCTTTTTTTGTGGATGGCGCGCCCGCTGACGACCCTCCCGTGGGGGGCCGCCGCCTACCTGCAATCCATGGAGGGGACGCGGTTTTACGAAGCGCTCCAAATCGTTTCGCCCCTCGCCTTCAGCCCGGCGGGGCTGTGCGCCTTGGTGCTTGCCGCACAGGTTGCGCTGGGAGTCTTTCTGGCGCATTTTGGCTGCAAGATCGCCCGATTGGGGGTTGCCTGGAGGCTTCCGGGCACATAACGTGCTCCGAGAACCTCCCCCTCCCCTATTCCTATTCAGTCCCGATAAGATTCCTTCATGGCTACGTTGCATTTGCATATTCCCGGTTCCGGCATCGTGTCCCACGAGCTGTCCGGCAAACAAACCGTCACCATTGGAGGGGCACCCGACAACGCCATCCAGATTCAAGACAGCTCCGTCTCGCCCCATCATGCGGAAATCCTTTGCGAAGCGGGCGGCTTTCGCCTGCGGGACGTTGGTTCCGCCAACAAATGCTGGTTGAACGGCGTGGCCGTCGTGGATGCCGTCTTTCATGATGGGGACTCGCTCCGTTTCGGCATGGTCGAGAGCCTCTTCCTGCTCCAGCCCTCCTCGGGAGAGAAGCCGGGGGTGGAGCCCGCCCTGCGCGGCCGCCTGGTGTTGAGCATCCCCGGCCATGGCGAAACCGTGTTCCGGTTTGAAGGCGCGCTGGCCACCGTCGGGTGGAAGTCCGACAACGATTTGCGCATTAAAGACCCCTCCGTCTCGGGGCACCACGCCCAATTCATCGAGGCCAAGGGCAGGTACCGGCTGAAGGATCTCCGTTCCACCAACAAAACTCTCCTCAACGGCCAAGCCATTGATGAGGCGGAGGTCAACAATGGGGACCGCGTCCAGTTCGGCGCGGTGGCAGGCGTTTTCAAAGCCGAGTATGGAATCCGGCGGGTTTCCGCTCCCGTTCTTGCGGATGCCTCCACTTCGGCCGCCGCCAAGGCCCTGGCCGCCGAAGTGGAAGAGTGGAAGGCGAAAAACGAGGCGCTGGACAAAGAGCACGAAAGCCTCCGCTTTCATAACCAGCAGCTTTCCACCCAGCTCAAGGAAACGGCCGCCCAGGCCGACAAACTCAAAGCCGCCTTGGAAACCACGGCGGCCCAGGCGCAAGAGAAGCTCGCCGCCGCCACCGCCGAACGGGAAACCGCCGCGCAGCGCATCCAGGAGATCTCCGCCCGATTGGAAACGTTGCAGCAGGAGAGGGGGGAGCTCGAAACCAAACTCACCGCCGGTGCGCACGGCAACCAGGAACAGCTGGCGCGGATTGCCACGTTGACGCAGGAGCGGGATGCCCTGCAAGCCAAGGCAACGGAAACCCAGGGGACACTCGCGGCCCAAATCGAGGAGTGGAAGGCGAATTACGAGGCGCTTCGCAAAGAACGCGACGGCTCCGACGCCGAGAACAAGCAACTTACCAGCCGGTTGAAGGAAGCGGTTGCCTTGGGGGATGAACTCAAAGCCTCTCTCCAGGCCCGCGAACAAACCGTCGCACAAACCAGCAGCGCGGCGCAGCAAGAGGCCGAACGTCTCTCCGGCGAACTCGCGCAAGCCCGTTCCCGTTGCGACGCCCTCTCCAAAGAGCGGGACGCCTTGCAAACCACGGCAGCCGAGGCCCAAGGGAAACTCACGGCGTTGACGCAAGAGCGGGACGCCTTGCAAACCATGGCGGCCGATGCGCAGGAAAAACTCGCGGCACTGACGCAAGAGCGGGACGCCTTGCAATCCACGGCAGCCGATGCGCAAGGCAAACTCGCGGCGTTGGCGCAAGAGCGGGACGCCTTGCAATCCATGGCAGCCGATGTGCAGGGGAAACTCGCGGCGTTGACGCAAGAGCGGGACGCCTTGCAATCCACAGCAGCCGATGCGCAGGGGAAACTCGCGGCACTGACGCAGGAGCGGGACGCTTTGCAAACCACAGCAGCCGATGTGCAGGAAAAACTCGCGGCACTGACGCAGGAGCGGGACGCTTTGCAAACCACAGCAGCCGATGCGCAGGGAAAACTCGCGGCGTTGACGCAAGAGCGGGACGCCTTGCAAACCACAGCAGCCGATGCGCAGGGAAAACTCACGGCGTTGACGCAAGAGCGGGACGCTTTGCAATCCACGGCAGCCGAGGCGCAGGGCAAACTCACGGCGTTGACGCAGGAGCGGGACGCCTTGCAATCCACGGCAGCCGAGGCGCAAGGCAAGCTCACGGCGTTGACGCAAGAGCGGGACGCCTTGCAAACCATGGCGGCCGATGCGCAGGAAAAACTCGCGGCACTGACGCAAGAGCGGGACGCCTTGCAATCCACGGCAGCCGAAGCGCAGGGCAAACTCGCGGCGTTGACGCAAGAGCGGGACGCCTTGCAATCCATGGCAGCCGATGTGCAGGGGAAACTCGCGGCGTTGACGCAAGAGCGGGACGCCTTGCAAGCTTCCGCCTCCCGGCTGGCCGAAGCCCCGCGGCACGCGCAGAGCGTGCAGGAGCAAAAGCCGGTTCCCGCCGCTTCCGCCACGACCCCCAGCGTTTCGGATCCGGCATGGCCTCGTCCCCTTTCGCTCTTGCGGGAAGGGCCGCTCCCACCGGTGGAGGGGGCGAAAACCGGGCTGATTGAAATCAATACCGCCGGCTCTCCCATAGCCCGCTTCTCCGACGGAGCCGCCACCGGGTGTGACGCCGACAGCCCCTCAATCCAGAAAATCGTGGAAAACGCGCCTGAAGCGTTGAATGGGATGCGCCGGTGCCTGCACGCCTTTATCAAGAGCCAGACGGAAATCAGCCTCCTCAACCAACTTTTAAGCGGGTTGCATGAGCTGACGGAACAGACCGTCCAGGCCAACCTCACTTCGGTGGCAACGTTTTCCTTTGCCTTGGAGCGGCTGATTGACGATCTGATGAAGATCCCCGGCCAGATCAATCCTTCCTCTCTGCGCACGGTCAGCCAGTCGATCGACTTTTTGGTCACGCTGCTCGACGGAAAGAACCTTTTCCGCACCAAACAGCCCGACCTGGCCAATATTTTCGCGGTCGATGACGACTTGGACGCCTGCAAAACCATCTGTGGGGCCATTGAAATGGTGAACCTGAAAGTCGTTTGCGCAGGGGACGCCAAAGCCACGCTCGCCGCGCTCGACGAGCGGCAGTTCGACCTCGTGCTGATCGACGTCGGCCTGCCGGAGATGAACGGCTTCGAACTCTGCACGCGGCTGCGCAAGCTGCCCAATTACAAAAAAATCCCGGTCGTCTTCATCACCGGGGCCGTCACGGTGCAGAACCGCGTGCAATCGAGCTTGAGCGGCGGCAACGACTTCATCGCCAAGCCGTTCAATCTCCTCGAACTCGGCGTGAAAGCGCTGATCTGGATCTTCAAGGGCCAGCTCGGAATGGTGTAGGCTTTTCTCCGTGTCTTCTCCCCTGCTCCTGGCGCGTGAGATACGGTTCGGTGAGCAGGGAGGCCGCGCCCCCGGCCATCAGGGCTGCGGCCGCCAGCAGGCGGGCGGTCACGGGGAGGGCGAGCGCGCCGAATTTCCACGGGATGCGCGCCAGCCCTTGGCCAAAGCTCTGCGGACCACTTTTAAGCTGGATTTTAGGAATCACGAATCGCAAATTTCTTCCCCCGGCGCCTGCCGAGTCGGGTGTGTCATTTGATGAGCCAACACCATCCTTTCGCCGCTTGTGCATCCGAAGAAGATGCAATAGATCGGTCTATCGAAGGCCGTTCCCCTCTTTCTCCAATGCAACGGGGGATGTTTTTCCATGGCCTGGGCGAGCCAGGGCAGGGGCTCTACATCCAGCAATTGGTTTGCCGTCTGCGGGAGGATCTGGACGTTTCCGCCTTTAAGGAAGCGTGGCGCCAGATCGTGGGCCGCCATGCCATCTTCAGAGCGGCGCTGCTGGGCGATTCCCCTGGCGAATGGAGCGTCCATTCCTCGGTGCCGTTGCCCTTCGAAGAACACGACTGGACCGGGACGCCAGCCGGCGATTTGCAGCGGCGGCTTGATCACTGGCTGGCCGCCGACCGCCGCGCCGGACTGGATCCAGCGGCGGCGCCTCTCTTGCGGCTGAATCTGTTCCGGCTCGCGGAGGGGGACTTCTATTTTATATGGACCTCCCATCATGCGATCCTCGATGGCCGGTCACGCCGGATCGTCCTGAAGGAATTGTTCGCGTTTTACGATGCCCTCCGGCAAGGCCGGCCGCTGGCGCTTCCCGAACCCGCTCCGTTTCGGAACTACCTCCGATGGCTGGAAAACCAGGCCTTTGATAAGGCGGAAGCGTTTTGGCGAAACTTGCTCGGCGGGCTGGAAGCACCCCCGCCTCTCGATTTTGGCTTCCCCGCTCCCCGCCCCGGCGAGGAGTCCTACGGGATTCAGCGCCACCGGCTCAGCCCCGCGTTGACCGCGGCATTGCGCGCCTTGAGCCGGGAGAACGGCTTCACCCTCAACACGCTCCTGCAAGGCGCATGGGCGATTTTGCTCGGCCGCTACAGCAACCGCGAAGAGGTTGTTTTTGGAGCGACCCGGGCCTGCCGAGTCGCCGGCGTTCCGGGCGCGGCTTCCATGGCGGGGCTTCTCATTAACACCGTTCCCATGCGCGTCGCAGTGCCCGCCGAAGGGACGCTCGTGGAATGGCTCAAGATGATCCGGGAGCAATGGGTGGCGATGCGGGCATACGAGCACACTCCGTTGGACAAAATCCTGGCCTGGAGCGGGCTCCCTGCCGGTCAGCCCTTGTTTGAAAGCCTCGTCGTTTTTGAACGCTACCTCCTGGATTCCGCCTTGCGGGCTCAAGGCGGCCCTTGGGAGAACCGGAGGTTCGAGGTTCGCGGGCTCACCAACTATCCTCTGGTGATTTCCGGCTATGACGACGAGGCGCTGCTTTTGGAATTTGTCTACCAGCGCAGTCGCTTGGACGACGCCACCATTTCCCGAACGGCCGGGCATTTGGAGGCGCTGCTTGAAGGCATGGCGGCCCGGCCGCTGGGGACGCTGGCCAGTTTTTCGTGCCTGACGCCAGAAGAAGAACGCATGATTGTGGAGGAATGGAACGCGACGGCGACTGCCTATCCGCGCGACAGTTCCATCCCTGACGTATTTGAAAGGCAGGCCCGCGAAACGCCGCAAGACGTGGCGGTCGTCTTTGGGCCGGAGCGGCTCACCTACGGCGAACTCGACCGCAGGGCAAACCAAGCCGCGCACTGCATGCGCCAACACGGCATCCGGCGCAACGTCCCGGTGGGCATCTGCATGGAGCGGTCGCTGGAGATGATCGTCGGGCTGCTCGGAATCCTGAAAGCAGGCGGCACTTATGTCCCGCTGGATCCCGGGTGGCCGGGGGAACGCATCGCCGGTTTGGCCGCGGATGCCCAGATACGCTTGGTACTGACCCACCGCGCGACGGTGAAGCGGCTGCCCGCATCGGCTTCGGCGCTATGCCTTGACACGCTGGCCCCCGGCTGCAAGCCGGAGACGAACCCGGCAGCTTGCGAGAGCGACTCCAAAACGAACCCGGACGACCTCGCCTACGTGATGTTCACTTCGGGATCGACCGGAAAACCGAAGGGGGTGCGCGTTCCGCACCGGGGCGTGGTCCGTCTCGTCAAGGAAACCAACTATTGCCGATTCACCCGCCGCGACGTCTTTTTGCAATTCGCGCCGCTGGCGTTTGACGCGTCGACTTTTGAAATCTGGGGGTGCCTGCTCAATGGCGGCACGCTCGTGGTGGCTCCCCCCCACATCCCGTCGCTTGATGAACTGGGGCGCTGGATTCAGGAAAACCAGGTGACGACGCTGTGGCTCACCTCCTCCCTGTTCCAGCAAATGGTGGACGGCCCGCTGCATTTATTAAGCGGCGTAAAGCAGTTGCTTGCGGGCGGGGATCGGCTGCCGTCGCGGCATGTGCGGGAGTTTCTGTCGAAGAACCGCACTTGCCAGTTGATCAACGGTTACGGACCGACGGAAAACACAACCTTTACCTGCTGTTATCAGATCATATCCGGTAAAGCCATCGGCGAAAGCGTTCCCATCGGCCGGCCAGTCGCCAATACGCAGGTCTACCTGCTCGACAGCCGCCTGCGCCCGGCCCCCGCCGGCGTGCCCGGCGAGCTTTATATCGGCGGCGACGGGCTGGCGGACGGGTATCTCAACGCACCGGAATGGACCGCAGCCCAATTCGTGCCAAACCCGTTCGATCCCGCGCCGGGCTCCCGCTTGTATCGCTCGGGAGACATCGCCCGTTATCGGCCCGATGGAGTGATCGAGTTTCTGGGGCGGCGCGACGGTCAGGTCAAAATTCGCGGGTTCCGGATCGAGCCGGGTGAAATCGAAGAACGCTTGTTGCAGCACCCCGCGCTCAGCCAGGCCGCCGTCGCGGTCCGCACCTACACTTCGGGAGAGAAATACCTGGCCGCGTACCTTATTGGCGGCAGGGGGCGGCTCCCGGCGGCGGACGAGCTGCGGGAATTCCTGGAGCGAACGCTGCCCGAACCGATGCTTCCCCGGAGCTTTACGTTTTTGCCCTCTTTTCCATTGAATGCGAACGGCAAGGTCGATCGGGCCAGGCTGCCCGCACCCGAGTTACCGCTCGAACGCGAGCGGGTGCGCTGCGGCCCGAGAACGCCTGTCGAAGCGGAGCTTGCCCGGATATGGCGTGAACTGCTCGGGCTGCACGCCGACGGCATTCGGGACAGCTTCTTCCATGTCGGAGGAAGTTCGCTGATGGCGATGCGGATGATGTCGGAAGTCCGCAAGTCCTTCGGAGTCGATCTGCCCGTTTCCGTCTTTCTCTGCGCGCCAACCATCGAGGGGCTGGCGGCGCGGATTGAAACGCTGCGCTGCGCGCAAGGAACGGCTTTCCCGGTCGCCTCGGCCCGGAGGAAATCCAAGATCCCCATTTCGGTGGAGCAGGAGAAAGGGTTGCGCTTGATGCGTTCGGCACCGGGAGCGGCGCTTGAAAACATAGTCCGCGTCTTGCGGTTGCGCGGCCCGCTTCAAATCGACGCCCTTCAGTCGAGCTTCAACCACCTCATGGAGCGGCACGAATCCTTGCGAACTTTCTTTGTTCTTTCCGCTTCGGGTGCGTTTCACCAAGTCATTGCCGAGAGGCGCGCAATCCGGCTCGACATGGTGGATCTTGGCGGCCGCTCTGCCGAAGAACGGGCGGCGTGCGTTGGCGAATATGCGGCGGCCGAGGTGCAGGCCCCCTTCACGTGGAGCGAAAGCCCCTTGCTGAGGCTTCGCCTGTTGCGCCTTGGAGAGGACGACCATATCCTCGTTTTTGCGATCAGCCATTTGGTTTGCGACGGGTGGTCGCTCAGCGTCCTCTTTGCCGAACTCGCTGCCGTCTACTCCGCGCTTGTAAAAAAACAAGCGCCTCAGCTTCCCGATCTGCCCATTCAATTTGCCGACTTTGCCATCTGGGAGCGCGATCAGCTCCGGGGGGAAACGCTCGAAAAGCTGGCCGACTTCTGGCGGAACAATCTGGCGGGGGACATCTCCCCCCTGGTGTTGCCCGCGGCGCTGCCTCGCCCGCCATCCCCGAGCTTTTTGGCGCACGCCCTCACCACGCGCCTGCCGAGGGAGCGATCCGAGAGCGTCAAGCGGCTGGCCAGGCGCGAAGGAGTCTCGCCCTTCATGTTCTTTTGCGCCCTTTTCGCGGTCTTGCTCCACCGCGAGAGCGGGCGGGACGATATCATTATCGACATGCCGGTTGCCCGGCGCACGCATCCGCAGATCCAAAGGACCGTCGGGTGGTTTGCAAAGACGAATCCCGTGCGCATCAACCTCGCCGGTAATCCGTCCTTCCAGCAACTGCTCCAGCAGGTAAAACAGGCGCTTCTCGAAGCGGTCACCCATGGGATGTATCCCGCATGGGAGCTGCATCGCCTGGCCGGGCGGCAGGAAAACCCCAACCCGCTGTCGCAATTCGACCTGGTGGAAGTCCCTGATTCCGGGCTTGGTTGTGCGTTCCACCAGTTGGACGCGGAGTTCCTCCCCTTGAAAACGGTCAATACAGACTGGGACTTGCGCATTCAGCTCGAATGGACGCGGGAGGATCTCATCGTGCGCTTCCATTACCGCCCAGACTTATTCCTGCGCAAGACCGTCGAAGCGATGCTTTCCCAATACCTCGCCTTGGTGGAAAATGCGCTCCACAGTCCAGGCAGCCCCCTCTCCGCGTTAATGCCGGAGGCCAATCCTCCAGTGTCCGCCTCGATTTGAAACCCATGACGCAACAAGCCAGCACCGGGGAGCGCCGCATCCTCTTGGAAGAATGGAACCCCCTGCAACCCGCGGCGCAAAGCGGGCTGCTTGTCCATGAATTTTTGGAACTGCATGCCAGGGAAACTCCAGGCACCCCCGCGATCGTTGATGGCGACCGGACGGTGACTTACCGGGAGTTGAACGAACGGGCAAACCGGCTGGCTCATCATTTGCAGTCGCTGGGAGTCGGCCCGGACGAACTGGTGGGGATCTTCCTGGAGCGCTCTCCGGAGCTGGTCGAAGCCGTTTTCGCAACTCTCAAGGCAGGCGGAGCTTGTTTGCCCTTGGACCCCGGCACGCCGGCGGAAAGACTGCAAATCCTGCTGAAGGAAAGCCGGGCGCGGGTCGTGCTCACCATGGAGAGCCTCGCCGGGAACCTGCCGGCGTTCCCGGCCGTCTCTCTCGACGCCGACCGGCTCCTCATCAATCGCTATCCCGCGCAACCGCCTCTTACCTCCGTCGGGACAGGCAATCTTTCGCGTGTGTTTTTCACCTCCGGTTCGACGGGGACTCCGAAGGCCGTGATGTGGAGCCACAAAAGGCTGCAAAAAGACCACTCGTGGTTTCAGCGGACCTTTCAAGTCACCGCGAACGATCGGTTCTTGATGAAGGCATCGCTGGCGTTTACCCCCATCAACCTGGAAATTTTCCAGCCGATAACCCTCGGAGCGACAGTCTACATTGCCGCGCCAAACGCCGAGCGCGATACGGCGCGCTTGACCAAGCACATCGCCGAATACGGGATCACCATCCTGAACATCGTGCCGACCATGCTGCGCCTCCTTTTGGAAGACGAGGGGTGGCGGCGATGCGCGTGCCTGCGGCACGTGATCTGTTTTGGCGAAGCCCTGCCTCCGGAACTGGAGGCGGCGTTCTTTGCGAAATCCGCGGCAAGCCTGACGGTGATCTATGGCGCGACGGAAGCCCCGAGCGCCACGTTCCGCCGATGCATCCCGGGGCAACTCCCGGACGGGATCAATATCGGGCGCAGGATCGGAAATAAGCAGGTGCTCGTCTTGAACGAGGCATTGGATCTATCGCCCATCGGCGTGGCCGGGGAACTCTGCATTGGCGGCGACGGCCTGGCGCTCGGCTACCTGAACGCCCCCGAGTTAACGGCGCGGAAGTTCATCGCCAACCCCTTTGCCAACCAGCCCGGAGCCCAGCTTTACCGAACCGGGGACCGCGGGCGGTATCTGCCCGACGGAAGTCTCGAATTTCTCGGGAGAACGGATGACCAGGTCAAGATTCGGGGGTTTCGCGTCGAGTTGGGCGAGGTCGAAGCCGCCTTGCGGCGTCAGCCACTCGTTCACGACGCCGCCGTCGTCGCCCGCGCCGATGCCTCAGGCGCGAGCTCCCTGATCGCTTACCTTACGGGCGTGCCCCCTTCCTCGCTCGATGTCATTCGCCAATTCCTGCGTCGCAGCCTGCCCGGTTATATGGTTCCCGGCCGGTTGGTATGCGTCGATTCGCTTCCCATGACGGCTATCGGAAAGATCGACCGTCAAGCGCTTCCCCCGCCGGATGCCGCCCCGCAACATCCTGCGTCTCCTCCCCTCGCCGCGCCGCGCACGCAGGGAGAGGCAAAGGTTGCTGAAATCTGGCGCGAAGTCCTTGGGCTCAAGCAAGTCGGCATTCACGACAACTTCTTCGACATCGGCGGGCATTCTCTGCTTGGCATCCGGCTGGTTGCCAGGCTCCGCGCCGCGTTTTGCACCGAGTTCTCCCTGCCGCACCTTTTCGATGCGCCCACGGTGGCGGAACAGGCGCTCTTGATCGAGCGCGGCACTTCCGAAAACCGGCCCGGCCCCTGGCGCTGCCTTGTGGAAATCCAGCGGGGCGAACCGTCGCATGCGCCTCTCTTTCTTGTTCCAGGCGGCGGGGGAGGAACGCAAGAGTTCCTGGTCTACGGCCGGTTTGTTCGCTATATCGGCGCGCAATGGCCGGTCTACGGATTTTGCGCCCGGGGCATGGACGGGCGGCAAGTCCCGCATACGAACATCGGCGCAATGGCCGCTGATTACCTGCGGGAATTGAGAGCGCGGCAGCCCCACGGACCATATTTCCTCGCGGGCGAATGTGTCGGCGGCATCGCGGCTTACGAAATGGCGCGGCGGCTTTGCGCCGAGGGGGAAACCGTCGCCTTCCTGGCGCTTCTCGACACCCTCCGCCCAACCTTTGGCAAATACATCGGCGCGGTCGCGAAAACAGCGCGCAAGCGGTTTTTGGAAAGCCGCCAAAAGGTCCTGCTGGCCCCCCTCCTCAAACGGATGCGCGTGCTGCGCAAACAATGCGTGCGACTAGGGGTCTTGTTGGGCGATCAATGGGGATGGATGCGAGCCAATCCGTTCCCCGCCCGCGCCGACAAACGGATCTCCTATATTAAACGAGTCCGCGCCGCCTACTCGCGCACGCTGCTTCGTTACCGCCCGAAGCCTTATCCCGGCGACATCGCGTTCTTTGTGAGCGAAGACGGCTGGCAGCGTCACTTTGCGGCAGATTGGCAGCCATTGATCGGAGGAACCTTGGAGTGCCATCGTCTTGCGGGAGATCATGATTCCTACATCCGGGACCATGGCAAAGCCGTCGGCGAACTCTTCGGCGCTTGTCTCAACCGGAAAACCCCATGAATCCAGCGCAGCATCCGCCGGAGCCGATGGAGTTGGCCCCAGGGATTGTCCACGTCTGGCAATTCCCCCTGGACGCTCCGGCTGGCCAGCTCCGGGATTTGTCTGAGACGCTCTCTGCCGATGAACGGGAGCGGGCGCGCGCCTTCCGCTTCCCAGTTCACCGCAACCGGTACATCGTTGCGCGGGGCTTGCTGCGGGCCATTCTAGCCCGCTACACCGGCGAGGCTCCAGCGGCCCTGGCGTTCGCGTACAACCCCTTCGGCAAGCCCTCCCTTGCGCACGGCGGCAGGGGAGTTCGCTGCAACCCGGAGCCCGATCTTGCAGTTTTCAGATTCAATATTTCCCATTGTGACGACCTCTTTTTGTGCGCCGTCAGCCGTGGCCGGGAAGTAGGGATCGACGTCGAACGCGTCCGCTACGACCTCGACGTTTCCAGCCTGGCGGGTCCGTTCTTTTCGCGGGAAGAGAGCGACGCCCTTCAACGCGCGGCGTCGCCGGAGCGCGAGCGCCTGTTCTTCCGTTACTGGACACGCCGGGAAGCCTATGGAAAGGCCATCGGCACGGGGCTCTCCGCCCCGGTTCCGAACGTTTCCCCCGCTGCCGCAGAAATCGGCAACGGGTTGATTTTCAATCTCCCCCTGGAACTCGACTACGCCGCCGCCCTTGCCCTGGATGGCCGCGAGCCGGTGGAAATTCAGCGCGTCAGCGCGCCCGGAAAGGCCACAACGCAGCCAAGGGTGCGAGCGTCTCCTCTCCGCCTCTCCTCCTAGAGGCCGCTTTCGAGGTTGATGAGGCGCTCCAGCGCGTCGGCGAAATCACGGAAAGCCGCTGCGGGCAGCATGATGGTGTCACGCCGGCCTCCCACGTCTTCGGTGATTTTCAAAAACCGCCCCCGCGCATTTTCCTTGAGGTCGAGAAAAAAGATTTTGCGGTCTACGGTGATCTTTTCCGATGCCAATGGTTCGTTAACCGGGCGTTCTCCAGAATCGTTTATCATATGCTTTGTTGCCTTCCGCTCGGGTGTCCCTCACCCGCTCTCATGGGCAGTGCCCTACTTTACGAAGCGAATTTCCACACGCAACCAGAAGATTGGGGAAATGCGATTTTTTTAGCTCGTGCCCAAGTTGTTCTTGGAAAAGTCTCATACCCAATCTTTGAAATGGCTGGATTTTAGGACGCCGGGATTTTTGTGCGGAGCAAGGCGGAAGGCGGTGGCGCTATCTTTAGATATCGCCTCTGCCTGACAACGCCGGTCCGCGCAAAAAGACCAAGTCATCAGGTCCAGAAATTGAGAAGATTTGGTATAACACCAGGGCATTTCCTGCATGTCGATTCAGCCTAGAGCGTTTTTGGGTT
>SESF01012612.1_pt1 | contig 26784 bp, 12 predicted proteins | sample 3171521 | NCBI WGS metagenome assembly SESF01 (sample SAMN10866945, study PRJNA518727) | freshwater metagenome | biome: subpolar coniferous forest; feature: holomictic lake; material: water; isolation source: holomictic Lake 227, 6 m and 8 m depth | place: Canada: near Kenora, Ontario | collected...
CACGAATTATCCTTACTCCCTTACCGTCCTCTCCAACCTCATCATTAACGGGATTCCCATGCCGCAGGTTGATATCATCAACAACACAGCCGCATCCGGCAACCGGGCGTATAATCTCAACCTGTCCATCCCTGCCAAGGCGGACACATTCTTCCTCGGTGGCGCCAACATTCCGCTCGGTACCGCCCTGGGGCCGGAGCCCTCAACCCCCTCCTTGATTATCGACAACCGGAACCCGCCGGGCACCTTCACTTTCGTCACGACAAACTATACCGTCAGCGAAGGCACCGCTACCGCCTCCATCATGGTCATCCGCACCAATGGCAGCGATGACACGGTGACGATGACATACAAGACTTTCGACATCCTGGGCACCCCGCCGCCGGGCATCGGCTATGCGCGGTCCAACATTAACTACTTCCCCACCACGGGCAAATTGACGTTTTATCCCGGCATTACCAACCAGAGTTTCAACGTTGGCATCAGGTCCGATGGGCATGTGGACCCGGATCTGGCGTTGCTGTTGGTGATCACCAATATCGTCGCCCAGCACCCCATGAACGGCACCGCCCTGAGCGGGACCACCAACGCCTGGTTGACCATTATTGACGGCGACTTCCCTCAGGGCCGTCTTAATTTCAGCACCGCCTCGTTCGCGACCAACGAAACCGCGGGCAATGCGGTTATCACGGTGACCCGTACGGGTGGCAGCCAGGGAGCCATGACCGTCCTTTGCTCCACCACCAACACCGCTGGCAGCTCGGCTGTCACCAACGTCAACTATCTCCCGGTAACCAACGTCATGCTGGCTTGGAGCAACGGAGACAGTGCCCCCAAGACTTTCACTATCCCGGTGCTGCACGACAATCAAATCACTCCCAACCTCACGGTCGGCATCCGGCTATCAACGCCGGTTCTGAACGGCTTGACCAACGGCCTGGCTCTGGGGGGGATTAGCAACTCGGTGTTGACCATCATCAATGTTGACAACCTTGGCACCTTGTCCTTCAGCAGTCCGACCTATGCCCAAAATGAAAGCGGTGGCTTTGCCATCGTCCCGGTCGTGCGGCTGGGGGGCAGCGTGGGCACGCTCAGCGCCAACTTCAATGCCACCGTCGGCCTCAATGCCGCAGCGGGCATTGACTTCGTCGCCACCAACGGCTCCCTAACTTTCGGCCCCGGCGAAGTCAGCAAGATCTTCACCGTTCCGCTGATTGACGGTCACCACGTGGATGTGTCCAACCGCGCGGTCGTGCTGCAGTTGACCAATCCGGTGCCGACTGGAGTTCTGATCTCCCCTTCGACTGCGTTGCTCAGCATCGTGAGCGATGGTTACAACCTGCCGCCTGGCGGTGGTGACCCCACCTTCCATGCCGCCTTCAATGGCGTCGTCAATGCCGTCGGCCTGCAGCCGAATGGTGCCATTGTCGCTGGCGGTGCCTTCACCATAGCCAATTCCGTGACCCGGAATCGCCTGGCTCGACTCAACTCCGATGGCACGCTGGATATGGGTTTTGCCTACCTTCCGGGCGGCGCGAATGACGCGGTTCGCGCCCTCGCCCTTCAGTCCGATGGCCGGATCCTTATCGGCGGCGACTTCACTACCTACGACGGCGTTAATCGCAGTCACTTCGCCCGTATCAACCTGGACGGCACGCTCGACTGGCAGTTCGATCCCGGCTCCGCGCTGAACCACACCCCCTACTCGGTTGTGGAGACCTTTACTGATACCAACCAGACCGTGCGCAAGATATTGGTCGGCGGCAGTTTCACGCTCGCCAACGGCGCGCCTCGCCATTACCTGGCCCGGTTCAACGACGACGGCTCGGCGGATCTTGACTTCAACGCCGACAGCGGCGCCGGTGGCATTGACGGTCCGGTTTGGGCCATCGCCGTTCAAACCGACCACAAGGTCATCATCGGTGGTGACTTCCTATCCATCAACGGCGTGGCGCGCAACCACATCGCCCGGCTCAATGTTGACGGCTCGTTGGACACCAGCTTCAACAATCCCGGCACCGGGGCCAGCGATTCCGTTCGCGCCCTCACCATCCAGCTCGATGGGCGTGTTCTCGTCGGTGGACTTTTCACCAACTTCAATGGCACCGTTCAGAATCACTTTGTGCGGCTAAACGCGGACGGCTCGATTGACCCGGCCTTCAACGGGGGAGTTGGGGCCGACGGTGCGGTCTATGCCATCGCCATTCAGCCGGACACCCGGATCCTGCTGGGCGGCGAGTTCGCCCGTTGTGGCGGCGTGACCCGCAACCGTCTGACCCGCCTCAACCCGAATGGTTCGGTGGACCCGTCCATCAACTTTGGCGCCGGCTTCGACAACTATGTCGCCTCGCTGGTGGTGCAAAGCAATGATGCCATGGTCCTGGGCGGCGGCTTCACCACATACGACCAGGAGTCGGCACCCTACCTGACACGCGTTTTCGGGCGATCTATCGCCGGGTCGGGCACATTTGAGTTCACCTCCGCAACCTTTGGCGCCGACGAAACCGCCACTAACGCCGTCGTCACGGTTCGGCGGCGCGGCGGCACCAGCGCGACGGCCAGCGGTCCGGACGTTTATGTTACTGTGGCGACCAGCGATGGCCTTCCGCCCAACGGGGCCGCCAACGGCATCAACTACGTCGGCGGCGTGTTCACCAGCATCTTTCCGCCGGGTGAAACTGTTCAAAGCATGCTGATCCCGATGTTGCACGATTTCCAGGTGACGCCTGACTTGGCCGCGAACCTGCAACTGACGGACATCCAGCCGCTGGGCCAGGCCGGCCTCGGCAACCAGCCCACAGCTACGCTCATTGTCTCCAACGTGGACAGCGCCGTGCGCTTCTCGTCGGCGACCTACTCGATCGCCAAGAACGCTCAGGAGGGCCGCGCCAGCATACCGATTTACCGCTTCGGCAGCACGGTCGGCCTTGCCTCCGTGGACTTCATGACCACGACCAACGGCACGGCCAAACCCTTCGGCCGTTACGATCCAGTGACCAACACCGTCTTCTTCGACCCGGGGCAGACGGTCCAGAACATTTTCATTCCGATCCACAACGACAATCAGGTACTGGGCGACCAAACGGTGACGATGGTGCTGGCCAACGCGACCAACAGTCTCCTGTTCACACCGGCCGCCGCCACGCTGACGATCGTTGAAAACAGCACGGCCCCCGGCACCATCGCGTTCAGTTCGCTGAGTTACGTGGTCAGCGAGAATGGCACGAACGCCTACCTCAATGTGCTGCGCACCAACGGGTTTACGGGCGTGGTGACCGTCAATTACTTCACTCGCGACGGCACGGCCGCTGCCGGGTTGAAGTATGTGGCCACGAGCGGCACCCTGGTCTTCGCGGATGGCGAAACCAGCAAGACGATCGCGGTGCCCGTCATCGCGGACCCCAATGTCACCGGGAACCAGACGTTCTCGGTGACATTAACCAACGTGACCGGCGGGGCCTCGTTGATTGGGCTAGCGACGGTGCCGGTGACGATCGTCGATGACAATGTTGGCCTCAGTTTCTCATCGCCGATTTATGTTGTGTCCGAAACCGCCGGCACCGTGTCGCTGTCGGTCTTCCGGCAGAACGGCACCAATCTGACCACGACGGTCCAATACTCCACCACGAACCTGACGGCCAGGTCCGGCACCAACTATGTCGCCGTCACCAACGCCACGCTCACTTTCAACCCGGGCGAAACGGTCAAGGGCTTCAGTTTGCAGGTTTTGCATGATCCCCGCGTGACCGGGAACCTGTCGTTCGGGGTGAACCTCTCGAATCCCTCCGCGCCCGCCGAACTGTTCAACTATAGCTCCGCGGTGGTGAACATCCTGGATGCCGACCCCGGCCTCAGTTTCGGCAGCACCAACCTGGTGGTGATCACCAATGCCGATTTCTCCACCGTAACCATCGCCAGCTACGGTGTGCTCAAGAGTGGCACGAACGTGTTCATCACTGTGCTCCGCACCAATGCCAATACCGGCATCGTTTCCGTCAACTACGCCACCACGACCAATGCGAATGACAACGCGGTCGCCGGTGTGGATTTTGGTCCGACCAGCGGTCTCTTGATTTTCAGCAACGGCGTCACGGTCCAATCCTTCACGGTGCCGATCTTCAACAATCGCCAGGTCGCCAGCGATCGGACCTTCAGCATCAACCTCTTTAACCCCAGCGGCGGCACCCAACTGATCCCGCCCAGCACCGCGAGGGTGACCATCACCAACGATGTCTCCGGCGTCAGCTTTTCGAGTTCCGACTACCGGGTGAACGAAAATGGCGGTGCCGCCGCCATTACCGTCGTTCGCTCCGGCTATACCAACAGTATTGTCGCGGTGGACTATGCGACCGCCAATACGCCCGATGCTGGTATTAGTTATTCCAGTGTCAGCGGCACGTTTACCTTTACCAATGGCCAGACCGTGAAGTCATTTACCGTGCCGGTCATAGATGACGGCGTGCTGAACGGCGATGTCCTCGTCCCGCTGAGCCTCGGCAATCTGGCCGGCAACGCCGTCTTCGTCAATCCCAGCGCCGCCACCCTCACCATTGTCGAAACGGACGGCAGCTTGATCGTCCCGGCCGGCGCGGCCATCACCACGGAAAACGGCTCGGTCAACGGGGTTATCGATCCGGGCGAGACGGTCACGGTGCTCTTCGCTTTGCGTGACAGCACCGGCACCAACACCGCCAACCTGGTCGCGACGCTTCTGGCCATCAACGGTGTTACTCAGCCGAGCGGGCCGCAGAGTTATGGATCATTGCCCGCGCATGGGCCCTCGGCGTCGCGCCCGTTTACTTTCACGGCCAACGGCACGAACGGCCAGCCGCTTAATGCCACCTTCCAGCTCCAGGATGGCAACGTCAATCGTGGGCAGGCCGTGTTCAATTTCATGCTGGGCCAGACCGCGACCCTCTTCTCCAACTCCTTGGCCATTGCCATCAAGGATAAGACCAACGCGACACCTTATCCCTCGGTGATCAACGTCAGTGGCCTGGCGGGTCTGGTGACCAAAGCCACGGTGACCTTGACGAATCTGAATCACACCTGGCCCAGCGACATCGACGCCTTGCTCGTATCGCCCGCCGGTCAAAAGTCCTACCTGATGGCCAAATGCGGCGGCAGTTTTACCCTGAATAATGTCACCCTGACCTTCGATGACGACGCCGCCAGCAACCTGCCGCGCCTCAGCCAGATTGTCTCCGGCACCAATCACCCAACCTCCTACGCCCTGGCCACGCCGCCCTTCCCGCCGGCCCTCACTCCGCCGCCGCCCTACGCTACCAACCTCTCGGTGTTCAATGGCAGCAACCCTAATGGTGCCTGGTCGCTCTTTGTGATCGATGACTCGCTGGGAAATTCCGGTGTCATCTCCAATGGCTGGTCCATCCGCCTGCTCACTGCCGGCGTGGTCCCGGCTGTGGCCGACGTCGGTCTCGCCATGAGCGCTTCGCCCGCCACGGTCGTAGCGACGAGCAATCTGACTTATACGCTCACCCTGACCAACTACGGCCCCGCGAGTGCCACCAACATCGTTGTGACTGATATCCTGCCATCGGGGATGGCCTTTGTGAGCGGGACCCCGCTGCCGGGCAGCGTGAGCTACAGCGCTGGGGTGGTCACCTGGACGGTGGCTTCGCTGGCCAAGGACGCCCGGGCTTCGCTCACGTTGGTCGTTCAGGCCAACGGCATTGGCACGATTATTAATGAGGCGTCCGTGGTGACCGGCACGACTGACCTGAACCCGGATGATGATCGCGCGTCGGCCGTGGTGAACGTCGTTTCACCGACCGCCGATCTAGCCCTCAGTTTGACGGATTTACCGGATCCGGTGCTGGTGGGCAACTATTTGACCTACACGATCACCGTTTCGAACGGTGGTCCGGCGACGGCCACGGGGGTAATCGCGGTGGATGCACTGCCGCCCACGGTGAACTTTATCTCCGCCTGGCCAACCAACTTCTACACGGTCGCGGGCGGGGTGATCACCTTTACCAACCTCGGCAATCTGGCCAGCGGCGCGCAAACCAGCGTCACAATTGTTGTCCAGCCAACCGCGACGGGCATCATCACCGACAACGCTTCCTGCCGCTCCGACCTGATCGATCCCTACAAAGCCAACAATTCGGCGTCGGTCAAGACCATCGTTGAAGTGCCGTTGTTGTTGCCAATCGACATCGTCCGCGTGGGGCAAAACGTGATGATTTCCTGGCCGGCTACCCCGGGCAATTTCAGCCTGCTGAGCACGACGAATTTGGTGCCACCGACGGTCTGGACGACGGTTACCAATCTGCCGCCCGGGCAGAACTCAGTTATTGTCCCGATTGGTAGCGGCAGCGAGTACTTCAAGTTGTACGGAACGCCTTGAATGCCTGGTGCCGGGAGCCGCTAATTCGAATATGCTAGACCGAATTCTCCAAACTGAGGCTGTTCTCCAAACCTCCGGCACCGCGCCTGCCCGCCGCTTGCTATTGCTACTGCCTGTTTCACTATGAAATGCTCCATTGACTTCCTCCGACCCGGGAACTTGCTCCGCGCGGCCGCGCTGGTCGCCGCTTGCCTGGCCGGGGCCGGTACCCCTGCCTTTGGCCAGTTCCGTGCGACCGAGCGCCCGAAGTTGCCCGACTTTGATACCCGTGCCCCCGCCGCGTCCAAATCCGAGCGCGTGACTGAGCGCCAAAGCGGCCAATCCCACCTGACGGAGCAGTTACCTTCGGTGGTGGTTGATTTCGATCCCTTGTTCGATTCGCCAAAGTTCATTCGCTCCCGTGATGGATTCCTCACCGGCCCCAACGGCCAGGGTCGCGCATTACCCGCACGGACTGCCAAGGCGGTTGTTAGTAACGAACCCTACCAGCCCCTCAAGGCGTTCCTCAATGAGCATGCTTCCCTCTTCGGTTATGGCGCGGAAGTTCTCGACACCGCCCAAGTAAAGCGTGATTACGTGGACGCGCATAACGGCTTGAAGACGGTCGTCTTGGAGCAGCAGTTTGAAGGTATTCCGGTCTTCCAAGCGGTGCTGCTGAGTCACATTACCAAGAACGGCGAACTCACCAGCCTCGCCAGCCGGTTTCTCCCTGGCTTGGCCGCCGCGGCGGATGCCGGGACCCCCGGACGGGCTGCTGTGCAGTCGGCGCCCCCTATCTCCGAGTCGCAGGCGATTCTATTGGCGGGGCAAAACATCGAGGCCGGACTGACAGCCGCCAACATCGTCTCGGCCGGAGGGCCGATTGGCGGCTATCTCCTTTATCGAACGCCGGAGCAGGCCTCTGTCCGTCAGGTTTGGCTTCCCCTCCACCGTTCCGCCTTGCGCCTCGCCTGGGAGGTCTGGGTCACCAAGTCCGCCACTCACGAGTCTTTCCAATTGGTAATTGATGCGCAAACGGGTCAAGCCCTCGTGCGTATGAATCTCACCTGCCACATCAGCGACGCCAGCTACAATATTTTCGATAGCTATAGTCCCTCACCCTTCGGCCCCAGCCTCCAGGTCCCGGGCACCTTTCAACCCCCGGTCACCAACCGCAATCTTATTGTTACTTCCGCCCTCGATACCACCGCCTCTCCGGACGGCTGGATTCCCGATGGCTCCAATACCACCACGGGCAACAATGTGGATGCCTTTGTGGATCGCAACGGTGATGAGCAGCCCGACCAGCCTCGCCCCCTGGGCAATCCCAACCGGGTCTTCGACTTCACGCAGGATCTAACCCAGGATCCGAAATCATATATCGATGCCTCTACAGCGCAGTTGTTCTGGCGAGGGAACTGGTACCATGATCGCTTATACCAATTGGGCTTTACCGAGGCGGCCGGCAATTACCAGGACAACAACTTCGGCCGTGGCGGCTTGGGCAACGATCACGTTATTGCCTTTGTTCAAAGTGGTGCCGACGTAGGCCAAACTGATAACTCGATGTTTGCGTCTGCTCCCGACGGTCAGAGTGGCAGGTGTTACATGTTCACCTTTACCGGCACAAACCCAGACCGGGATGGTTCCCTCGACTCGGAGGTTGTCGTTCACGAGTTCACCCATGGCACCAGTTGGCGCCTGGTGGGCGGCGGCATGGTCATCGGCTCTTTGCAGGGCCGCGGCTTGGGCGAGGGTTGGTCCGACTTCTATGCCGAGGCGTTGTTGAACCCGACCAACGCAAACCCCGACGCTGCCTATGCCTCGGGTGGATATGTGTCGTACCAGATTGGCGGAACCGGGTTTGACCAGAATTACTACTTCGGCATCCGTCGCTACCCCTACAGCACGGATATGGACAAGAACCCGCTTACTTTCAAGGACATTGATCCTGGGCAGGCGAGTGCTCACAAGGGTGTTCCCCTGAACCCCCTGTCTTCTCCTTTTGATCCTAGCAGCGCTGACGAGGTGCATAACAGTGGCGAGGTGTGGTGCATTACGCTCTGGGAATTGCACGCCAATCTAGTCCACAAGTACGGCTGGTCGCGGGGCAACGAACTGGCGCTGCAATTAGCCACCGACGGCATGAAGCTCACCCCTCCCTTTCCCAACTTTCTCGAGGCCCGCGATGCCATCATCCTGGCGGACACCATTGACAACGGAGGCGCCAACGTTGCTGAGATCTGGAGCGCGTTTGCCAAGCGCGGCATGGGTGCAAGCGCCACGTCTCCGGATGGTACTACCACCGCCGGCGTTTTTGAAGCCTTTGACGTTCCGATTATCAGTTCGGTGGCGGTGTTCCTGGACCATTACCAGCTCTCCGGCGGCAACGGCAACGGCATCATCGATTTCAACGAGTGCAACAGCCTGAATTTGATTCTCACCAATCGGGGTAATGCCGGCGCTACCCGCGTCAGCGCAACGCTGTCCACCACGACCCCGGATGTGGCCATCGCCCAGCCAAACTCGACCTATTTTGATATACCGCCGGGCACTGCGGTGACGAATCTCCAGCCTTTCAAGGTCAGCACTTCGCGCTCGTTCGTGGCCGGGACCCCGATTGAGTTCTTAATAGTGGTGAAGTGCGATCAGGGTCTGGCCGTTTCCCGGCTCACCGTTTCCAGCGGCGTGCCCGGTAATCCGCTTCGATTCGACAACAATTCCTCCGCCCTGATCCCTTCCCCGGGTGCGGTCAGTTCGTCCCTCCTCGTTTCCAACGTCAGTTTTGCCGTCAACAAGGTCACGGTGTCGGTGTTCGTCGAGCATTCCTTTGATTACTACCTGAAACTCGAGCTCATAGCCCCCGACGGCACTACCAACAAGCTCACGGCCAACAACGGACTGTTCGGTGAGAATTACGGATTGGCGTGCAGCCCGGAATCGCAGCGCACCACCTTCGATGATGCCGCCGATACCCCCATTGCCTCGGGCGCGGCTCCATTTGTCGGATCGTTTAGGCCCGACCAACCGCTTTCTGCCTTTAACGGCAAGTCCGGGACCAACGCCAACGGCATCTGGCAGCTCCGCGCCACTGATGGCGGTCGGTCCGACGTGGGCGCCATCCATTGCTGGTCGCTGTTTGTTACTCCCACCCTCTCCACTGACGGGGGCGGCGAGTGCCCCGGCACGGATTTGGCGCTGGGGATGAACTCATTGCCTGACCCCGTCATCGTCGGGAACAACCTGACTTACCTCATCGCAGTGACCAATAATGGCCCCAGCCTCGCGACCAATGTCGTCGTCACGCTCCTGCTCCCCGGTAGCGTTAACCTGGCTTCCGCCTCTTCTTCGCAGGGGACCTACTCCCAACAGGGCGGGGTGGTCACTTTTTCACTCGGGCTGATGGGAATAAGGACCGTCGCCAGCATGTCGGTTGTGGGATTGCCTACTGCCGCCGGCACGGTCTATGCCACCGCCACCGCGAGTTCAGAGCAGCCTGATTTTGTTCAGGGTAACAGCTCGGCCACCGTGGCAACTCATGTCCGTCCGCCGACGGCGGACGTTGCCTTGACGATTGCCGCTGCGCCCAACCCGGTCTTGATTGGCGGAGCTCTGACTTACACGGTCTCGTTGAAGAACAACGGACCCAGTGCCGCTTCCGCGATTATCGTGACGAACGCCTTGCCGATCAGCGCCCGGATCCAGTCGGTCGCGACTACGCTGGGCACGACCAATTCGGTCGGTAATGTGATTCTTTGGAGTGTGCCAAGTCTGGCCATGGGAGCCTCGGCTACCGCCACCATCACGGTGATCCCCACCGCTGAGGGGCTTATCACCGCTGCCACCATGGCGGGCGCTGCGGAGTTTGACCCCGTCACCGCCAATAATTCGGCGACAATCACTACCGCTGTCGGTCCTGCCGCCGACCTCGCTCTCGGGCTTAACGGGTTCCCGCAGACAGTCGTCACTGGCAACAGCGTGACCTATACGATTGCGGTGACCAACCTGGGCCCCAGCGCCGCCACGGGTGTCGTCGTCAATGAGTCGCTTCCGGTATCGACTACCGTGCTTTCCACCAACACGACCCAGGGTTCGATCTCGATTTTCAACCGCACTCTCATCTGGAGTGTGGGTGGGTTGTCCAGCGGCGCCGGGGCCTCGTTGACCTTGGTGGCCGCCACCAGCACCAACGGTTCCTTCAGCACCACGGCCACCGTGCTCGCTACGCAAACGGACCCAAACCCTGCGAACAACACGGCCACCGTGACGACCATCGTGGCCCCGCCGTTTGTCAGCGTCCTGGCGGCTGGCGCTACCTTAACTTATGAGAGCGGGCCGACCAACGGCGCGATCGATCTGGGCGAGACCGTGACGGTAGTCATGCGCTTGCGCAACACGGGGAATGTGGGTGTCAGCAACCTCGTGGCAACCTTGCTGGCGACCGACGGCGTTGCGCCCGCCGCACCGACCATCCAGACCTACGATGTGCTGGCTCCCAGCGGCTTCCCGGTGGGTCGGCCCTTTACCTTTACCGCTAGCGGGACCAATGGGCAGATGATCCATCCCACCCTCCAGCTTCAGGCCGGGACGAATACTTACCCTTCCGTCGTCTTTAGCTTCACGCTGCCGAGCTCGGATACCTTTGCCGACAGCGACGCCATTATCATCCCCGACCCGGCCGCGCCCAATCCTCCTTACCTGACGGGATCGGGGCCAGCCAAACCGTACCCGTCGGTCATCGCGGTCTCCAACTTCGTTGGCCTGCTCGGCAAGGTGACGGTCACGCTCTCCAACGTTAACCATACGTTTCCTGGAGATATGAACGTCCTGCTCGTCGCCCCGGGCGGTGCCAAGTCGCTTATCATGTCGCATGCGGGGGACCAATCCGTGTCGGCTCTCGATTTGACGTTTGACGATGCCGCTCCCAACCCGTTGCCGGCCGGTGGTGTGCTGACCTCGGGTACTTGGCAGCCGGCCAGCTACAACCCCGCCATCCGTTTGGGCGGCTTCCCGACCAATGCGCCGGCTGGCCCATACCCAACCGTGCTGTCCGCCCTCAACGCCGTGGATCCTAACGGCGATTGGTCGCTCTATGTATTTGATGACTTCGGCGGTGATAGCGGTGCCATTTCCAACGGCTGGAGTCTTACGCTTACCAGGATCATCCCGGTCAATCAAATCGCGGACCTTGGTTTGGCTGGCGTTGCCGCGCCGAATCCGGTCTTGGCCGGCGGAACTTTGACTTACCGGTTCACCGTCACCAACAGCGGACCAAACGCAGCGTCCGCGGTGTTCTTCACCAATACCCTTCCGGCAGGCGTAATCCCTGTCTCTGTCAGCTCATCTCAGGGAACCGTGATCACGAACGCCACCAGCATCGTCGTCAACCTCGGAGCGCTGAATCTCGGCGCCATCGCTACCGTTACCTGTGTGGTGGTTCCTACCGCGGCGGCCATTCCGCCCGGATTGACCAACGCCATCCTGACGAGTACCGCCAGCGTCGCCTCCGTCGAGAATGACCTCATTCCGGCCAACAATTTCGCGTCGGTCGTTACCACCCTCAACCGCCCCTTCGCGGAGCTGGGTTTGATTCAAGTCGTGGCACCCGACCCGGTGGTCGTTGGCTACAGTCTCACCAATACCGTCGCGGTTACAAACCGTGGCCCGGACACCGCGCTGAACGCCGTCCTGACGCAGCCGCTGCCGCCCGGTGCGGGATTTATCGCGGCCAGTTCCAGTTCGACCGTTGGCGTGATCACCCAAACCAACGGCGCGGTCATCTGCGCCCTGGGCGACCTATCGTCGAATGCATCCGCGACTGTCACCATCGTCCTGACCAACTCAACGATTGGCCTCATGACCAACTCGGTTTTCCTTGGCAGCGACTCGTATGATCCAATCCGCACCAACAACAGCGCAACTTACGTCGCCACCGTGGTTAGCCCGGCCCCGCAGATTAGCAATGCCGGTGCGGTCTTGACCTATGAAAGTGGCCCTGTCAACGGCGCGATTGACCCCGGCGAGACCGTCACCCTGTCGCTTGCCCTGGCCAACACTGGCTCGCTCGACACCGACAACCTGAAGGCTACCTTGCAGCCTACGGGCGGCGTCACGTTGCCCAGCGGTCCGCAATACTATGGCACCCTGATCCACGGCGGTCCCGCCACGGCCCGCGCTTTCACTTTCACTGCCGCTGCTGTGCTCCACGGTGCCACAGTTGCCACCTTGCAGCTTCAGGATGAGCGACCTGGCTCCACCAACGACTTGGGGATCGTCGTGTTTACCTTCGCCGCGCCCGCCGCCGCCACCAACTTTACCAGTTCCGCCGGCATCACGATTCCGGATCACGGTATCGCCACCCCGTATCCCTCGGCCATCAACGTTTCGGGTTTGACCGGCCGGGTTAGCCAGGCCGTCGTGACACTCAACGGGCTTAGCCATAGCTTCCCGCATGATGTGAGCGTGCTGTTGGTCAGCCCCGCCGGCAGCAATGTGTTGGTGATGTCCCACACTGGCGGAGGACACCGGGTGAGCAATATCAGCCTGACCTTCGATGACACCGCCACGGTGTCTTTGCCAAACTATGATCAGGTTATCGGGGGAACTTACCAGCCCAGCAGTTATGAAGGGCCGGTTTCCCTGCCCGGCACTGCTCCGTCCAAATCCTATCAGTCTGCGCTCTCTGCCTTTAACTGGAGCAACCCGAACGGTGCCTGGTCCCTGTTTGTGTACGATGATTCGGCCGGCGACGCCGGGGTCATCGCTGGCGGCTGGAGTTTGAGCCTGAAGACGCTCGTGACGGTGGGTCCCGTGTTGGATCTGGCGGTCGGCCTGTCGGTTCCTGCCACGCTCGATATTGGCAGCCCCCTCACCAACATGATCAGTATTACGAACTTCGGCCCGGATGAGGCCACGGGCGTAATGCTCACGAATACGCTGCCTGCTGGCGTCTCCTTTGTTTCAGCATGGCTCTCGCAGGGGACCCTCACCGGAACCGATGGCGGCATGGTCACCTGCAACCTCGGTACCCTCGCCGCCGCTGGTTTGGCGAAAGTCATAATCGTCACCATCCCTTCCCAGGCGGGATCGCTCGTCAATACAGTGAATGTTGCGTCCAACGAAGAGGACCTCAACCCCGCTAATAATTCCGCTGCGGCCAAGACCGCCGTCTCTGGACCGACGACTTTGAGCGGCTCATTCACCGACGGACAGTTCCATCTCACGGTGACCGGCCAACCGGGCGTTTACGTGGTCCAAGGCTCCACCAACCTCACTTCCTGGGTGTCCCTCAGCACCAACACCAATACCACGGGCACCTTCAACTATACCGATACCACCGCCCCGGTTCCCGATTCCCGCTTCTATCGCACCTTGAGCTACTGAGGCCGCCAGCCGAAACCAGACCGCGACAATGAAGGTTCTCGGTCTAACGGGCGGCATTGGCATGGGCAAGTCCACCTCGGCCCAGCTCCTCCGCGACCGCGGGGTGCCGGTGGTGGACACCGATGACTTGGCTCGGCAGGTTGTTGAGCCCGGCCAGTCAGGGCTCGCTGAGATTCGGGAAACCTTTGGCCCCCAAGTCCTCGGGCCGGATGGCCACCTGCGCCGTAATGAACTGGCCCGACAGGTATTCGCCGACCCCGCCGCCCGGCGACGGCTCGAAGACATCCTCCATCCCCGCATCCGAGCGCTCTGGCGTGCCCAGGTGGAAGATTGGCGGGCAGAAGGTCAACCGCTTGCCGTCGTGGTGATCCCGCTCCTGTTCGAAACCAAGGCCGAAGCGGAGCTGGACAAGATTATCTGTGTTGCGTGCTCAGCCGCGACTCAACAACAGCGCCTACAGGCTCGTGGCTGGGCTCCCGAGCAAATCGAGCAGCGCCTCCGGGCGCAATGGCCGGTGCATAAGAAAATGGCTGCGGCCGATTACCTGGTCTGGACCGAAGCTGGTTTGGATGTGCATGCCGCGCAGATGGAACGTGTTCTTGGCCATGTTCGCGCTTCGGCCTCGTGTATAATGCCGGTTGGCAGGTAACCTGGAAAGAGCAGTTCAACTCGCCAAACACGCCAAACGACGCTAATGAAGCCGAGTTAGTAATTACCCCGGCTTCACCTTTCGGGTGAAGGTCCGTTCGGTTACATCTACTTGCCCCTTTTCGCGTTGTTTAGCGTGTTTAGCGGGCAAGTGCCGTTTTCAGGGTAAACCATCACGCCCCGTCACGTTAGTACACCGTTACGCGATAGAATACCGCGCTTACGCTCGTGAGCACGCGGTCGTCGCTGAACAGAATGGTGCCGCCGGTGCCGGGTATGTTGTCGCGCAAAACGGACCAGGTATCCAGACTCGTGGCGGTTTCCACTCGATACGTCCGCCCTGCCACGGTGCTGAAGATAATTTGCGGTGCTTGTCCCGAGGCAAAGGCCGTCGAAACAGTGAACCTTGAGTTCGCATTCGTCGGGTTCAAACCGGCCAGGTAATCCTGCCAGACCGGCAGCCCGTTCGTGGTGATCAACTCCGCCGCGGCGAAGTTGGTGGTGAATCCGTAATATATCAGCCACGGGATCGGGGTCCCGTGCGGCGGAGCGGGCGGGTACAGCCGGATGAAGTTGGTGAGATTTCCTGCGGTGAAGCTCTGCCCGCTGGGCAGCATGTTTGTATAGACGCTGTTATTGATGCTGAAGACGCTGAACGCTTGCGTCGCGGTCACCGATTCCGGGTAGGTGAAGTCGAATTCCACCAGGTCGCCGAAGGTGCCGTAATCAATACTCGTCAACAGATTATTGGTATCCGGGCTCAGCATGGTTAGCGTTCGCAGGCCATTGGTATCGGTGGTCTCGGTCATACTCCAGCCGTAGAGCAGGTCGTTCGTTCCCGTGGAATCCAGGAACGCGGTGCAGGGATAGTTGGGGCGGTACTTGAGCTGAATCTCCCTTATATACCTGGGGACGTAATACGCGCGCAGGCGGATTGTCTGCGGCCCGATGTCCGCATCCGACGCCAGCAGCAGGGAGCCGACGCGCACATCATTCGACCAGGTCGGCGGATTGAAGGGGAACTGAATGATGTTCGTGTCGTAGCTGTTCGTGACCCACGGATCGGAGTTCGTGTCGATGCCGGTAATGATGTTCGTCATGACGATGTTCGTGTTCCAGGTGGCCGTGAAGCCGCCGTAGGTCACTTGGAACGATGGCTGGAAGGGCTGGGACGTCCTCCGCAAGGTTGCCCAGCGCAGCAAATACTGTCCGTCGATGTCTTTGACGATCTGCTTAAACTGGGTGGCCAGGTCGGTGGTGGTCGCGGCCAGGTAATAATGGCCGCTGGTCTGGGACGTCAGTTTCAGCAGTGCGTTGGTATTGATGTCGGTCCCGAAGGCCACGCAGAAGATCTGCACGTGGTTGGTCTGCGCCAGGGAAATCAGGGTGGCCACCGGGTCGGCGTTTGTGTTCAGCAGGCTTGCATCGTCGTTGCCGTCGGTCATCGCGACCAGGAAGCGCTGCTCATCGTAGTTGGCAGGGCCAAATGGGCCAAATTGCTTCAAGGCGGCGTACATCGCGTCCCAGCAGCGGGTGCCCGCGTAATTGCCCTGCACGTAAGTGGACTGGATCCCTTCAATGTTAGCGATCAAAGCGGCTTTGTTGGCCATGAAGCCATTCGTCGTCACCCACTGCGGGTTGACATATTCGGCATGGAACTCGTAGATGCCGAACAGCGCGTGTGCCGGTTCCTCGGTGATGAGAAGCTCGGCCGCCGCCTGCATCGCATCAATGGCCCCGGGCACGGCTAACATGCTGTAGGTATAATCCAGCACTAAAGCGCTCTTGAGCTGCTTCCTGGCCCCGTTGTCCAGGAGGACGCCGGACTCGCTGGTGACCGGCACCCCGTCTTCCATGCACACTAAATGCAACTGGCTCGCCGGCACCATCACCGCGCTGTTGGTGGCCGGGTCGGGTCCATCCCGGAGCGAGAAGGAGAAGTTCAGCAGGTAAGGCTTGGCCCAGTTGGTGACGACGCCGGTGATCGCCAATCCGCCAGGGGTGGCGTAGCGGACACCCAATATCAGGTTGGTCGAGCCGGTGCCCCACGCGTTGATCGCCCAGATCGGGACCGTGAAGGTGCCGCCATACAAGGGCGTGCCTGTTATCGCCCCGGTGTTGGTATCGATGGTTAGCCCCAGCGGCAGGCCCGATGCACCAAAGATCGTCGGTGAATCGCTCGCCTGAATCGTGTAGCTGAAGCCGCTCTGATTCTCGGTTCCCGTTGCCGTTGTCGCGCTGGTAATGGCCGGCACCGAGGAAGCAATCACAAGCGTAAGCGCCTGGCTAACCGAACTGCACTGGTTGGCGGCGCTGATGATGATGGGGAAGATGCCGTTCACGATGGGCGATCCGGAAATGACCCCGGTGGCGGGGTCGAGGTTCAATCCCGCCGGCAGGACGCTACTCGTTCCGAAGAGGATGGGAGTGGTGCCTGTGGCGGTGTTCGTGAAGCTCAAGAATTCCCCCTGTCTTCCCACAAGGTTCGTGTCGCTGGTGAGGGTGACCGGCACCAGCACGGTCAGCCTCGCCACCGCGCTGGTCAGCGCGCTCGCCGGGTTTGAGATGGACACGGTGTAGTCGCCTGCGTCATTTGTCGTGGTTGCCGAGATCGTGAGCCGGTTGCTTGTCGCGCCGCTGATCCGCCCGCCGTCGGCGAGGTTAGCCCCGCTCTCCCGCCACTGGTAACTCAACGGCTCGGTTCCGCTGGCGGTGACACTCAGCACGGCATTGCTGCCGACGAGGACATCGGTGTTCCGTGGCGGCACGGCAAAGCCCACTGGCACGTAAACGTCCAGCCTCGCCACTTGGCTGGTAACGGCGGCATAGATGTTTGTGACAAGCACGTCATAGCTCCCGGAATCTGCCGTGACGAGGGCGCTGAGGGTTAGGTTGGTTCCGTTGGCGTCTGAGGTCCGGCTGTCATTCACGAGGGCCGTTCCGTTCAAGCGCCACTGGTAGTTGATTGGCGCCAAACCCAGTGCGCTGACGCTGAACGACGCGCTGGCGCCGACGAGGCGAATCAAGCCTCCCTGCGGCTGTGCTGTGATCCGCGCCTGGTCCAGCACCGTCAGCGCCACCGCCGCACTGACCGAGGTCACCCCGATATTCGTTCCGGAATTATAGGTCACCCGCGCGAAATAATAACCGGTATCCCTGGTCTGTGTGTTAGTCAGCGTGCAGGTTGCGGTGGTTGCGCCGGGTATAGAGGTGAAGGGATTGAGTCCATTCGTGGACATCAGCCAGGCGTAGCCCGTGACCGTCTCCCCGGCGTTCGTGCTGACCTGAGCCTTGAAAACCACATTGCTCCCCGAGAACGCCACCTGGCTGCCCGGTTGTACCGTTACGGTGACCAGTCCCAGGGCGGACTGAGTGCCCAGGCCGAGCGTCAAGCCCATCGCCGCCAGGGCCGAATAGAGGAGGGTGTTAAATCTCATGGCAATTCCTTTGTTCTACCGCAAGGGTATCTTGCGAATTGAGGTCTGATGCGGCAGGTAGTCCCCCCGCGTGGTCAACGCAGCATCCCTGTAGCCTGCCCGGGGCAGCAATCGCTTGGTTGCTCTCGGACCGCTCGCGGATGGTACCAGGCTGATCATGTTTGTGGCGCGCAGTGACTGCCCCCGCGCGGATGCTTTTCCGTAACGCTACTCTCAATGTTTACCAGTTGTAGCCGGAACGACAAAACAATAAGCGCACTTCCCGCGCGCAGCGCGTACAGCCAAGCTTCCCTAAAGAAGACGCGTAATGAGTGCTCTCGGTTACAACTAACTTCGAAGGAATCAGTGCCCGGTGGCGGACCATAGGCCACCGGGACCGAACAAGGAGCCAAGAGCCGGCTCCATCAGGTCGCAGCGCGTGGCCAGGTCCAGCACGGTGAACCGGCGGCGCAGATAATAGGCCTGCCGATAGCTCTCCCGCAACCGCTCGCGCGAGATGCCGATCTCCTCCGGTTCGACCGGCGCACCCGCCGCGCGCAACCGGGTCTTGAGTTCCGTGGACGGAATGAGCTGTTGGCGCAAACGCTCCTGCAAGCTCGGCCACAGGTGCCGCAGCGTCTCCAGTTGCTTCCGCAACCCCGCCGCCTCGATCCGTTTGGCCCGGCTTTCCTGGAGCGCAACTGTGGTCAAGTCCGCCTGGCTGAACCGCGCGCGCACGCTTGCCTCACGCGTCGCCTCGTCCGGCCAATGGGCGCAACAGCTTTCCACGTCGAGATCTTCCAGCTTCGCGGCTAGCAAATACTCGTAGAGGCTGGCTACTGCCAGCGTGCCGATGCCGACTTTGAAACCGTGTAAGGGGATCTGGCCGTTGTGGACGTGGTGCTGCATGTCCCAGAGGTGGCTGAATTGGTGTTCCGCGCCGGAAGCTGGCCGGCTCGACTTCGCCCATTGCATGGCAAAGCCGCTGAGCATCAGGCCTTCCGTCAACTGCCCGGTCGCTTCGGGGTCTCCGTTCCGCACGCCCGCAGGATTGGCGACTGCGCCGCGCAGCCCCCCCTGCACCATACTCCAGGCCTTCTTATCAATGGTTTCGACGCCCAACGCATCGGCCATCAGCCAGTCCGCTCCCGCAGTCGTCTTGGCCAGCAGATCCGCATAGCCGGCCGCGTTCATCCCGGCTGGTGCGGCACAAACGACGTCCAGGTCGGCCACCACCGCCATCGGCGCCGGACAGCTAAAGGTCTGCTTCGAGCCCTGGTAACTGATGGATGCTCCGAAAGCGGTGTAACCATCCATCGAAGCCGCCGTCGCTACCGCCAAATACGGTCGCCCGGCCCGATGCGCCGCGAGCTTGGTCAAATCATTGATGGTGCCCGACCCGACGGCGACCGGTATGGCATCGTGCCCTTGCAGCGCGGCTTCCAGTGCGACAACGTGCTGGTGCTCGGCGTAGAGCGCCGGATCAGTGAAGACAAAGGCTTCCCGGCAGTCGTGTCCGGCGCGGCGGAACGCGTCCAGAACGGCTTGTCCGGCGGCAGCGAAGGTGTTTGGATCGGCGACCAGCAGGGCAGGCTTTGCGCCGAACTGCCGGCGAAATACTGCTGGCGTTCGGCCCAGCACGCCCCGCCCGAGCTCCAGGCAGCGCGTTTCCCGCGCGGCGCTCAAGGCCTCGGCCAGCGATGGTGTCTCAGATGTTTGGCTCATGCTCATTTCCGCCGCAGCATTACGCTTTGCCCGACCCGTTGCCAGCGCTTTTCCTTGGCGCCCTTCTGGCGATGCCCCACTTTCCGCGTGCGTTTTGGTGGAGTCGCGGGTAGTTTGCGCGCTACTCATGGCCAGCATTAAACCCTTTGCAGCGTTGCGCCCGGAACCTGGACTGGCTCCGCGCATTTGCGAGCTGCCTTACGACGTGATGTCCTCGGAAGAGGCACGCCAGGTCGCCGCCGGCAATCCTCTGAGCTTCCTCCATGTCAGCAAGCCGGAAATTGATTTGCCGTCGGCGACGGACATCCATGCGCCCGAAGTCTATGCCCAGGGACGACAGAATTTCCGGCGTCTCATGGCCGAAGGCTCCCTTCGGCCGGACCCGCAACCGCATTTCTATCTTTACCGCCAGATCATGGGCGCCCACTGGCAGACCGGCTTGGTCGCCGCCGCCAGTTGCGAGGATTACCTCCAAGGCATCATCAAGAAGCACGAGCTGACGCGGCCCGACAAAGAGGACGACCGCGTGCGCCACATCGAGGCGCTCGAATCTCAAACCGGCCCCGTGTTCCTCGTCTATCGAGCGAGCCAGACTATCGACGCGCTCATCGCGCAGCAGACGGCCGCGCCGCCGGACATTGACTTCACCGCGGCCGACGGCGTGCGCCACACCGCCTGGGTCCTCGCGGACCCCGAGCAGATACGGTTCATTGAAGCCGAGTTCGGGCGGATGCCCTGCCTCTATATAGCCGATGGCCACCATCGCAGCGCGGCCGCCGCGCGGGTTTATCAAAGCCGCCATGGCGCGGGAGACAGCCCGTTCTTCCTGAGCGTCATCTTTCCGCACAATCAGATGCAGATTCTCCCGTACAACCGCGTGCTGAGGGAATTGAACGGTCTGTCGCCCGCGCAGTTGCTGGAGAAACTCGGAGCCGTGTTTGCCATCAACCGCCACGGTGCCGCCAGACCCTCCCGCAAGCACGAGTTGGGTCTCTACCTGGACGGTCACTGGCACACACTGAGCTTTCTGCCGCGTTTCACTGCCGCCGCCGACCCAATCGAGAGGCTCGATGTCACGCTCCTGCAAAGGCACGTGCTCGAACCCGTTTTCGGGATTGCGGACCCGCGCACCAGCAAGCGCATCGATTTCGTCGGGGGCATCCGCGGCACCGCCGAGCTGGAGAAGTTGGTGAACAGCGGCCAATACGCCGGCGCATTCTCGATGTTTCCGACCAGCATCGAGGATCTGATGACCATCGCCGACGCCGGCGGCATCATGCCCCCGAAGAGCACCTGGTTCGAGCCCAAGCTCCGCGACGCGATGTTCTGTCACATGATATAGGGGGTGTGGAGAGGTGGAGTGTTGGATTGGTGCAGCGGCGGGGGGGCGGGGAGAGCTTCGGAAGTTGCAGGATCATCTGCAGTCTGGGTAAGTTCAGATGGTGTTTGAGTTACTTTAAAGTTTATGAGCGTCGAGCCGAAGCGCCACCTGTGGCCGAAGCTGCTTGCGGGAGTGGTGGTCATTCTCTTGGTGATCGGCGTTTCGCTGTACCGACACATGACATGGAAGTATCCCTATGGCATGAGCCACTGTTGCATCAAAGGCATGGGCATATCATTGCACGCTTACGCTGGAACTGACCGGAAGACGCCTGCGCTCGCAGCCGGTCACCGTGCAGGTGGCCGCTGGTCGCGTCACGCCAGACACGATTATTTTCGAGCTGTAATCTTACTAAATGCGGGGCTGTAAAGAATACTTGCTGCGAATTCGGCCACTCAGTCGGCAGCTTCCCTGGGGATGAACCTCCGCGAATCCTTCGACGCAATGCTCGTGAGCCCCACACCGGTGCTTGCGCTGGCACCGATGCAAGGGGTTACGGATCTGCCGTTCCTGAGATTAATCGCTGCTTACGGCGGAGCGGATGTCTATGTCACGGAGTACTTCCGGGTTTACGCCACTTCGCGACTGGACAAGCACATCCTCAAGTCCATTACCGAGAATCCCACCGGCCGACCGGTTATCCCGCAGATGATCGGCAACGATATTCCCGCGCTGGTGCGCACGGCGCGGGAGCTGCAGCAATACCCGATAGCGGCAGTGGATCTGAACCTGGGCTGTCCCGCACCGATCGTCTATCGCAAAGGCGCGGGCGGCGGCCTGCTGCGGGAACCGGGCCGCGTGGATGCCATACTGGGCGCGCTGCGCGACGCGGTAAAGACCCGGTTCACCGTCAAGACCCGCATCGGGTTTGACGCGCCGGAGGTCTTTGCCGAGCTGCTGCCCATCTTCGCGAAGCACTCGCTCGATTTGCTCACCGTGCATGCTCGAACAGTGAAGGAGATGTATCGCTCCGAGGTGCATTACGAGTTCATCGCCCGCGCGGTCGCCGGGCTGCCGTGCCCCGTGCTGGCCAACGGCAACGTCTATTCCGCGCAGAAGGCCGCTGAGGTCCTCAAGATCACCGGCGCACGCGGGCTGATGATTGGCCGCGGCGCGATTCGCAACCCCTGGCTGTTCCGTCAAATCCGGGAGCATCAGCGCGGTGAACCCATCTTCATCCCGCGGGGGACCGAGGTGCTGGCTTATGTGCGCGCGCTGTACGAGGCTGTGTGCTTGCCCGCCGCGCGCGAGTCGGAGCAGGTGCAGCGCATGAAGAAATACATGAACTATCTCGGCGTGGGCGTGGAGCCGACCGGCCAATTCCTGCACCAGATTCGCCGGGTCAAGACCACCGCCGACCTCTTCCGTGTATGTGCGGAATCCCTGGACCACGATCAGCCGATGCCGCTGGAGCCGTTTCTGCTGGCACTCAAGGAGGGAGATCTCATGGCGGGCGAGCAGCGTTGACCGGCGATTGGAGCGTCTGGAAGCTCATCCGGAAAACGTACCCGCGCCTTCTTCCAGTGGCGAGCGCAGGGACAGGCCCGCAAGGTCAAATCCCCCTCGTTAGTCTTACCAGGAGTTCCCGGGGCGTGATGATCTGAATGCCAAAGGGCTTTTCTAACGCCAGCAGATCGTCATCGCGTGAAACGATGATTCTTGCCCCGGCAGCCAGGGCGCAGGCCAAATAGGGATCATCTTTTACATCCCGGCTGCGTTGCTTGCCCAGCGGGGCGGGTTCAACCAGCTTCACGCGGTCATAATACCAGGTCAGCAAATTATAAGGGGAGTGTTTGAATTTGCTTCCCCGCTCCACCGTCAACGCTCGCACTTCCTCCAGAATGTCCTGCGTGGCAAAAACGGTAATTCGTCTTTTCGCCATCACCAGCAGACAATTGTGAGCTTCGCCTCGCCAGCCCACGCCGGCAAAGACGACGTTGGCATCAAGAACGACGCGCACGACTCCGCCTCTCCGCCCGGAGGCGATGCTGGGTTTTCACGATTAAGGCCATTTCCTCATCCGAAGGATCGCCAATCGGCGCGCCCTCGATCGCCTTTTCCAGGAAGGCCACGTCCTGCTTGATCTGTTCCTGCCGCCGGCTGCGGATCAAGGCGCGCATGTATTCGCTCATGGAATCGAATGCGTGCGCTTCCGAATCCGACCGCGCGAACTCCGCCAGCTCCGGGTTCAATGAAATGTTAATGGTCACTGCTTTCATGCTGGCAAAGTAGCGCATTGGCAATTGATGGCAAGGCTTGCCAACAGTCAGGGGCGGCTAGGCCAATCGGAGCGCCGGATGAATCCGGCGTCCCTGTCTCCGCCATAATGAGCATTGCTGGGCGTTCTCAGGGGCGTCGGTCCGCTCTTTCGGTGTGCGACCGCCGGCTGGCCACCCTACTTCTGCACCGAGAACTTGTAGATGATGGTGTTCTTGTACACCTCGCCGGGCTTGAGCACCACCGTCGGGAAGGTGGGGTGGTTGGGGGAATCGGGGTAATGCTGGGGCTCCATGCAGAACCCGTTGCGGAACTGATAGACCCAGCCGCCCTTGCCTTTGATCGTGCCGTCGAGGAAGTTCCCGGAGTAGAATTGCAGCCCCGGTTCGGTGGACCAGACCTCCATTACTCGGCCGCTGGCCGGCTCATAGACTCGGGCCATGAGGCCAAGCTGGCCCGTCGGCTTGTTGAAGACCCAGTTGTGGTCGTAACCCTTGCCGAACTTGAGCTGCTCGTCGTCCTGGCCGATGCGCGCGCCGATGGCCGTTGGCGTGCGAAAATCAAACGGCGTGCCTTGCACCGGCTTCAACTCGCCGGTCGGGATTAACGTGTCGCCCACCGGCGTGAACTTGTCAGCCGGCAGCATGACCTGGTGGTTCAGGATATCGCCCTTGCCGGCGAGGTTGAAGTACGAGTGATGGGTGAGGTTCAGGATGGTGTCCTTGTCTGTGGTCGCTATGAACTCGACCTTCAGCCCGTTGTCCGCCGTCAGAGTATAAACAGCCGTGACGGACAGGGTACCCGGGTAACCCTCTTCGCCGTCCTTGCTCACGTATTTGAGTTCCAGGGACGGGCCCTCCAGGCTCGCCAGAATCCGGGGTTCCCAGACAACCTTGTCGAAACCCTTGAGGCCGCCGTGCAGGGCGTTGGGACCGTTGTTGGTCGCCAGCGTGTATTCCTTGCCCTCGAGGGTGAACTTGCCTTTGGCAATCCGGTTGCCGTAGCGGCCGATGAGCGCACCGAAGTAAGGGGTGTCTTTCAGGTAGCCGTCCAGGTCGTCGTAGCCGAGCACAACGTCCCCGAGATGGCCGTGACGATCCGGCACCTTCAGGAAGATCACCAAGCCGCCGTAATTGCAGATGGCGGCCTCGGCTCCCTTGTTGTTACGCAGGGTGTAAAGGCTCACAGCGGTGCCGTCCTTGGTCTGGCCGAAGGGCTTCACGATGATTTGCCCCTGCTGCTGGGACGGCTTTGAAGGATGAGTGCAGCCGACGAGCGCTGCGGCGCTCAAACTAACGGCGAGGATCTTAAGCCATTGGAGGTTGTTTTGCATAACTTTCTGGATTGGTTGTTGAATTCTAGACCACGAAATACACTAAATACACGAATAAAGAACTAGACGACGATTCGCTCATGCTCAACTCCGGGGTAATGGCCAAAATTGACCAGTAGTCCCAACTTGTAACCTGTCGCTCTGAGGCAGTTGTGAACTTGAGCGCGATGTTCGTCATTTAGCTGGGACACCGCCTTGATTTCAAGGATGATGTTCCCAAAGCAAATAAAATCAGGCACGAATCTCTGCTTCAACGGGCGCCCCTTGTATGCCAAAGCCAGCCCGACTTGCGGCTGGAATAGAATCCCTTGCAGGCTAAACTCCATTTCCAGACACTCCTGATATACAGCCTCAAGGAACCCACACCCCTTCTCCTTATAGACCTCAAAACAAGCCCCCATGATCCGGTAGCTGTTCTCCTTGTAAATAATGTTGGATTCCATTCCCCACCCACTCCTTTCGTGTGTTTTGTGTATTTCGTGGTGCAGTCTCTCGTTGTGCAATTTGCAGAGTTCACTTCCGCGCCCGGTTACGGATCTCGATTAGCTGCTTCATCACGTCGTACAGATTGCCGGTGGCCTTTTCGGTGCCGAAAGCATCGTGCAGCTTCCGATAGAGGGCGTAAAGCTCCTTATAGACGGCATGCGCGGCCGGGTTGGGCTGGAACATCCTGGCTTTCAGGCCGGTCATGGCCTTCTGCGCGTCGGCGTAATTGGCGTAGCCGCCCGCCGGCTTGCCGGCCACCACCGCCCCGGCGATGGCCGCGCCCAAAGCGCAGGTCTGTGCCGACCGGGAGATCTTGATCGGCCGGCCCGTCACGTCCGCATAGATTTGCATGACGAGGGGATTCTTCTCGGCGATGCCGCCGCAGTTGACGATCTGCTCGACCTTCACGCCGTATTCCTCGAAGCGGTTGATGATGGTCAGCGCGCCAAAAGCGGTAGCCTCGATGAGTGCGCGGTAAATCTCGGCCGGCGTGGTGTAGAGCGTTTGGCCCAGCAGCAGCCCGGTGAGACGCTGGTCCACCAGCACCGTCCGATTGCCATTGTTCCAATCCAGCGCCAGCAATCCCGATTCGCCCGGTGCCATCTTCGCCGCCGCCGCGCTGAGCGCCTCATGCGAGCCAGCCTTCTTGCCCAGCGGCTGAAGGTAGTTGACGAACCAATTGAAGATATCGCCGACGGCTGACTGGCCTGCTTCCAGGCCATAATAGCCGGGCAGAATGCTGCCGGGAACGATGCCGCATAGACCGGGGATGTCCGGCAGCTTCTCGTCGATCGGCGCCACCATCATATCGCAGGTGCTCGTGCCAATGATCTTAACCAATGTGCCCGGTGCGATGCCGGACCCGACGCCACCCAGGTGCGCGTCAAACGCCCCGACCGCCACCGGCACACCCGCCGGTAACCCGGTGCGTTTGGCCCACTCCGCCGTCAGCCCACCCACGGGGCGGTCAATGCTGGAGGCCTTCGGCCGCAGCCGCGTTCGCAATTCGCCCAGTTTCGGGTCAAGCTGCGCGAGGAACTCCGCATCAGGGTAACCGCCCCAGGCGTCATGATACATCGCTTTGTGTCCGGCCGCGCAGACGCCGACGGTCAGTTTGTCTGGTGCCTCAGTGCCGGTGAGCATCGCGGGTACCCAATCGGCACATTCCACCCACAGATAGGCGGCGTTGAACACCTCGGGGCTGGTGCGCAGACAATGCAGGATTTTGCTAAAGAACCACTCGCTGGAATACGTGCCGCCGCACTTGGCCAGATACTCCGGCCGCAGCTTGCGCGCCAGGGCGGTAATCTCCCCCGCCTCGACTACCCCGGTGTGGTCCTTCCATAACCAGGCCATCGCCGCGGGGTTCTTGGCGAACCGTCGGTCGAACGCCAGCGGCCGGCCATTGCGATCCACCGGTAACGGCGTGCTGCCAGTGGTATCCACCCCAATGCCGATAACCTGGTTTGGCGAGAAGCCGCGCACTGTCTTTCTGGCCCAGGCGAGCGCCTTCTTGATGGTGACCTCGGCGCCAGTGAGGTAGTCGGCGGGATGTTGGCGGGCAAGGTTCGGGTCGCGCGCGAGAATGACCCCCTGCGTGCCATGTTCATAATTCCAGACGGCCGAAGCCACCTCGCGCCCGTTGGCGACGTTAACAATCAGGCTGCGGACAGAGTTGGTGCCGTAATCGAGGCCAATGGTGTACTTGGTTACATTCATGGGCTTATTACTTAGCCAGCGCCAAGCCCCGTGTCGAGCAAATCGACCGGAGTTGTTCGCCGGAGGGGGCGTTCTGACACCACTACCAAGGCGGGCGGCTAGGCCAAGCGGAGCGCTGAAAGGCGGC
>SESF01009956.1_pt1 | contig 26761 bp, 13 predicted proteins | sample 3171521 | NCBI WGS metagenome assembly SESF01 (sample SAMN10866945, study PRJNA518727) | freshwater metagenome | biome: subpolar coniferous forest; feature: holomictic lake; material: water; isolation source: holomictic Lake 227, 6 m and 8 m depth | place: Canada: near Kenora, Ontario | collected...
CTTACCTGCAAGGAATCTATTTACGCATTTTGGAGGCTGGAACTTCCGTTAGAAACACGTTCGAACACCAGTTGACCCTGGAGGATGTTCAGGCGCTGGCGCCGGATATTTTGGCGGCGGTCAAAACGCGCTGTCCGGCGGACACGATGTTCGGCAATGAGATCCGCACGGGTGGGTTTCGAGCGTTGACGAAGTATCACTTCCAAGAGGGCATCGAAGCGGGTGTTATCTTCGCGAAAACCCAGGGCGGCCACGGCAGCGAAAGCAGAACCGGCGAGATCATGCTGGAGATAATCACCTACGGCTCGGCCGCCCGCGAGGCGCTGCCGGGGTTGAAAGAGTTGATTGTCTCCTTAAACGAGCAATGCGAGAAGGGGGAATTCCCCGCCGGCGAACTCAATGATCGGCGAGTCAACGCAGTCGAAGAGGCTATCAAGGCCATCGAAGCTGCGACTACCCGGCCCGAGCTGCGGAGCATCCCAGGTAGAAACTGAAGGACAAAGTCGATCTGTGTTTCTTTGCGAATCCGGGGTTGCAAGGTAGTTGCAGGCTTGTTTGAAGCTTCTCCCCTCCCTATTTCGCCCAGTTCCGGAGCGGTACGCAGGGGCGCTTCAACCGCCGAATGACGAGGCGTCCTGACGTGTCCCGGCCTGAGGTATAGACTACCGTAGGGTAAGTAAGGTTACAGGGGTATGACGGGACGCTCAAGGGAGACCGCCGGGAGCGCCTCCAGATTCCACTGGACCTCGTAATATAGGCCCAGCCTACGGTCCGCGGGCAAAATACAACTTTCCGGAGCAACCGGAAATGGGGCTGCCAGCGATCCCCGTCACACTCGATGGTCGCTCCTGCTTCCGTCCTGCTGACCCGTGCTGGATCGCGGGGTAATCCCTCCTGCCTTCATTCGAGGCTTTGCCGCGCTGTGGTCTTCGTGCCTCTGCGGTTAGAGATGTACTGGATCCTGACGCTAATCGCACAGATTGCGAGACTGTCACGGCTGCGGCCTGGGTGATTGAATGCCCGTCGGCGTCAAGCCCGCGCCGTAGGGTATGGCGCCGTGATCCAGCTTGTAGCCGAACTTGCCGAGGTAGAACTGCCGCGGCTTGAAGTCATCGCCGATCCGGTTCAACTCGGCGGTCAAGCGCTCATCGAGTTCTTTCTGCAGCGCAGCGTATTCGGCTTTGCCGACGAGGTTGGTCATCTGATACGGATCGGCCTGGTCGTTATACAGGAGCCACGGACCTTGCAGTGAGCGCGCGTAGGTGTGACGGGCAGTCCGGATGGCCCGGTACTCGGGGATGTTCGCGGCGCGATCAAAGGGCGAAATGCTCATATACAAAGCTGCGCGATCGGTTGCGGCCCTCTGCCCGCGGACCAGGGATGACAGGTCCTGCCCTTCTACCGTTTTCGGGATCGGGACGCTGGCCAGTCCCAGCAGCGTCGGCAGGATGTCCGGCGTGTCGATTGGCTCCAGGATCTCGCGCCCCTGAGGGCCATGGACAGCCGGAAACCGCAGCAGGAACGGCACGTGAGCCGATTCGTCCCACGGCACCTGCTTGATAAACGGCCGGCGGCCTTGCGCTCCCATCATTTCACCGTGATCGGAGGTGAAGATCAGGATGGTATTGTCGGCCAGGCCGGTCTCGGCCAGTGTCGCCATTAGGTCACCGATGCATTTATCCAGCGCAGTGCAGTGGGCATAGTAACCGACGGCTTCTCGGCGAGCGCGCTCCTTCATCGCCTCGGGCACATTGGGAGGGAGTTGGATTTTGTCTGCCGGGTAGAGTGTCCGGTATTCGGGTGGAGCGCTATCGTGTGGGAAATGCGGGACGCCGTAGGAGACGATCAACAGGAATGGCTTGCTGGCCCGGGCGTGAGCGCGGAGGTAGGCTTGGGCGTCCTTTGTTTGGGCAAAGGCATCGTAGCCGGGCCAGAACTGCTTCTCCGATGAATCGCCTCCGTAATAATGAGACTGATTGTAGTTGTGGTCGCACTCGGCGGCTTTCCAGTAATCAAAGCCCTGGCGACGTGCTGGCGGGATATAAGCCGAACGTCCGTGACCGTCGAGATGCCACTTGCCGATGTAGCCGGTGTCGTAACCCGCTGCTTTCATGATCTCGCCCATGCACAGTTCCTGCGAGGGCAGATAAAGATCATTGAGAAACATGCCGGTAGTGGTGGGATACCGGCCGGTCAGCAGCGCCGCACGGTAGGGAGTGCAAACCGGGCACACCGAAACGGCGTTGCGGAACCTCAGACCCGCGGCAGTCAACTTGTCGAGATTGGGCGTCTTGATGTTAGGATCGCCGGCATAGCCCATCGCGGAGGCACGCCACTGGTCGCCGAAAAGGAAGAGAATGTTGGGACGCTGATCCGCCGCCGGGCAGAGAGAAAGCCCCAAGCTCAGCGCGGCCAACATCCCCGTGTATTGCCATCTATCCATAGATCACGGCTGTTCGCACTTCCAGGGCTTCATTTCAAATCAATCCGGTAGGCAAAGGCATGGCGGCACGGCTTTTCCCGTGGCACCGAGAGCGACAACCCGGCATCGGTCTGACGCCAATGAATCTCCTCTTTTGAACCGAGCATCTTTACGCCGGCTATCTGGATGTTGGGCGACCGCTCGTTGCCCAACGCCCCAATCATAAACTCCTTGTCGGGCCAGGTCAGGCAGATTGCAAAGACCGATTTCCCTTTTGCAGTGAAACGGATGTCCACGGGCGACTGCCTCGCGCCGGCAGTCTTGGCATCGCTAGCGGAAGTGGTGGTGGGCTTGAAACTGGGGCCCTCGCCGTGAGTCTTCCAGGGCATCGTTCCGTAAATGGCCGTCTGGTTGACTCTCATCCACTCCCCAATCTCCTTCAATCGGTCCACGCTCGGCTGGGGAATGAGTCCTTCGGAGGTGGGACCGACGTTCAACAGGTAATTGCCGCCCTTGCTCACAATCTCAACCAGGCGGAAAACGATTTCCGGAGCCGGCACCCAGTCGTGATCGTTCTGGTTGTAGCCATAGCTGGCATTCATGGTCCCAGGGTTTTCCCATTCAAAGCCGAGGTCTTTCTCCGCGATCTCATTGTCCCCCGTGGATATGTAGTCGCACAAGGGCGGAGGAATCCGGCTCGGAAAACGGGGCGACCGGATCCGGCTGTTGATCACACCGAACCTGGCCTCGCGGAACCATTGGATGCGTTGTTGCCGGTTGGCTTCGGAATCCAGGTTTGGATTGGTGGGGGCCGGGTTCTGGGCCACCAAATGCCCGGCAGCAATCAGCCAAAGAAAGGCAGCGATGATTCTCTTTTTCATATAATCTCGAACTAGCCCGGCGCAACCCGAAAGGGGCCATTACTTGGCAGAGGCTGGCCGTCCTTGCACTTCTGAAGAAGCAGCCACGGTAGCGGGCTACTTATCCAGGCGGGCGCCCACCAGTTTGATGGTGACCCGCAAAGGCACATTCTCCGGCGGCAGTTTGTCCCGGTTGGCGATCCAGGCGGCGGGATCGTCACCCGCCGGCGACGAGTTGTTAATCAGGGCAACGGGGTCAGGAATGAGCGATATCAGCGAACCGGACTGCTGGGCTAGGAAGATTCCCTGCCACACGGCCGAGCCATTGAATACCCAAGGGCTTCTTTGCATCGGTGTTTTGCCGTTCATGTCGGAAACCATTTCCTCGGCGGAGCGCTTTACTTCTTTGCCTTTCTCCTGCCAGGTGATGTCGATGGTGATGGGATCGCCCGGGATGGCCATGCCGGGACTGCCCCCGTACTCGCGGGGCGGGCCCGGCAATGTATTCTTGCCCGCCCCCTTGGCGTTCAGAAGGACCATCGCGACATGGATGTGCAAAGGCGCGACGGCCGTCCGCAGAATGCTCTCATGCACCTTGCCATAGGGAGTGACCAGGAAATACTCCATTCCGCCTTCGGTTTTGTTGAGTACCGCGGGAAAACTCACAGATCGTTCAGCCTTGTCCAGCCTCACCTCCCCCAATTCAAATATCCCCGGGCTTACGACTTTCAGCGCTGGGAGATTGGTCAAATCATGGACCATCGCCGACCGGGCGGGAGCCGGGCCGGGCCTAAGCGGACCTTGACCGCGTGTCGGTTTGGGGGCTGGCTCTGCTCCCGCAGGCAGGTTCGTCGGTTGGGCCAAAACCTGACACGCAATCAACGACAGCAAGACTGTCGCTCGGATTGTTGCATCTGGCATAGGTTGCTTCATCATGACGCCTTTGTTTTCGGTCCTGCCGGTGGTCGAACTCATTGGGGAGAATAATTCGCCATGCACAGCGCGCGCAAAGCAAATTCGTATCCGTTCAATGCTTGAGCTGCGGGACCAATGGTTTTCCCCCGCTGCGCGGTGATGCTTCATTTTGAAATCGTCAATTTCACTGGCGCCGTCTCATTGATGAAAACAAAGATAACCAGGTCGGTGCCGTCGAGCTCATGGTTGAAGCCTATGCTGCAATTATTGCCTGGTTTGCCGTTGACCAGGATTTTCGCTTTATCTGAGTTCCAGTTTTTCACGCGAATAGCCGGATTGATGACGAGAGAATCGTCACTGCCTTGGAGGCTGATCTCCAGCGGCCCGCTTTTCTTTTCGCTATCGTCGATCTGATAGCATCTCTGGCTTCTATCATACCCTCGGGAGGTGAATTCCGATCCGGTTACAGATAGTTCAGCGGGATATGCCCATGAACGGCCAAACTTTATGAGTTGTTTCATATTCATCCGATTCATGCCATACAGGCCATTCCAATAGGAGCGATTTCCATTCTCATGGATTACCGGATCGGAGATAGGAGAGCTGGAAATATGGGACGGGCGATCAAACATTCTGATCCATCGGCCATCACACCGTGCTTGCCCAACTGGAAAATGATTGTATCCCAGCGCGACATATCTCACAAACATGCTGTTTCCAGGCTCGAAGCATATAAACGGTTTGCTGTCGGATCTAAAATTAAACTGTTGGACGGTATAATTCTCGGGCCAGTCGGGGGGCTGCTTGCGGAGCTCTTGTGGAACCGGCCGCTCATTAAAATTGTAATCGCCAATAGTCACGTAATCCTGTTCCAACAGATCGGTCTTAAGTTGACCGGGCTGCAAAAGGGGAAGTGATTCCTGATACTGGACGGCGGGACCCAAGGTGCCCTTGTTCCAGGATACTTTCCTCAGGCCGGAACCGTCCGGGTAGATATAATAATATTCATCCACCCAGGCTTCCCACCCCGTTTTTTCATCCGGCTGCCATGTGTTATCGTGCGAACTGACCGGCGCGTATCGCCAATGCACCACAGCCCGCGCGGCATTGTTCTCTATAATCCTCACGTGGGAAAAACGGCAATGACGGTCCTGCATATGCTCGAAGCACCCTTCCGTGTCGTCCTTGCCCGAATTCCAAGTTTCCACACTCTGGTCTACCATCCAGTTCTCATTTTCCGACACCCAAGCGGGCCCATACCGGATTCCCCTCCAGAATACCAGTTTAACGGGGGATTTATCGAAGCAGACCACAATATCCGGGTCGTTGTCCACCGGCCAGGTGTTATCCCAGCCCGGGTAGTACTTCAGTTTGGCATAATAAGCCCCGAAACGACCCGGATGCTTTTCGATAACTGGCAGTCTGCGGACTGGAATATCTGGCGCGTTCACCGTGACTGCTGAATACCGGTCTTTGATTTGTGCGGCGGTCATCGCAGCGTCATACACTTTAATCTCGTCAATAATTCCATCCAGGCCGTAATAGGCCGCCATTGTCCCCCACGTCCTGATGATATCGGAAGGTTTCCCGGGGGCTACAACCATCCCAATGATACCTTGTGATTTTGCCGGGTAAGTCACCGAACCGTTGATGGGCAGGGTGGAGGCCAGTTCTCCGTTCACATACAGGCTCATATCCTTTCCCCCGCGGTAGACACCTGTCAAATGCATCCATTTCCTGAGCGGCATCGTCTCCTGCGCGCTGGTGCAACATATCCACTGCTCCCCGATCGCGGCTTCCAGCGACACCTGCCCCAATGGCCCTATCATCAGGCGATAGCCTTTAACCTCATTCGATTCGGTAGTTATTACCGGGCACCAGTTCCACGGATATTCGCCCAGGGAAACCCATGCTTCTAAGGTAAATTCCTTGTCTGGGTTCATTAAATCGGCTCCGCCACGGACTACCCGGGTGGTCATCCCGTCCAGCCGTAGTCCTTTCCCGGCAACGCCTGGCGCTCCTTCGAAGTTCCCCTCGATCGCGTCGGCGATCCCGGTGGAAGGTTCAATACAAGTCCGGTTTGTGATGTTCTCAAAATCCCATTGCATGAGGGCCTTCTGGCCCATTGTTAAGAACGGGGCCATGAGGAGCAAACAAAACAGCATTACTTCCAGCCATTGTTTTCTCGGGGTTTTCATATGTTGGCGCTATTCTCTCAAATGGATGCCCTGCGCCAAGCAGCAAGTTCTGGCTTGATGACGACACCGTGCCCCGGTAAGGTCAGTCGGCACCCTCAAAAATGAGCGCGTCCGGAAACCAATTCTCTCTTATTCGCATGATGTCCAAAACGGCCGCTCTTGCGGCCCTGGCGATCTCCCTGCTCTTCGCCTCCTCCTGCACTACCGGAATCCGCCAGAAGGCCTCAGCTCCGGTCTCAACCGCAGCGCTCTACCACCGCCTGGCGATGACCCCGCCCATAGGGTGGAACAGTTGGAATGTCTTCCAGGGAAATATCGATGAAGAGAAACTGCAATGCGTCGCCGATGCCTTGGTCGCCTCCGGCATGCGCGACGCTGGCTATGAATACCTGATCCTCGACGACGGCTGGATGGCCGACCAGCGCGACTCCGCCGGCAACCTGGTCGCCGACCCCGCGAAGTTTCCCTCCGGCATGAAAGCCCTCGCCGATTATGTCCATGCCAGGGGCCTCAAGTTCGGCATCTATGAGGATCGCGGCCACTCCACCTGTATGAAGCTGCCCGGCAGTTTCCAGCACGAGCAACAGGACATGAACACGTTCGCCGCATGGGGCGTTGACTATCTCAAACTCGATAGCTGCTACGCGGAGATCAACGGCCGGCTCAGCACGGACGATTACGCCGTCTATAGGGACTGCATCATCAGAACGGGCCGACCCATGATACTCAGCCTGGCCAACTACACCGATCCCTCCTGGGCCTGGGGTGGTGGCCAGATCGGCCACCTCTGGCGAACCTCCTACGACATCGGGGCCAGCATGGGGTCCGTTTACTACTGTGCCGACACCACCGCAGGCGATATCGTCATTCATCCCGCGTTCAACGGGTTGTGGCAGTTTGCCGGCCCGGGACGCTGGAACGACCCCGATATGCTCCAGGTGGGAAACCTCAAATCGAGCCGCCAAAATCGGACCCACTTCGCCCTCTGGTGCATCCTCGCCGCTCCGCTCATGGCCGGAAACGACCTGAGTTCCATGACCGATTCCGTCCGGGATGTCCTTGTCGCGGAAGAAGTCATCAAGATCGACCAGGATCCCCGGGGCATTCAGGGATGCAAAGTTTACGACGATGGCGATCACGAAGTTTACAACAAACCCCTCTCGGATGGCACGACCGCCGTCCTGCTGCTTAACAAAGGCGCCGACAACGCCGACCTTACCGTCTCCTGGGATCAGATCGGCCTCAAGGGCCCCCAGACCGTAAGGGATCTCTGGCAGCGCAAGAACCTCGGCGTCTACAGGGATCGCTTCACCGTCAGGGATCTCTCTCAGGACGACCACCGGTTGCTTAAAATCGGCACCCCCGGTCGGCGGCCGCTGCCCCTGCCCAAGGCCGTGGCCCCGGCGAAGTACATGGTCACCCGGAAGGGCAAAACCTATGTCTCCGATCTCTACTATGTCTGGCGTTCCGGCCAGGACGCCCCTCGATACGACAGTAACTTTGAAGGCCGGCCGATTGTCCTCAGCGGGACTCCTTACCCTCGGGGTCTGGGCTTCAAGGGCCGCTGCTTGGCCATGTTCAAGCTCAATGGCAAGGCCCATCGCTTCCGGGCCGTTATCGGCCTCGACCATGCCAGCCAGGGCGACGAGTCGTGCCGGTTCAAACTCCGCAACCTGGACCCCATCGGTCCGACCTCTCTGCTCTTCGATAGTGGCACAATGACCCGAGACACCGCACCTAAGCCCGTTGATCTTGATGTCACCGGCATTGACTGCCTTATCCTGGAATGTGAAAGCAAGAACGCCCTCGGCAATTGGGCGGACGCCCACGTGGTCGCCGATTGATAGGTCACTTTTCACACAGCCGGCCGAAGAACGCCGAAGACCGGTTAGGCGACTGAAACTTGCTTTCATGTTCCGATTCGGATATTGGTTGCACCGGGTTCGTTGCTGTGGGCACAGAAAGCAAGATAGTTGTTGAAGGTCACTTTATGTTGAAAAATAGATTGTTTGCCTTGTTCTCCTCCTGCCTGGCCTTCGGGTTGGTCTTGCGCCCGGCACCCGTGCTTGGCGCCACCAATCAGATTGAAAAAGGAGAGATGGCTGGATACCTGCTCGTCCCCAACGAGAGAGTTCCCAAGACGTATAACGCCGGGTTTTCCTTGTATGTAGCAGCTTGGCCTTTGTTGAAGGAATATCCGGGGAATCTTTTTCAAACGGGCCTGTTCGGCACCTGGATGCATGCTCAATATGACGGGCCTGACCCCAAGAATCTGTATTCTGACATCGAGGGCGGCCTGGGCTGGTGGCGTGACACGCGCTTTGCCACGGAAACACCGAAGTTCATTATGGGCGGGGTGGCCCTGAATTTCGTTGCCTGGGCCAACGGACCCGGGGCAGGCCAAGGAAGGGACTGGGATAACCCGGCCGGCAAGTACGGCGTGGTGCAACTCAGTCCCTGGGTGCTGTGGCCCCCCGATGGCCTGAACTTGAAACAGGGCACCTGCGGCGAACTGTTCGGCTACGGATACCTGCCGCTGCCGCTTACCCAGGCCAAATCCACCACCGCTGGGAAAGTCGTTCCCACCGGTAATAATTGCTGGACCTTGTTTCTGAACACGGGGAACTTCAAAGGCCCGGTGGCTTTCTTCACCCCCTATTTCTTTTCCCGCGCCGCTGCGGACGACCCGAAACTGGCAGGCATGTTCCTGGATACCCGTCCCTCCGAGCCCAACCGGGCTTTGCAGATGGAAACCCAGTATGTCCCCAGCATCCAGTCCACGGACGACAAGGGAGAGACCTACGCCCGAATCGCCCACACCTCTTTTCCCCGCGGGCCGGGGGGCGATTCGACGCTAGTGCATCACATCACCTCTTACAACCGGAAGGCGCTCTGGGATTCCGTGAAGGCCTGGTTTGAAGGCGGGCCCCAAGCCAGCGGCGCCATCGATCCCCAGGCAGCCGTGGTGCATACTTTTACCGGGCGCGGGGGGGCGACTTGGAGGATCTATACGCCCCAAGTGCCCGATAATCAGAGGGCGCCCATAGCCTGGACTTCTTTTGCAACTCCGGCGGCACTTGATCCAAATACCTTCGGATACCGTTGGAGCTACCCCTTGGTTGCGAAAACCGATTCCAGGAATGGCCCGCTGGCGACGCTCCCTGAATACTACCACCTGGTGACTAATAGCAATAAGAAAGCGGAGTGGATTCCGGTACGAGCCGAAGACGTCCCGGCTGAAACAGGGCTGGCGCAGGCTGCCTTTAATCGGCCCCGCGAGCGGCGTTCCGAAGCCTACGTCACTCCCGACGATGCGACGAGTTGCTGGAAGAAGCCCGGCCCTGTGGCAGGACCTTTCCAGGCGCATGTGGGGGACAGCACCGTGGTGACGTACTACTGGTATCGGTTCGCTGACCAGCCAGCATTACTCAACGCCGATTTAACGGATAAGGAGCGGGAGAGCCTGCAGGCGAAAGTGGAAAAGCTGCACCGGAATTGGAAGAAGGACCGCGACTACCTGCCGCCACCCACGATGGGAAAGCTGGCGGATATCGACCCGGCCTTGATTTTAACCCCGCCGCCAGGCTTGGAGGCAGGGTATGTCCCCATCGCCACGCGACAAGCGGGGCAGGAATAAAACTGATAAACGCAAGGGGCGTCGGTGTGCTTGAAGTTCTTGCGCCCGGGAATCTTCGGGGCGGACGCAATAACGTGCTCGGGCAAATAATGCCATCCCCGATACGGTGCTGACCATTTGTCCACAATTTCGCGACCAATGTCCGGAGCCGCCGATTCAACGGCGCTCAAGCCTTTCACCGAGGCGAGCAGCAAAACGGGCCCATTTTAGCGTTCTCATCTTCTGTTTGAGGGATGAGACCTGAAACCTGAAGGCTGAGGTTGGTCGAAGCCACGTTGGTCCAGGAACCGACGTAAGCCGAGTTGGTCCAGAGCGCCGCGTTGGTCCCCCCGTTGACCGTGTTCCAGAACGCGAGCACCGCCGCGTTGGTGCCGGTGCAGGCCAAGGTCCCATGGAGCGTCGCCGATGTGGTCGTGATCCCAGTGGCGGCAGTGGCCGCCAGAGCGGCGGGGATGGGCAACGAAACGCCGTTCTGATAAACATAAGCCAATTGATTCGGACTCAAGGCCGAATTCCAGACGGCTACCTCGTCAATATCGCCGGCAAATGGACCGTTGGCCGCACCGTTCGGCTGCGGAAACGTCCCGTTGCGTGTCAACCCCACTGTGAAATCCCACGTCCCGGGGTCGTTGGCCCCGCCAAAGGCCTTCGCTCCGTCCGGCGCGCCATTGATATAGAGCCGATAAGTCGTGCCGTCGCAAGTCACCGCCACGTGCGTCCACTGTCCGCTGGTTACGGTTGCGGAGGACGTCACCGTGTTCACATAGAAAACGTCATAGCGGAGCACTCCGGAGGTGTCCACGTAGAACGCCGGCGTGTGATTGGCGCTGCTTCCGCCCGGCGTGGACTTGGCCGCGATCACCCCGGGCGTCGAGGTGTTGATCCAGGCGCACAGGGTAAAGGCCGAGCCAGTATTGAAGTTCAAGTCGCTGACGTTGGTGACCGCCACGTAGCTGGCGGCCGTGCCCGGCAGATACACGGAACCACTGCCGCAGCCGCTGTTGGCCACGACGTTGCTGAGAACAGCAGACCCCAAGTGGCTGACGACATGGTTGTTCGTCGAGGTTCCACTGTTGGCCCACCCGCCGTTGAACCCCAACCAGAGCACTGGCGCTGGCGGCAACGCCGCCGTCGTGAAGCCCAGCACGTTAGTCGCCCACAGATTGCCTCCCGCGTTCGTTCCCCGGAAGGTAAAGTAATACGTCGTGTTCGGCACCAAACCCGTGGCCGTGTAACTCAGGTTCGTCGAGGCCACTTTGGCCCAGGAGCCAAGGTAGGCCGAGTTGGTCCAGAGCGCGGCGTTGGTCCCCCCATTGATCGTGTTCCAATAGGCATAAACGGCGGCGTTGGTGGTGGCGCAGTTGAGCGTCGCATTGAGCGCGGTCATGGTGGTTGTGATCGTCGTGGCGGGTGAGTTGGCAATGGTGAAGAGTGCAGCCACGGTAACCGTGCCGGTGCCGCTGAAGTGCGAGTCCTGGTAGGTCGCCGGAGAACTGGTCGAACCATACACACCGGGGGCCATGTTGGTGCTGCCGAGCCTCATGGCGGCGATCGTGGCTGTACCGCTGTAGTTGAGGTTGACCACCGCCCCGTTGCTGATGCTCAACACGCCGGAGCCCAACGAAGCCGCCTGCGAGCAGGACAGCGTGCCGGCCTGCACCACATTGGCCCCGGTGTAGGTGTTCGCGCCGGACAAAGTCGCCGTGTTGCCGCTCGTCTTGGTAAAGCCCCCGGCACCGCTGATGTTGCCGCTGAACTCCATGCGGTAGTCCGTCCGCACGGTGGTATTCGAGTTCACGTTGACGGGCCCCATCCAAATTACACCCCAGCCGTTGCCGGAATAGAACGTGCCGCCATTCAGGGTCAAGGCATTGGTTGGATTGGCACGCTCAAATTGGAGCGTGGCCCCGCTGTTGAGTGTGACGGGGCCTGTTCCCAGGGCATAATTGCACTCGGGACTGATGCCGTTAACCATGGTCCCCCAGATCAGCGTGCCGCGGTTGATGATCGTGCCGCCGCTGTAGGTGTTGGGGCTCAGGCCATAGAGGCGCAAAGAGCCGGGGCTGTTCATCGTCACCCCGCCCGTACCGCCTATTACGTAGCCGAGCACCACGGAGCCCGCCGAATTGGCGACTGTCAGATTGCTCACCACCATCAGGCTGCCACTCGTCAGCGTGTAGGTGCCGCTGAAGTTGGTGAACGTGACCAGGTTGGCGGTGACCGTGTCCAGGGTGATGGTTCCACCCGCGCCGCCCGAGCCGATCCGGGCATTGTAGTTGTCGGCCCAGTTCATGTTCGTTGTGCCGTTCCACCAGGTATTGCTGGTGTTGAACCAGGTGCCGCCGCCATCGCTCACCCCGGTCCCAGTGCCATTGGCGTCCCAAGTCAAGTCGGGCGGCATGAACGTGATGGGCGGACTGGCCGCGGCCGTCAAGCTCATCCCGGAGATCGCCGTCGCAGTCAACGCCATCGTGTCCGCCGCCGAATAGACCATCCCCGAGATCACCACGCTGCTGCTCCCATTGACAATCGTTCCACTGACCGTCCCGCTCAGCGTCCCGGAGCCGGAGCTCTTGCTCAATTGCACCGTCGTAGCGCAAGTCACATTCTGCGGTTTGCCGTTGGCATCCTGCGCCTGCACGGTCACGCGGAACGGATATCCCGCCGGGGGATAGACCGGCACCGACGTGAAAGCCAGCTTCGTCGGCGCGGTGAAGCTCAACACGTTGGTCGCCCAGACGGTGGACACCGCGTTGGTCGCCAGAAAGGCGAAGTAATAGGTCGTACTCGTATTCATCGCCAGTCCCGTGGCGGTATAGGCAATGTTCGTCGAAACAATATTGGTCCACTGGCCCACGTAGGCCGAGTTGGCCCACGCAGCCGGGTTAGTCCCGCCGTTGACTGTGCCCCAGCACGCCAGCACCGTGGCGTTGGTCCCGCCGTAAGCCAGGGTCAAACCCAGGCTGGCATTGAGCGTGGCTTGATTGGTCGCAATCCCCGTGGCCGGCAGATTGGCAAGGCTAATGGGCACCGGCACGGTCACCGTGCCCGTGCCGCTAAAGTGTGCGTCCTTGTAGGTGGCCGAAGAACTGGGGGAACCATATACACCGGCGAGCATGTTGGTGCCGCCGAGGGTCAAGGCGAAGATTGTTCGCGTGCCGCTGTAGTTGAGGTTGGCCACCGCGCCGTTGCTGATGCTCAACGCGCCAGCACCCAGCGAAGCCGACGTCGAGCAGCTCAGCGTGCCGGCCTGCACCAGATTGGCCCCGGTGTAGGTATTGACTCCGGACAACGTCAGTGCGTCGGTGCCCGTCTTGGTCAAGCCGCGAGCGCCGCTGATGTTGCCGCTGATCCCCATCCCGTAATCCGTCCGCACCGTGGTATTCGAGTTCACGGTGACCGGCCCCATCCACGTCACCCCCGCGTTGTTGGCGGCGTAGAACGTGCCGCCATTCAGTGTCAACGCATTGGTCGGACTGGCCTTCTCAAATTGCAGCGTGGCCCCGCTGTTGAGCGTGACGGCCCCGCTCCCCAGGGCATAACTGCAGTCGGGGCTGGTCCCGTTGGTCGTGGCGCCCCAGATCAGCGTGCCGCTCTTGATGATCGTGCCGCCGCTGTAGGTGTTTGGGGCCAGACCGCAGATACGCCAGGCGGCCCCCCCGGAGTTGTTGAGCGTCAGCGAATGCCACGGCCCGGAGATCACATTCGAGATGACCACCAGCCCGTGGCCCGTGCCCCCCAGCGTCGCTGACACGTCCAGGTTTAAGGGCGTGTTGATCATTACCCCGTTGCCGCTGTTTTGGTTGATCTGGGGGTAAGACCCAACGTCGGCCGTGAGGGTGATTGGGTTTCCGGTCAGCGTCACCGCCCCCGAGAAATTCAACTGGTTGGCCGCATATCCGCCGTAACCATACCCGTTGCTCAGGTCGTTGGTCGCCACGCAGTTCCCCGACGAGGAGAAAGTGAGCCGGTAATACGAGTGCCCACCGGCCTCCGGGGCAGACGCGGAACTCCAATTGCTCGCCACACTCCATTTGCCCGAGGTCGCCTGGTTCCACGTGAACGTAATCCACCCGCCCCAGGCCTCACTGGTCGCAATGGGCACGTAGCCGACTTCCAGACCCGCAGGCGGGGTGACCAGCAGGGCCGGGTCAACGTCGGCCAAAGTTCCCATCGTCGGCGGGGCAAGGTAAGTGCCGCCGTTGGTCCAGGCGCGGTGGATCTTCACCACCGCGGCCTGGAGCTGATCCCGCTCGGCGTGGGTTAGACCGGCCTTCATGATCGCCGGCTGATCCGCAAAGCGATACCAGTAATGCGTTACCACGTTGCCGTCTTCGATCCGCGCCTGAAACGGGCCCGCCGCAGGCCCCGGATTCGTCCAGCCGGGGTCACTGGGCACCGTGTAGGTCCCGGGTGTGGACGGTGGACTGCCGCTGTCAAAGGTCACGCTCGCGAGTTGCGAAGCCGCGGGCACCGCCGACGGTGAAACCGGCGCCCACACCCCGGCTTGGAGCTGATAAAATTCCGGCATCACGGCGGCTGGAGTCCCGTCGGGGAACCGGGTGTACGTCACTTGATTGGTCCCCCATTTGTAGCCCCAAGTCGCCGAGTCGGGGCAGTAAAAACCTATCGTTGTCCCCATGGCCATCGGCAAGCCCCCAAGCGGTGAGTTTTGAACACCCCATCCAAAATCGCCGCCAGTGAGAGTCTGCAGTGCGGCACCCTGGGCATTAAACGGGCCGACTGGCGCCGGGCCGTTGTTGGTGAACCACTGCTGCGCCGCGTTCCAGAGCGCGCTTTGGTTGTAAACGGTGGGGCTAGCTAATGCGATGCTGCCATTGGTCCCGTGATTGATGGCGGAAAACACGGGTTCCACGCGCAAGAAAAACCCCCTCGGGACCGTCGTACTCTCTCCCGGGAACACTGTGTGACTCATTCGCGATTGACTTGTTCGGCCCGGCCCAGCACGAGTCGAGCATCAACCCGGCGGCACTCGTGTTAGCCTTCGTAACTTCCGAGTAAAAGTGCGGCGTGAGGATGGCAACGGGGCCTTGGAAGTTCCGAGTGTTAAAGAACAATGTCCACCAATGATCGCCGGTGGGGACATTGACCCCGTCCGTGGTGGCCTTCCCCGGCAGCAGCGGCAGCGCCAGGTAGCCGTAGCCGACAAGCTGGCCTTTCGAGCCATTGCGAAACATTTCCAACCGCGGTGGATAAAGCAGGCACGAGCTGATTTGGGCCGCGCCATAGATACCGACGCCATTGCCGCTGGAGGTGCCGTTTGCAAAATTAGTGAAGCCATTCCCCGCGACGGCGCCAATGCCAAAGCCATGGTTGCACCAGTGATTCCCATACCCACCGCCGACACCGGGGCCGCCCTCGATATCGCAATAGATGCCGGGGTTACACTGCGGGCCCATCCATGTGCCGATTTCCAGGCTGGCTTCGAAGCTGGGCGAGTAGTAAGCATACTGCGGCCGCCCTAACAGCGCCACGTACATGGAATACCCGGCATTGTACGTATTGGCTACCCCGGTGTAGTTCACGCCCAGATAGCCGCCGAGGTTTATCGAGGTGAGCGTTTGCGCCTGGGTTGGGAAAACGCTGGCCACGAACAGCCAGCCGGCCATTCCTATGGCACAGTGTAGAATGTCAACCATCTTGGTTACGCTTGTGTTTGATTCTTTCATTGTTTCTCTCCGTGGCTGCCTTTATCATAAACTCGACACTTCGCCAACCGCCATAGGTTGGCTAACCAGAACTCTGCGGCCGGAGTTTGTGCCACAAATAGGAAACCCTGGCACGATCGGTCTAACCGCCTGGGTCGGGGCTGCGTATCCCAACTTGTTCCATCGTCTTCATCGTTTCTCGCTGGAGTGACGCTGGAGCCACTCGTTATCCCTGCTAGCCGCAAGGGGATAAGGCGAGCCAATGAAGCTGCCGTTGGCTGTCACCCGCAGCTTGGTGCTGGGAAAGAGCCATTTGTGGATTTCGGAATGGCCGTCCGCGAAGGAAAAGCCAGCCGCCCCATCATGATAGGAGGCGGGCAGATCGGCCCAATTGCCAGCCCTGGGGAGGATCGTAGCCGGGATCGAAGTCCAAAAGTAGCCGTCATTAATGCTATCGGGGTGCTCGTCGAGGGTGACGTAAATGTTGGAAGGATTGCGGAAGTCCGTGGTCTTGTTGAACTGCCGGTAGCCGGGGGAATCGGATTCCGGGCTGGTGGACCAGCCGACACAGCCGTTCATCGTCATGCTTCGGACGCGGCCAGGCCAGCCGGCTCGCCTCTGGACGGTGCTCAGGTAGATGTCGGCGGGGCAGTTGTAGATTCTGTGGTTTGGCGTGTAGTTGCCCAGCAGCGAAGTCTTGATGAAGGTGGTGTTGGTATTGTCCACGTCCAGACCCCAGCTCATATTGTTGTTCACCCAGTTCCCGCTATTAGCCCAGGGCTTATTGTCAGCGCAGCGGTCCCTATGATCACCGGCGTAGAGCATCCAGCCCAACACCAATTGTTTGGTGTTGCTCAGGCACATGATGCTTTGGGCCTTGATCTTCGCCCTCCCCAGCGCCGGCAGCAGCAGAGCGGCGAGGATGGCAATAATGGCGATGACCACCAGCAGTTCGATGAGCGTGAATGCTCCATTTCGCTTTGGCGTCCGCACCCGCTTGCATCGGGGGGGCGGACCGGCGGTTCCGATTTGAACCCAGCTTCTCACTTTCAAAAGCTTCTTTCAAAGAGAGGCCGGGGGATTGCTCCCCCGGCCTGTGCATTGTCAGATCCTTAGCGGATCAGGGTCGTTATTGGACTTCGAGTCGATAGAACCGCTGCGCCGGGTAGGGCGTGACGGTATCGGTGAAGGTCTTATTCCCACCACCGGCGGTCCCGGTCCCGATGCGGGTCCAGGTCGCATCCGTCAAGCTGTTCTTGTAGGCCAGCCAGTAGGTGTACCCGGCCGTGGTCGGAACATTGCTGAACGTCGGCATCCCGCCAGGCGCGATGCTGAAGCCGCCCGGCGGCAGCGTTGGCGTCGGCGGTACCGCGGGTGCGACGGTGACCGTGCCGGTGCCGGTGAAGTGCGCATCCACATTGGCTGCGCCCGAAGCGGCCGAGCCATAGACCCCGTTGGGCTTGGAAACCCCGGCGATCTGGAGGCCAGTGATGCTACGCGTGCCGGTATAGGTCAGATTGACTGTTGTTGAGGCGTCGATCTTGAGTGCGCCACCACCGAGGGCGTTGGCCGTCGGGCAGGAGAGCACGCCGCCCTGGACCTTGGTGGTCCCGGTGTAGGTGGAACTCTTGTAGAGAGTGAGCGTGCCCAGGCCGAGCTTGGTCAGGCCACCATCAGCGGTACCCCCCAAAGCCGGATCGTGCTCGAGGCCTTGCCCCATACCGCAGGTGAAGCCTGCAGTATCAATCTGGGCTGCGCCAAGCCCCACATACGCATGACTCAGGTTGCCCATCAAGTTCGTGCAGCCTTCTTTAATCGCACCCGCATCGGTGGAGTCGCCTTGCGTGGCTTGGAGAATGCCGCCATTGAACCGGAACACGGCCGAACCATTCGGCGGAGCGGGGGGAGCGTCCCAAGCGTTGTTAACATTGTAGATGCTAGCCACTAACAGGATGCCGCCGTTTAGATCGTACTCGGCGTGGCTCGGGCCAGTGCCGCCGAAGTAGGAGGCATCGTCACCTAAGACGAGTCCGGGCCCGGAGCAACACCCCCACCCCGAGCTCGCGGTCTGGCCCTTGACGAGTCCTCCGTTCTGAACGAGAACGCCGGTCTCGCCACCCTTAAGGGCGATGCCCGCTACGCCCGACGACCAGTCGAGCGTGGCGCCGTCGTTGACCGTCACCGTACCGACGACGTCCATCACTGGAAAGTCATTGGCAATAGTCCACGACCCGGTGCCGCTCAATTCGATTCCGCTTACCTGGTGGAAGGTCCACGCATTGGGGGGCTGGTATGTGACCTGCATCGGGCCTTTGATGTTCAGCACTCCAGAGCCACTCTTGTACAGGCCGTTTGCCGTCGCGTTAATGGGGCAAGAGATGGAGAGCGTGCCCGCCTGCACCTCTACACTACCCCCACTCAACGCCAGGTTCTTGCCACCGGTGGAGGCGATGGTCTGATTGGCCACCTTGTTGTTGAAGGTCAGACCGCCGACCGTAACGTCGGTGTCCAGGTTAACCGTCGTGCCCGCGCTGGCGCTGTCCGAGAGGACTGCGGTATCGCTCGCGCCCGGCACCGTGTTATTCCAATTGCCCGCAACACTCCAGGCAGCGCCGTTCGCGCCAGTCCATCGGTACACCTTGGCCGGGGTGTAGATGCCATCAATTCCCGCCTTGCGGATATTGTCAATCTCGTCCGGGGACAAGGCGTAGGCGTAAACCGCGACGTCATCCATGCTGCCCTTGTAATCACGACCGCCGGCCGAATCGGAACCAAACCGCACGCCACTCCAGGTTGCTGCTCCATGTGCAAGGGTATTGACTGCGTACTGGATACCCGTGCCACTATCCAAATACACGGTCGCCTGCGTCGGTTCCACCACGAGGGCAACGAAGTTCCACACGCCGGCAACTGGAACCAGCCCCGATCGCCAGTTGTAACTCGCGGCGGCGTCATTCCAAGTGTAGCCGATTTCGCCTCCCTGCGTATAGTCTAAGCCAGAGGTGCCGCCCCCGCCCCCGCGGGTAAAGACGAGGCCAGCAAAGTCCGATTGCACGGCATCGGGCTTTATCCAGACAACGAGGGTCATGGCGCCATTGATCTGGCCGAACGAGGGCACCGCCACATACCCGCCACTTCCGTTGAGCGCGTAAGCTTTGTTTCCCGTGTCGAAGCCCTTAAAAGCGGTTGGCACAGGGCCAGGAACATTATTCGTTACCCCGGCGCCGTAGGTGCCGTTGAGGCCGCTACAATAATCGTAGGCGACCGTGCCACTGGTCTCATCCAGACGCCAGTAGCCAAGCGGGGCCCGCTCGGTTACAACCGCCGCCAGTTTGGTGGCGGTGAGCAGCGTCAAGGCTGCGTTGACGTTGGTGTTGCTGTAGTGGTTGGTGACCCGCACGCTGTAGTTGCCCACGTCCCCCGCCCTGACATCGTAAACTGTGTAAGCGGAGGAGGTCGCCCCGCTGATCGGAGTGCCATTAAGACTCCACTGATAGGACAATGGCCAACTGCCAACAGCCGTGACGCTGAATGTCGCCGTGCCGCCGGCGTAACGCTGGATTGACTGCGGCGGCTGGACGATAAGCGGCGGGCCGTAGAGCACAGTGAATGCGACAACCGAACTGGTGACCGCTCCGAAGGTGTTGGTAACCACCACGGCGTAGTTGCCGGTGTCATTCGTCACCAGACTGCTCACCGTGAGATTTGCCGTCGTCTGTCCCGGCCAGGGAGTGCCGTTTTTAGTCCATTGATAACCCAGCGGCGTGGCTGACGAAGCCTGGTCGGCCACCACCGAGAGCGACAGCATCATGCCCTCGTAAACCGGGGGGGGCGGCGCTTGCGGCTGGACCAGGATGATGGGCGGCACTTCCGCCGACGCGAATATTTGGCGAATCTGAGCATCGCTGAGCGCCTGGTCGAAGATCGCCACCTCGTCGATGGTTCCTTTGAAGCCGTTGACCTCGCCGCCACCAAACCCGCCATACTTCTGTTTCTTCCCGATAAAGGAAGCGACGGTGCTGAAATCATGGGTGCCATACGGCGTCGTGGGCGTGTTGGTGGCAGCGTTGCCGTTCATGTACACCACCAAGTTAGTGGGCGAAGCCACCATGGCCACGAACGTCCACTGCAGGTCTGGCATCCACATCCCCGCAAACCAGCCGTAATTGCCGGTATTGCCGGCGTCGCCTTTCCAGTAGCCTGCCAGGTCGTTGTAGGACCCTGCTGGATTACCGTTATTTTGGAAACCGACCCCCGTCACCGGCTCAGACGCTCCGGCCGTAGGCAACCCAAGGTCGCTGGGATTTGAGTAGAGCATATTCCAATACTGCGAGATGCCGTTGCGCTTGGCCCAGCAGGTGATCGTCCAGGAATCCGTGACCAGGCTCTGGGGTGGGACCTCGATGTAGCTGCCGGTCGTGCCCGGGAATTGGCAGGCGGTATTGCTCGTCCCAAATCCGTGGTAAGGCACGCCAGGCACGCCACTGGACATACCGCCCGAATTGAAGGCGCCATTGGCCAAAGCCCCCCAACTGCCTTTGTTGGTAACCACGACCATCACCGGTGCTGGCTCAGGCGGCAGCAGCGGTTCATTGACACGCCAATACGCAGTCGGTTTCTCACTCGTGATCAGCGCTGCATATCCGGAAGGATTGGCGGTGGCGGCGGCGTAATGCGCCGCGATCTGGGTCGAACTCAAGGCATAGGGGTACATCGCTACCTCGTCCAGCCAGCCGGGGAAAAAGAGACTGGCAGGGCCGGCGGTGTTGCCTGCTCCAATGCGGAGCGGCGCGGTGGTGTTGGGCACATAGCCGCTGCCGCCAATCGCTTGTGCGGGAGCGTTCTCAACGCCATTGACATAAATATGCACCAGCGTGCCATCGAAAACGCCGACCACATGGATCCAGGTATCGGGCTGGTTAGCCGGCCCATTATCCACTACGTAGGTCCTGCCCGTGCCATAAAAAACACGGAACCCCCAGTTGGGGCCGTTATTGTCGGTATAGAACAAGAAACCCGCAGCGTCTCCAGCACCTGTGGTACCGCTAAATGACATGACGCCCGACTTTGCACCGGCAGCGACCACGGTCTGATTGGCCCAGAACTCCACGCTGAAGGGGCCATTGGTGTTCAGCACCGGGGTATAGGGGACTTCGATGTATTCGGTGGTGCCGTCCAGCTTGACGCAAGGGTCCGTGGTCAGGATGCCCGGTTGCTGGAGGGTGGAGCTGTGGTAATACGTGCCGTTGGCGACGGTTCCAAGCGAGCCGACATTGGTCGCCGTGCCAAGGGCATAGTTGAGCGTCGGTGAGGCTGGTTCATTCAGCCGCCAATAGGCGACCGGGTTGAGAGACGCTACCGTGTTCGAATAATCGGCTTGGGCGGGCAGGACCGCCCCCAAAGCCAACAGCGCCGTGGCCGAAGCCGCGAGCAGGGACCGATGGACTTGCACTTTTATTTTCATACGTGTCTTGATGTTTCTGCTTTGTTGTTTCTGGACAGAATGAACTGCCCAGTCTATTTGGTTGGTTTACTGGATAAGTCAGGCGTCGGAAACGGTCCGAAACGGCCCTGCCGCGGGACCGCTGATCCAGCGGGCAGCACCGCGGCTTATTTGTGGACAAGGGGCCACAAAATTGATCCCGCCGCGCGCGTCGCGGCGCTGCTGCGGCAGTGTCTCCCGGCGCATTGTCGGCACAGGGGTATTCATAATTCGCATTAGTTCTACCCGAGCTGCGGCTCTCCCGCTATATGCCAAATGGCATATGGGCGGGCGCCTGGTGGGCTTTGCTGGACTCCCCCCCACTCCAACACTCCGCCACGGCGTTGGCGGACCGGGTTTGTCAGACCCCCGCGCCTGTTTCTGCGGTGGAGGTCTTCACCGTGCCACCCAAATATTTCGCGGTGGCCCCCGCGCGGCAATGCACATGGAGCTTCGCGTAGATGTGCTCGAGATGAACTTTTATGGTGCCGGCACTGCAGTCCAGGTGGGAGGCAATTTCTTTGTTGGTGTAGCCCTTGGCGAGGAGCTGGAGGATTTCGTTCTCGCGGGAGGTCAGTTGGTCCTGATCCAAACCCTGGGCGGCTTGCTGGCGAAAGACGGCGATCACCCGCCGGGCGATTTGGCCGGTCATGGGCGCGCCCCCGTCAACCACTTCCAGGATGGACCGAATCAGTTCGGCGGAAGAAATGCTCTTGAGCAGGTAACCGCTGGCGCCGGCCTTAAGCGCTTCGAAAATGTAGTTGTTGTGCGAATAGGCCGTGAGCATGAGGATTTGCACCGAGGGCAGACGTTCCTTGAGTAGAGCGGTGCAGCGAATGCCGGACAGACCCGGCAGGTTGATGTCCATCAGGATCACCTGCGGCTGGCACTCCGGTATCCGTTCGAGCGCCGCCTCGGCCGTCTCACAGGAGGCGACACATTGGACCCTGGGGTGAGCGTCCAGCAGCGCGGCCCAGGTTCGACGCGTCTCAGCGTCGTCTTCGACCAGCGCGACTCTGATCCTCGTATCCTCTGTTAGGCTTTCCGCCATAGGCCGAACTTTAGCACGCATGAATTCTCCCTTCTATATGCCAAACGGCATAGTTCATCTTCCCACGGCGCTGCCGCTCAGCGGCATCGAAAGCGTCACCACCGTTCCCTGGCCGGGCGCGCTCCGGACTTCCGCCCGGCCCTGGATTAATTTCATCCGCATGGCCAGATTAGCCAGGCCATGGCCGGCAGCCCTGGTCTGGCCCACCTCAAACCCGTGGCCATCGTCGGAGATCACCACGTCCAGGCATCCGTTTCGGACATGAACATCCAGGCAGATCATCTTCGGGGCGGCGTGGCGAACGGCGTTATTGAGGGCCTCCTTGGTCGCCAGGAGCAGATTGTGCCGCGCCTCGGCCGACACCAGCAGGGGAGGATAATCCGACTCCAGTTCCAGCCGGTGCCTGATCCCGCTCGGAGCGATAAAGCGTTCGGTGTAGTCGCTCAGGAAGGCGACCAGGCTCGGCAGTGAGTCGTTCTCGGGACTGACGGTCCAAACCACTTCGTCCAATGTGTTGATCAGTTCCCGCACCTGGCTGGTGATGGAGCCGAGCTGAGATTTCATGGCGGCTGGCGACGGGGTGTGGTACTGCGCCAGTTCGCCAAGGTTCGCGATCGTGGTCAGGCGCGACCCGAATTCGTCGTGCATGTCGCGGGCGATGCGGGCGCGCTCGCGTTCGATCGCAGCGGCTTCCTTCATTTTGGCCAACCGCCGGCGTGGCCGGCGCCGGGCGATCCACCAACCTATCCCCACCAGGCCGGCCGTCCCCGCGGCGAAATAGACCAGCATAAACCATCCTTTCTGCCAGACGTGCGGCAGCACGGTGATGGCCAGCGACGCCCCCGCCTCGTTCCAGACCCCGTCATTGTTGCAGGCCAGCACCTCGAAGCGGTAGTCCCCCGGCGGCACACGGGTGTAGTAGGCAGTCCGCCGTGGGCCGGCCGGAACCCAGTCGCGGTCCAGGCCTTCGAGTCGATACTTGAACGCCATGTTCCGCGGCGACACAAAGCTCAACCCGGTATACTCAAACTCCACCTGCCGTGGTCCGGGAGGCAGGCGCAGGCGCGCCTTGGGCTGGTGCAAATCCAGCGGCGCGGCCGAGCCCGGCACCGTTGGCTCTTGCCCGCATTCGTAAACGGCCACCGGCTGACCATCCACCACCACCCGCTCAATCACCACCGGCGGCGGCTCCCGGTTCTCCGATAGCCGGCTTGGATCCACCACGAGCAATCCGCTGGTCAGGGGAATCCACAACCGACCGTCGGCGCTCCGCAACGCCCCGGGCCAATAGACTTTGTAGGCCTGCGAGACCACCACCCCGTCGTCCTGCCCGTAAACCACTGAACGCACCCGCGCCTGCCGGCCCTCCGCCACCTCCTCGAAGTCCTGCTCCGCCACGGAAAACAACGCCCGGTTTGAGGCAAACCAGAGCCGGCCCCGTCCGTCCGCCACGATATGAACAATGTAGTCATCCGGCAGCCCTTGCTGGGTGCCGAACCGGGTGAAGCGCCCCTGCCTGAGCCGGCCCACTCCCAGGCCCTGGTAGCCGATCCAGAAGCCGCCGCTGGGTGTGGCACAGAGCGAGGTGATCGGGTGGCTCGCGGCCAGAGTGTTCGCGGTTTTGTCCACCAGCGCTTCTCGGCTCACCCGCGCCAGCACGCCACCATCGGTGGCGGCCCAGACAACGCCCGCGGCATCCACCGCCAGGCTGCCAAAATGCCCATAAATTTGCGGCAGCATGAGCGTCTGGAACTGGCTGTCCCGCAGCCGTTGCACCGCGTTAGAGGATATTGTCCCGAGCCAGACATCCCCGGCGGGGGTGGTCAGCAGGGCAGTCACAGATTGACTCGCCATACCGTCCTTCTGGGTCATAGCGCGGACTTCCCCCTGGCGCCACAACCGCAAGCCGCCATTCAGGGTGCCCACCCAGACGCCGCCCTCCGGCGCCGCCGTCACGCAGGTAGCCTCCGGGCCGGACCAGCCGTCCTCGGCGGACAGAACCCGCCAACGTGGGCCTTCTTTCCGCGCAAGCCGTCCGCTTTGCGTGACCGCCCAGAGCGTCCCGCTGGCGTCCTGACACAGCGACTGCATCCTATCCGGCGCGGGGCCGGAATCCAGCACCTCCAATTCGAAGGCGCGGGGTCTCACCCGGACCAGCCCGCCGCCACGGCTGCCCACCCACAGACTCCCCTCTCGATCTTCCGCCAAACAAAGGATCTCCCGTTTCGCCAGGGCCACCCCGTCGAATCCCACGCCATTGTAAAGGAGCAATCCTTCCCGCGCCGTCCCCACCCACAGCCGACCCCGCCGGTCTTCGCGAAGGACGGTTGGCTTCACGTCCGGCCGGCTAGCGGCCAACTCTCCGAGGTCCTGCGGCTCCCCCTCCCCGCTGTATTTCAGCACCCGGGTTCCGGCGCCAATCCACACGCCTCCCGACCTCGCGCGGCTCAGAGCGCCGCAAGATTCTTTCAAGGTCAGCAGCGTGCGAAACTTGCTGCCGCGATACACGCCCACTTGGCTGCCGCGAGCAAACCATAACTGCCCCCGGCTGTCGCTAGCCAGGTAAAGCATTCCTCCGGCGGCGGGCAGACCCGCCTCGCTGGAAAAGACGGTGCAGCGACCGTCCCGGATGCGGCAGGAAGGACCGCCACCGGAAGTCCATATCGCACCCTCGCCGTCTTCGGCCATCCCTTGCACCCCCGCGTCGGTCAACCCGTCCTCGGTGGTGAACACGCGGGTCTTGCCCGCATCCAAACAGACCACCTCCCCGCTTAATGTCGGGGTCCTCTTCCCCAGCCAGAGGCGGCCACGGCGGTCCGCCAGAAACGCCGCAGTCGGGTTGCGCGAGGGAGCGGTTTCCTGGAAGCGCACCCCGTCGAAGCGGACCAGGCCGCTCGCCGTGGCCACCCATAGAAACCCGTCGGGCGTTTGGGCCACTCCCACCACCGTATTGCCTGGCAGCCCGTCTTCGGACTGCCACGCGCGGCTGCACCACGCCGAATTGGTGGAGGGAGTCGGCGAGGCGGAGGCAGGTTCTTCCGCACGGGCACCGGCAGACGCAAAGAGCGTCACCAATAGGACGGCATTTTTCAGGGTGGGCGCTCTCATGGCGTGCTCAATACGCCGGAGACAGCTCTATTTCTGAAAGCATCGCGTAAGCACACGCAACGTTAAACGGGCCTCCTTTCCCACACAAGCGGTTTAACGCAAAGCCGCGACAGACGAAGGCGAGTTTTAGTCGCCTAACTGTCTTCGGCGTACGGATCTTGGATTGCTCCAAGACCACCGTGTGCCGGTCCATTGGGGAGGCCTATCTGAACTGGGACAATACCGATGACCGGCGACGCCTGCTGCGCGGCCCGGCGGCGCTGGCCGAGGCGCTGCCATTGGATCGGCTGCGGGCGCGCCCACTCGTGGCGGTGCTGGACGAACTGCACAAATACACCAAATGGAAAGTGTTGCTCAAAGGCTGCTTCGACACCCACGGCGACCGGGTGCGGCTGATCGTAACGGGCAGTTCCCGCCTGGACGTTTTCCGCCGGGGCGGCGACAGCCTGATGGGGCGCTACTGGCTCTACCGGATGCATCCGTGGAGCGTGGGTGAATGCTTGCGAACGAACCTGCCCGCCCGAGAAATCCAGCCCCCGGCCGAGCTGACGTCGGCCGATTGGGAGGCACTCTGGGAGCATGGTGGATTCCCGGAGCCGTTTCTGCGACGGGACAGCCGGTTCACCCGCCGCTGGCGTTCGCTGCGGCAGGAGCAGCTCGCGCGAGAAGACCTGCGTGAACTGGCCCAGGTCGCCGACCGCGGCACCCTGGAAGTCCTCATGCAACTCCTCGCCGAGCGCAGCGGACAGCAGCTTGTCTATTCCAACCTCGCCCAGGAAATCCAGGTGGCGGTGGACACCGCCAAGCGCTGGATCGACCTCCTGGGGCGAATGCACTACGGGGTTCTCGTCCGCCCGTGGTTTGCGAACGTGGCCAAGGCGCTGCGCAAGGAGCCCAAGTGGTTCCTGCGCGACTGGAGCGGACTGGCGGACGGCGGCGCGCGGGCGGAAACCCTGGTCGCCTGCCACCTGCTCAAGGCGGTGGAAGGCTGGACGGATCTTGGGTTCGGCGACTTCGAGCTGCGGTATCTGCGTGACAAACAGAAACGCGAAGTGGACTTTCTGGTCGTGCGGGATCGCCAGCCCTGGTTCCTGGTCGAGGTCAAGCTCTCCGACATCAGCCTCTCCCCGTCGCTCGCTCACTTCCAAGCCCAGACCCGGGCGCCCCATGCCTTCCAGGTGGTGATGCACCTGCCCTATGAGCCGGCCGATTGCTTCAAGGTCCGGCAACCCGTGGTCGTTCCGGCCAAGACCTTTCTGAGCCAGCTCTTGTGACCCGCCTCCCTTAGCGAGGACGACAGGAGGGCCGCTTTGTTCAACCTAAAGACAGCAGTTAAAACCACGGATTTCGCGGATAACACGGATAAAGAAGGGATTGCGGTGCCAGGGGTGTTCACCCGGCGGGTGGCCGCGAAAGAGG
>SESF01003913.1_pt1 | contig 26751 bp, 30 predicted proteins | sample 3171521 | NCBI WGS metagenome assembly SESF01 (sample SAMN10866945, study PRJNA518727) | freshwater metagenome | biome: subpolar coniferous forest; feature: holomictic lake; material: water; isolation source: holomictic Lake 227, 6 m and 8 m depth | place: Canada: near Kenora, Ontario | collected...
GAAATCAAATTTCCGCCTACAGATCTGTAGGGGAAATTTCTTTCAGTTGAATAACTCAAGCGAATTCGACCCATCTGCCCCACAATTTCTACTTGCGTTATTCATAACGCACACTTCTCCCAACAACCCCTCGCCCAACCCCAATCTTTCTCAGAGGAGTCGTTTTCTATGTTAACAGGCATCAGTCTTTCGAAGAAATCCTTGTCATGACAATGTCTGACGCTTCTTGTATCTTATCGGAGAAGCAGAACCAAGAAACCTATACCTATGGCAATAACAACCAGAAGCGAAAAACTTGACCTTCGTCTCTCCAAGCAGGCGAAGGAGATGCTTCGTAGTGCAGCAGCAGCACAACGCTCCGTCAGTGAGTTTGTGCTTGAGAGCGCCCTTGCCCGAGCAGAGGAAACCTTGGCAGACCGTCGTTCATTTCAACTTGATAGCGAGCAATGGGCCGTATTCATGGAGGCACTGGATGCCTCGCCACGTGAATTGCCAAGACTCAAGAAGCTTTTTCAGGAAAAAAGTATTTTTGAGAATGAGTAACAATTGATGACCACACACTTCTCCATAGAAAAGCTTGGCAGTAGTCACTCTCTTGATGATTTTGATTGCGGTAGCCAGGCGCTTAATAGATTTCTTGTCCGTTTTGCCCTTGCAAGCCAGCAGGCATCTTCATCGCAAACCTATGTAGGTATGGCAGATCGGGCCATTGCCGGATTCTATACTCTGGCTGTAGGTCAGGTAAATTATGATGAATCCCCGCAACGTCTCACAAAAGGGCTGGCCCGGCACCCTGTTCCCATAATGCTGCTGGCGCGTTTGGCTGTGAGTATTGACTGGCAAAAGCGTGGAATAGGTGCTGGTCTTTTAAAAGACGCCATGCGACGAACTATGCAGGCAGCAGATATTGCAGGGATACGAGCCATTGCTGCCCATGCAAAAGATGATGCGGCGCGGCAATTTTACACGCATTTTAATTTTATTCCCTCCCCGACAGACCCATACCATTTATTTCTTCTGCTCAAAGATGTTTGCCGAATGTACCCTTAGCCCGGGACGTTATTCATATCGCACACTTCTCCCAACAATCCTTTGCCCAACCCCAATCTTTCTCAGTGGAGTTGTTTTCTATGGTAATAGCTCATGTGGTTATGCTGCGGATTTCGTTTATCAGGTCAGTCAGCCCAGCAACCGTAATTCCGGGCTTGTGCTGGTAGCTTTGGTTGATTGGTGCAGCGACAAAAGAATGATGAGGTTCGATGTCTGCAATTGCCGCGTACGTTCCTTTTGAAAGCACTGGTGCGACGGATGCTTTGCATTCGATAGAGATGATTTTTTCTGATAGTTGTAGTATAATATCGACTTCTGCTCCATGGGATGTTCGGTAGTAGGAGAGTTTCGCACGAGGAAACATTCCCTTGAGATTGTTTAAGACAAGACTTTCCCACAAAGAGCCGAATACGGGGTGACCGGCCAGCTGGTTGAAGTCTCTCAATCCAAGCATTCCCGCAACTATTCCTGTATCAGCGATATAGAATTTTGGTGACTTGATGATCCGTTTTTTTGTATTGGCAGTAAATGGCGGCAATGAATGCACCATAAATGTTTCGTGGAGTATGTCCAAGTAATTTCTTACTGTGGTGTGGCTTATGCCGATTGATCCTCCGATGGTCGACAGGTTAATGGTCTGGCCGTTGTTATGAGCAAGCATTTGCCACAACTTTCTCATGGTCGAAGGTGAACATCCGCTCCATTGCAGAATATCCCTTTCAAGAAACGTTGTAATAAAATCCTCCCGCCATTGCAATGAGGCTTCCGGATCTTTTTGAAGCAAGCTACGGGGAAAACCTCCTGCAGTCAGGTAGTGTTCATAGGATATATCGTCTTTAACCTCTTCCCATAAGAATGGGGTCAATTGCTTGTAGGTGATTCTTCCTGCGAGTGATTCTGAGCTTTGTTTCAGCAGATCACGGGATGCAGAGCCGAGTACAAGAAAATGTCCGTTGTCACCCCATTCATCGACGAGACTGCGAATCAGGGGGAAAAGATCAGGCTTTCGCTGTATTTCATCGATGCAGATCAGTTTTTCTTTCTGGGACGTAAAAAACCATTCTGGGTCGTCAAGTTTTCGAAGGTCGGAGGGCTTTTCAAGATCGATGTAGAGGAATGGTCGGTCGTAGCTGAGTAGATGCTTCACCAATGTTGATTTTCCGCATTGCCTTGGTCCCAAGAGCGCTGTGACAGGGTAGTTCCGTAACCCTTCCATGATATCCGGCGCTATCAGTCTGCGGAAGTGTTTCATGTTCTATGCGTGTAAAATGAAAATATTTATTTCAATATACACGGTTTGTTCGGCAAATCAAGGTTAGTGCGGAAAGTTCAGGGCTCTCGTCTCCGAGGCACCCCATCAACTAAAATTTGATTAATGAGTTGGCAACAAAAAAGCGGACATATTAAGACGTCATGGCTATGGTTTGTTGTTCGAGAAAACCCTTGATGGAAAGGATCAGTTGAATAGATCAAGTGGATTCAGTTCAAGGAATTCCTGCCAGGGGATACCGGAGTTGCCGACAAGAAGAACTTTGTAGGGATTACATTCCTTAGAAAAAGCAGCCATGCCTGATGCTTGTTGTGATCGACCTCTTTTGATTTCCAGACCGATTATTTTTCCTTTGTGCTCGAGGAGAAAATCAACTTCATGATTTCCTTGACGCCAGTAATAGAGCTTGAGTGCATCAGTACGGGTATGGTTGATGAGATGAGCGCCAACTGAGGATTCGACCCATCTGCCCCACAGTTCGGGATTTTCTGAGATATCGTGAAAAGTGTGCTGCTGCTGTGCGCTTATCAGTGCAGTGTTATGCACCTGAAACTTCGGGCTTGATGATCTTGATCGTAATATTCCTTGATGATACTTTTCGAGTCCTCCTAATAAACCTGCGGTATCAAGCAGGTTTAAATAATGCGCGAGTGTTGTTGTATTACCGGCATCCTGCAGTTGTCCGACAATTTTTGTGTAGGAAAGAATCTGTCCTGAATAGCCGCATCCAAGTTCAAACAGCCTTTTCATAAGGGAGGGCTTGTCGACTCGGGTAAGCATCAGAATATCTTTTGATATGCTTGTTTCGATGAGAGAATCGACGATGTATCTTGCCCATCGCTCTTCATCGTCTATCAGTGGTGCAGCACCGGGATATCCGCCAAACCAGACGTATTGCTCTGGGGTAAAGTTGAAAGCATTTTTCATTTCCCCGTATGACCAGTGGCCCAGGTAGATCGTTTCAAATCTGCCTGCAAGTGATTCAGTAAGGCCTTGCTGGATTAACAACCGGGACGAACCCAAAAGAATAACCTTGAGGTTTTTTTGATTGACTGAATCAGCATCCCACTCTTTTTTAACGGTTTCACTCCAATTACTGATTTTTTGGATTTCGTCTATGATAAGCACTCCCTCCTGCTCTTCAGACTTCAGGAGTTTAATCCGGGCGGCTTCCCATTGCTGGCTTATCCAGCTTGATTGTCCAGCGCCAACGAGGTCTGCCGAGGCGAAATGGGTCGGAAGTTGAGTTGCTTGCATAAACTGTTGCGCAACTGTGGTTTTGCCGACTTGACGGGGGCCGTAAAGAACCTGAATGAATTGCCGGGGTTCAGACTCAATTCTCTTTGTAAGGAGCGATTTTTGTGACCTTTCTATTCTCATCGTGAATTTGCTCAGTGCGTTGAGTAATTTTACTCAATATAAACAACTATATGAGCGAGGGCAACAACGATACGTCTTGCATGAACAAATCGTGATCGAATTGTTTCAGGAGACATTTAGCCTATTCCCACTGACACACGCTCTTATGCGGGCACTAATTTTCGCAATTCTGTACCATCAAATACCAGGCGGATTGCAGAAATCCTGTTGTGTGAGACGGTGAAAAACTCGGCTGTGCGAATGTTGCCTGCAGGACTTAAACCTTAAGCTCATATACCTCAGCAAATTAAGCACTATTCCAGCCTCTTTTCAGCAACTGGTGAGGGTCTGGCTGATTTTATCCCCCCCTATTCATCGCCTTGGTTCATTGCTTAAGAACTCAGTATTCATATGCTTTATATGTATATTCAACGTCTTGCCAGACAATGTGAATGCAGCAGCATGTTCAACGTGGTTATCATGAAGTGAATTTCTATGGATGATTTTTCGCAACTCAAAAAATGGCTCAACGGATTTCCTTTCTTGACCCAGGCAGATTATGATATTCATGAGTCTTTTCTGGTAAAGAAAGAGATTGCTGCCGATCAAATTATACTTTCAGAAGGGCAAATCTGCAGGGAGCTGGGATTTATAAATTACGGCGCATTCAGGAGGTACACTTCTGTGGAAGGGAAAGAAACAAATGTCCAATTCTTTTTGGAAAATGATGTTGTTGGCGAATATATAAGCTTTTCGGAGCAAAAACCGAGTCATTATTTCATTCAGTCACTGGAACCCTCTGAAATCGTACCATTTGACTATGAACTTATTCAGAGAGGTTATCAACTGTCAAGAAACTGGGAGACGTTTACCAGAGTGATGGTCGAGGAAGCTGAAAAGCACAACGAAGAAAGAATTATGTCGTTATTGAATATGGACGGAGTAGATCGTTATCTGAATCTTTTAAAAACACAGCCGCAAATATTTCAGCGCATTTCTCTCTATCATATAGCCTCTTATCTTGGAATGGAAAGGGAGAGCCTGAGTCGCATTCGAAATAAAATATTCAAACATAAATGAATATGTAAGTCGCCACACATCCCCTCCCATTTTCTTCGGGTTTACCTTTCCCCAGACTTCATCCGCAGCTGATTCAGTACACTTATCAACTCTTCTGAACAGCATTCTACACTCCCAGATCATGGACCAATGTGATGGAACAGTTGTCCAACTCATGCGAGATTCGAAATAAATCGCAATGAAGGGCAGAATGTAACATTCATCAATGTTTTGCTTGCTGGCTTTGCCTACGTTTACCTTGCGTTACAGCATCAGGATCTTAAAACATTGACTTATGATGAAGCTATTTCGCTATAAGCAGCTGTTTATAGCATTCCTGACGGGCATTCTGGTCTTAACGTTCTCGATGGCAAAGGCAGAGTGTATGAACAAGGCATTTTTTGCCTCAGAGGAAGCGGATGCATCTGTTTACGATGTGGTTGATTGGGTGGTAAAGAACGGGGATTATCAAGGAAGGCCGTTTGTCGTTGTTGATAAATAACAGGCAAAACTCTTTGTGTTTGACAGCGGAGCCAGAATAGTTGCGGATACATCAATACTCTGTGGCCTTGCAGTCGGAGATTTCACATCTCCGGGGGGTAGGAGATTTGAAACTCTCCCGCATACCGCCGAAAGATCGTACCACAGCGGCTGGCCAGTTTCACTTGCGTGCCGGGATGGACTTGAATGGAGGGAATGTGCTGATGAGTAATTTTTTCTTGAGAAGAAAAGAGAGCTTAGTTGAAAGTGCTCTTCACGAGATTACCATGATTCCTGGGGAATTTTTCTGGCGACAATCTCTTAAGAACTAAAGCCATGCATACATCAACAGTGCTCCAAACTTGTTATCCACTTGTAACGAAGGTTATGAACATATTAGTCATTGATGATAACGATGAAGACAGAATCATGATCAGCAGTGTCCTTACCGATGAGGGGTACTCCGTTACTGAAGCGTGTAATGGAGATATTGGAATAAAGGAGTGGGACAGATGCGGGTTCTTTGATGTGGTAATTACTGAAATGATCATGGCGGTAAAAGAGGGTATTGAGACAATCCAGGAGCTCAGAAAAAGATCCTCATCCACAAAAATTATCGCGGTCTCAGGCAAAGGCCCTAAAGGCCCGGAGTTATATCTTCACCTCGGGAAGATTTTTGGTGCTGATGCCACTATACCTAAGCCTTTTGGAAGACAGCAACTACTTGACATCATTGACAGCCTCTAACGACTCTTGTCATATCTTTCCCCATTGCCCGGCTTTGAACAAAGTGGAGTTGCAACAAAAAAGCAGGTATGCCTGATGCTTGTGGTGATCGACCGCTTTTGATTTCAAGACCGATTATTTTCCCTTTTTGCTCGAGGACAAAATCAACTTGATGATTTCCCTGACGCCAGTAATAGAGGTTGAGTGCATCAGTATCAGTCTGTCGAAGAAATCTTTGTCATGACAATGTCTGACGGTTCTTGTATATTATCGGAGAAGCAGAACCAAGAGACCTTTACCGATGGCAACAATAACAACCAGAAGCGAAAAACTTGACCTTCGTCTCTCCAAGCAGGCGAAGGAGATGCTTCGTAGTGCGGCAGCTGCAGCACAACGCTCCGTCAGTGAGTTTGTGCTTGAGAGCGCCCTTTCCCGAGCTGAGGAAACCTTGGCAGACCGTCGTTCATTTCAACTTGATGGGGAGCAATGGGCTGTATTCATGGAGGCGTTGGATGCCGCTCCACGTGAATTGCCCAGACTCAAGAAGCTTTTTCAGGAAAAAAGTATTTTTGAGAATGAGTAACCATTGATGACCCCGCACTTCTCCATAGAAAAGCTTGGCAGTAGTCACCATCTTGATGATTTTGATTGCGCCAGCCAGGCGCTTAATAGATTTCTTGTCCGTTTTGCCCTTACAAGCCGGCAGACATCTTCTTCGCAAACCTATGTAGGTATGGCAGATCGGGCCATTGCCGGATTCTATACCCTGGCTGTAGGTCAGGTAAATTTCGAGGACTCCCCAGAACGTCTCACAAAAGGGCTGGCCCGGCACCCTGTTCCCATAATGCTGCTGGCGCGTTTGGCTGTGAGTATTGACTGGCAAAAGCGTGGAATAGGTGCAGGTCTTTTAAAAGACGCCATGCGACGAACTATGCAGGCTGCAGATATTGCAGGGATACGAGCCATTGCTGCCCATGCAAAAGGTGATGCGGCGCGGCAGTTTTACACGCATTTTAATTTTATTCCCTCCCCGACAGACCCGTACCATTTATTTCTGCTGCTCAAAGATGTTTGCCGAACGGATCCTTAGGGGGCCAGGGACATTGTTCATAACGCACATTTCTCCCAACAATCCTTTGCCCAACCCCAATCTTTCGCAGTGGAGTTGTTTTCTATGTTAGGTTGTGCGGTTATGTTTTGGATTTCGTTTACTCAATACACTGAATAAATGTATGTGTTGTGTGCCCGGTGCTGAATTCTGAGATGCTGCTTTATTTCACAACGCTGACGTTGCCATTATCCAGGTCATAATAAGCTTTGACCAGATGGAGAGAGCCGCTATGAACTTCTTCCTTGATAATCGTCGATTGTGATTCGAGCTGTTGGGCAACCATGCGAATATTTTCTCGAGTACATTGATCTATAATTTCCGCATTTGTTCCTTTTGCCCCATGGGCTAGAGCCGCTTTTACTGCAGGATTTATAGATTCAACAATCGAGCCGATATACCCTTCTATTTTACTCCGGGACACATAGGCATCGTAAGTAGCTGTCACTGCACCGCAACGTTCATGGCCAAGCACCATAACAAGTTTGGCACCGAGATGTTCGACCGCATATTCAACAGAGCCAAGTTCAAGAGGGCCTACGATATTACCTGCAACACGAACAACAAAAATTTCGCCAAGACCTTTATCAAAAAGAAGTTCAGGGGGAACTCTTGAATCAGAACAGGCTATAATAACTGCCAGAGGATGCTGTGCATTAGCGATTTCAGTGCGGCGTTCTATAGATGCCATTTTTTCGAGATGCCGGACAGAACCATTTTGAGCAAAACTACGGTTTCCGTCTAAAAGAATCTGGAGCGCATGCTGAGGGGAAACTGATTTTTTTTCAGTTACATCAGAACACCAAGCAGTTTGTGATGCAAAAAAAATAGAAAAAAGCAGAAGTACAATCGGCTTTTTCATATAAAAGCCCCTTTGGCTGCTCTTCCTCATGCGGGCACTAATTTTCGCAATTCTGTAGCATCAAATACCAGGCGGATTGCCGATATTTTGTTGTTTGAAACGGTAAAAAACTCGGCTGTGCGAATGTTGCCTGCGGGACTTGCAGAGTCGCAGTCGTAGAGTAATGCTGCGCTTTGCTTGTCATAGAAGCTGTTCAGCAATGTGACGCCCTTTAGCATCTGCTTGAATTGTGTCAGCACGGCAATGAAATCGTCTGCTTTCGAAAAGGTGTTGATACTCCCCTGAAAATCCAAATTATCCGCAAGACAGGCGCGCGCAGTCGCAAAATCACCGTTTGTCCAGGCATGGTGGTACTTGTCAATCAATAGTCGGGTATCCATTGTTGTGCCTCCTGTTTTGTTAAACTCAGCAAAGTTACAAGCCATTGAAATGTCTCACATTGTCTTGTAGTAATTCCGTTTTACAAGCCAATAAAATCATGAACATATAAGTCTGTTGAAAAAATCCGTTCCAACAGGTGAGATATAACTTTTTTTCAAAACGAGTACTAGAAGTTAGGACTCATTGTTCGATAATGGTAATGATTAAAAAACTTAATAAATCGCCATATATTATGAGAAATATTTATATTTACCATTCATATCGCCACTAATTACGATATATAGGGCAAGCAAAAATGAGGGCATTAGATGAAGATTGAAGGATTATTGACCGATGAAGCGATTCTGGCAGAGCTGGCTGGACGCTTAGTGCAGCGTCGGCTTGAACTTCAGCTTACTCAGGAGATGCTTGCGGAGCAGGCGGGTGTATCGAAACGGACCGTGGAGCGTGTCGAGGCCGGGGCTACGACGCAAATGTCGACAATGATCAGGATTCTGCGGGTATTGGACCTACTGGATCGGTTGGAATCATTGGTGCCCGAGGCTGGACCGCGTCCGATGGATCTGCTCAAGCTGAAAGGCAAGGAGCGAAAGCGCGCCAGTGGCAAGAGGAAATCAACGGATGAAATGCCTTGGAAGTGGGGTGACGAAGCATGAGTACAACGGCAATGGTAAACCTGTGGGGACGCACGATTGGTGCTGTATCCCTGGCTGACGATGCTGCGACCGCGACCTTTGAATATGATGCAGCGTTCCAGAGTAGCGGTATTGAGGTGGCCCCGCTGATGATGCCGCTATCCAGCCGCCTCTACTCCTTTCCCTCGCTGCAGTTAGAAACCTTCCATGGTATACCGGGACTTTTGGCGGATTCACTGCCTGATCGGTTTGGTAATGCGTTGATTGATGCATGGCTGGCCCGTTCCGGACGCATGCCGGAATCGTTCAATGCAGTGGAGCGCCTCTGTTATACCGGTTCGCGCGGCATGGGTGCGCTGGAGTATGCACCGGCAACCCGATTGGACGCACCCGGATCCTCCCGGATTGAAATCGACAAGCTGGTAGAGTTGGCTTCGGAGGTGTTGACCCATCACAGCAACCTGCAGGGCTGGTTCCACGAAGAGGGAAAGAAAACAGCACTAACGGATATTTTGCGGGTCGGCACTTCTGCGGGCGGTGCGAGGGCCAAGGCGGTGATCGCCTGGAACCCGAAAACGAACGAAGTCCGGTCAGGGCAGGTGAAGGCAGTCAGGGGATTTGAATACTGGCTGATGAAGTTCGACGGTGTCAGCGGCAATAAGGATAAGGAGCGGGAAGACCCAAAGGGATACGGCGCGATCGAGCATGCTTATTACAGGATGGCGGTAGATGCGGGAATTACCATGAGTCCGTGCCGCATGTTCGAGGAGAATGGGCGCCGCCATTTCATGACGAAGCGGTTCGACCGGTTGGAAGGTGGAGGCAAGCTGCACATGCAGTCGCTTTGCGGCATGGCGCATTATGATTTCAATCAGGCAGGAGCATACGGGTATGAACAGGCTTTGCAGGTAATCCGCAGACTGGGGTTGCCGATGGCAGCCATCGAAGAGCAGTTCAGACGGATGGTTTTCAATATCGTGGCCCGTAACCAGGACGACCACGTAAAGAACATTGCCTTCCTGATGGACAAGTCGGGAAACTGGTCACTCTCCCCGGCGTTCGACATGACTTACAGCTATCAGCCAGACGGAAAATGGACATCGAGTCATCAAATGACGATGAATGGCAAGCGGAGCGGGTTTACCCGGGATGATTTCAAGGCGTGTGCAAAGAGCGCTTCGATGAAGCGCGGGCGTGCGGAAACGATCATTCAGGAAGTGAGGAACGTTGTAGTACAATGGAGGAACTATGCGGAAGAGTCGCGCGTCAATCCGCAACAACGGGACAAAATAGAGACAGCCCTAAGACTTGAGCCCCTTACATGAAACATGGAGGATACGGGCCCGCTAAGCCGTAAACTGCTTCAACATCCGCAAATCGTTCTCGAACAGCAAACGGATATCGTCGATTTTGTAACGCAATAGCACTGTACGGTCAACACCCATTCCGAAGGCATAGCCTGACCATGTTTCAGGGTCGATGCCGCAATTACGCATGACGTTCGGATGAACCATGCCGCAGCCCATTATTTCAAGCCAGCCTGATTTCTTGCAGACGCGACATCCTTTGCCGCCACAGAGGTAGCAGGTGACATCGACTTCGGCGGAGGGTTCGGTAAAGGGGAAAAAGCTCGGGCGGAAGCGCAGTTTTACATCAGTGCCGAACATCTGCCGGGCAAACGAATAGATGGTTGCCTTCAGATCTGCGAATGAAACATTTTTATCGATATAGAGTCCTTCGAGCTGGTGAAACACGCAGTAGCTGCGTGAGCTGATTGCCTCGTTGCGATAGACCTTTCCTGGACAGATGACCCGTATGGGAGGTTTCTGGTCGAGCATGACTCTTACCTGCACCGGTGATGTATGCGTTCTGAGGAGTACATCCGCTTCAGCATTTCCATTATTGGTAATGAAAAATGTGTCCTGCATGTCGCGGGCTGGATGGTCCGGAGGAAAGTTGAGCATGTCGAAGTTGTAGTGGTCGAGTTCAAGTTCCGGACCGGTTGCTATACCGAACCCCATGTCCGAAAAAATCTTCTTCATCTCGCCCAGTACTTTCTGCACAGGGTGCTCACTGCCTGTAAAATAGCGTCTTCCAGGCAGTGTCAGGTCAATCCCTTGGCTGCTCTCACTTGCTGTCGCAGCAGCCTTTTCTTCTGCATGGCTGAGCCTTGTATCAGCTGATTGCTTGAGCTCGTTGAGCAGCTGTCCGATCCGCGGTTTTTCAGCAGGATCAACTGATTTGAGCTGGCCGAAAAGAGCTGCTATGAGCCCTTTTCTAACCGTATACTTAAGACGGAAGGTTTCAAGATCTTCCGGAGTGTTAATCTCAAAATCAATAATCTCCTGCTGTAAACTACGAATGGTGTTTTCCATTGATACAGGTGTAATTCTTTATTCGATAACGGCTTTAACAATCTGTGTGAATGCTGCAGGATCGCTTACAGCGATTTCAGCCAGAGCCTTGCGATCGATTTCAAGGTTCTTCTTCAGCATTGCATTGACAAGCTTCGAGTATGTGGTGTCGTTAAGACGTGCGGCAGCATTGATACGCATGATCCACAGTGCACGGAAGGTACGTTTTTTAACCCTGCGGTCACGGTAGGCGTACTGCTCTGCTTTATCGACGGCATGCTTGACGACGGTCAGGATATTACCGCGGGATCCCCAGAATCCCTTGGCCTTTTTTAAAACCCTTTTTCTCCGTGCTTTCGAGGCTACGGCATTATTTGCTTTAGGCATTGTTGTGTAGAGTTAATGTTAAAAATTTATGCAAGAATCATCCGCTTGATCTGCTTTGCTTTTTTGCCTAAAAGCAGTGTTGACTGATGCAGACGGCGTGTGCGTTTTCTGTTCTTGTGCTCGAGGTTGTGTGATCCGTTCATTCGTTCACGCTTGATTTTTCCGGAGGCAGTGGTTTTGAACCGTTTGCATGCTCCGCGGTGTGATTTCATTTTAGGCATGATCGTCCTTGATTGTTTTATATAAAAATGGTCAAATTATCTTTGTTACTCAGCCGGTTCAACCTCTTCGGTCGGTTTTGCCGGTTTAGTTGTTTCTGTCGATAGTGGAGCGCTTTTTTTTGCTTTAATTCGCTCAAAGGCATCTATCTTTTTCTTGTCAGGCTCGAAATAAACAAACAGTTTTTTTCCCTCGAATTTCGGATCACCATCACGATTACTGACAACACTGAGGCGCTCGGTCAAACGTTCGGCAAGCTCAAGTCCTTTATCCTTATAGATGATTGAACGGCCCAGAAAGACAATAGTTGCCCGTACCCTGTTTCCCTTGCGCAGAAATTCCTCAAGATGAGCACTCTTGAAGTCAAAATCATGCTTGTCGGTATTCGGATGAAACCGAAGCTCCTTGAGGGTGGTTGTCTTCTGCTTTTTCTTGAGATCCTTGTCCCTCTTGTCCATTTTATAAAGAAGCCTGCCGAGGTTGTCAAACTTGCAAACCGGCGGTTCGGCGTTCGGCTGTACTTCGATAAGGTCTTGATTCCGCTCTTCTGCTACACGCTTTGCATCAATGGTTTTCATCACCTCCTGTGTTCCGTCCGGAAAGATAATTCGGACTTCCGGAACACGGATCTGTTCATTGACCCGATAGGTAAGTTTGGGCTTTTGAGTCGTAACCTTCTGTTTCTTCATGCGTTCAGGTTTTTTTTAGATAATCAGGTTCTTCCGGTAATCTCTTTCAGGAGCTTTTCGATCAGTCCGCTTACACTGAAGCGCCCTTCATCACCGATGCGATGACGGCGCAGCGAAACCTCGCCGCTTTCCTGCTCTTTTTGTCCTATAACGATCATACAGGGGACCTTGGCGATTTCGGTATCGCGAATTTTCTTGCCGATTTTTTCACTTCTGGTATCAAGCTCAGTTCGGATTCCTGCCGCCTGCAGAGCCTGGTATACGGTTGCAGCATAGTCGTGAACATCTTCGGCGATCGGCAGCACAACAGCCTGAACAGGAGCAAGCCAAAGAGGGAAATTACCGGCAGTATGCTCAATGAGGACTCCGATAAACCGCTCCATGGATCCGAAAGGTGCACGGTGAATCACAACAGGGCGATGTTTCTGTCCATCGCTTCCGATGTAGGTAAGATCAAACCGTTCCGGCATGACATAGTCAACCTGCACTGTGCCGAGCTGCCATTTTCTTCCAAGAGCGTCGCGCACGATAAAGTCAATTTTCGGGCCGTAGAAGCTCGCTTCACCGACACCGATAAAGTATTCAATACCCATACGGTCGGCGGCCTCTTTCACATCTTTTTCAGCCTGTTCCCATACCTCTTCTGTTCCACCGTACTTGGCCTGATTTGCAGGATCATGCATGGAGAGACGTGTGTGAACGTCTGAAAAACCGAGCGTTCCAAAAACAAACTGGGTCAGATCGATAGCGTTGCAGATCTCATCGACAAGCTGGTCGGGACGGCAGTAAATGTGCGAATCATCCTGGGTAAAGCCTCTGGCACGCACAAGACCGTTGAGCTCTCCTGACTGCTCGTGACGATAGACCGTTCCAAACTCTGTCAGGCGGAGCGGCAGATCACGGTAACTGCGCATTTTCGAGCTGTAGATGAGGTGGTGGTGCGGACAGTTCATCGGTTTAAGAAGATACTGCTCCTGCTTGCCGTCTTCATCATGATAGGTCAGAGGCGGAAACTGCGAATCGCTGTAATACGGATAGTGGCCTGAACGCTTGTAGAGTTCAATATTGCCGATATGCGGAGTATAAACAGGCAGGTAGCCGCGCTTGCGCTGCTCCTCCTTTAAAAATGACTCAAGTTCATTACGGATTATGGCTCCGTTCGGCAGCCAGATCGGAAGACCGCTTCCAACCTCAGGTGTGAGCATAAAGAGCTCAAGTTCAGCACCAAGCTTCCGGTGGTCTCTTCGTTTAGCCTCTTCGAGACGGGTCACATACTCTTTCAGCAGTTTTTCCGATGGAAAGCTGATGCCGTAGATGCGCTGCATGTTCTCCCTTCCGGAATCACCGCGCCAGTAGGACGAGGAGATATTGGTCAAAAGAACTGCCTTGAGTTTCGAGGTTGTCGGCAGGTGAGGGCCAATGCACAGATCGGTAAAGCCGTTCTGATGATAGAGTGAAACGGTGTCGACGTTTTTCAGGGTATCTTCAAGAATCTCAACCTTATAGGGGTCGGTTCTCGTATGCTTGAAAAAGTCTATTGCCGCAGTACGGGCCATCTCTTCCCGTTGAATGTGTATATCCCGCTTGCTGATCTCAAGCATTCTGGCTTCGATTGCGCGGAGATCATCTTCGCGGAAGCGGTGGTCGGATGCAACATCATAATAGAATCCCTGCTCTATCGATGGGCCCGCGCCGAATTTGCTGCCTGGAAAAAGCTCTTCAATAGCCTGAGCCATGATATGGCTTGAGCTGTGCCAGAAAATATCTTTGCCTTCAGTGGAATCAAAAGTAATGATTTCAATCGCTGCATCAGCGGTCACGGGAGCAGTGAGATCAACAGGAGTTCCGTTAATCTTAAGAGCCAGCGCATCCTGGGCAAGTTTGCGTCCGATTGAAAGTGCAATATCCAGACCTGTGCTGCCTGTCGGGAATGATTTAACTGTCCCGTCCGGCAGGGTAAGGGCTATCAAAGCCAGTTGTTCCTGATGTTCAGACATTCTGTTTCTTGTCGTTTCACTCCAGGCAAAGCGTGTTGCAACTGCAACTTCTTTGCCGGAAAAATCTCTTGCAGCCTCTTTTCGTTAGCAATGCCGGGCCGGGAGGGCTGAGCAGATAACAACTGCATTCCCCGGTTCCGGAAAGTGGACTTGGACTATACACAAAAAAACAAAATATTCCAAATCAGTTCATCATTCGCATGATCTCGGGGGTTACGGTATCCTTACCCTGCTTCAGAGCCAGCTGTTCTGCTTTTCTTTTCAGCTCACGCCCGAACGATATCTGGCTGATGAATGGAGCTTTTTTAACAATTTCGTTTAAAATGGCATTGGCTTCGTTGTTCCATGCCACCTTGCCGGTACTCTCTTCACCGGCCGGTCCTCGACGATTGAGAGGCAGGAAGTTGAACAGCATGTCGTACAGGGCATTGACAATTTCCTGGAGGAGATAGACCGCTCCACTGTGACCCATGAAAGGCGTTCCGAGAGCTCTTCGGACAATCGGACCTGGAAAACCAGCCGGAATAAATCGTGTTTTGGCATCAAGTTCGGCCAGATAGATTTTATCAACAATCCTGCCAAAAAGGAACTGCGGCTGTTTCTGCCTGATCTCTTCACGGATCAGGGTGTTGTCGGCTTCGGCGGTGTCGTGGCTGAAGAGACAGAGCATTCCCATCTCCCCGGCAAGAAAGGTGTTCAATCCGAGGGCATAGGTTTTTGTTGCGGTTACTCCGAATCGTATTGTTGGAAACCATTCCGCCTGCGGGCCCCGCCAGAGATCCCAGATTGGCTTCAGTGTGGTGCGTTTTTCCTCTTTCAAAAAAGCTTCGGCCTCTTCATTTTTATTCAGCAATCGTCCAAGCTCAAGAATAAAATTTTTGGTTTCATCAATGCCAAAAGGCGCCTGCAGAACCGGTCTATTCAGTAAGCAGGCAAGACTGCTCCCGAATTCATGGTACATTTGCACAATAACATCGGAGTTTTTAAGGTCTGCAACATCATGCAGGGAGCTTTCAAAGGGATAAACATGACGGATGTGCCCACCTGCGCCCTCAATCAGGCGCTTGATTTCAGCGAGATCTGACGGGCTGTTAAAGCAGCCGTAGGTTGGGCCGATGATGCTTACACTTCCTGGTTCAACCGCAGCGGCTTGATGATCATCGAATTGTTTATGCAGCCACTTCAGTGCACGGTCTCGTCCATGCCACTCATTTTCACCGAGTGAGTTCGATGAAAAAAAACGGACATCTGGGTATTTCATGTGCAGCATTCGTTCATGATCGCTGCCGATCATCTCGCTCTCGGCACTCGATACCAGAATCAGCTGCCGTCCTGGCGCCTGCAGTTTTTCAATGACGTCCATGACAATTTCAGAACTGCCTGACGAGGCTATTTCCTTTTCCGTAAGGCTTGACGGGGTAAGATTTTCAAGGTAGGGGACAGCATCGGTATAGTCTATGACAGCGACACCGACAAGATTGTAGCAGCCGACCGGTGCGTCAGCAATGACATGAACGTCCTTCAGTGAACAAAAGGTATTGACAGCTGCCCAGTAGGCGCTAGCGGTTGATTCGTCCCTTACGGTTTTTCCCATAGTGATAATGCTGGTAACGAGTTTTTTGATCGATCTATAGGTGTTCAGCGGGGGTTTCCCTGGAGCGAAACCGGAAGTATTCCCCGAGGTTTAAGTTTGCCTTTAAGCGCTTTCACAGCATACTCTTCACTTTCCTCTTTTGATGAATAGGTGCAGAGATAGGTCGTTAATTCAGGAAAATAGTTGATCAGGTAAGGAGTTCCGAGTGAAATAAAAATCAGCGGTTTTTCTTTTGGCATCATTTTGGCCAGGGAGTGAACAAATTCCTGCTGCTTTTCGGTCAGCTTCAGGGTTCCTGAGCCTGAGAGTGCCTGGACATACGAGGTTACAATAACTGCCGGAGCTTTCATGGCCATTTCGGTTGCATTTGCATAGCGTAGAGAGTCGGCACCAGGGTCAATCCTGATATGGTCGGCGGTATAATAGTTGTCGATGTTTTTGATATATCCAGTACCGACTTCGACATTGGTTTTATCCTGAAGAATAATATTGAGAAGATTGCCTGATGAGACTTTTTTCAGAGGCATGTAGTGGTTGTCATCTTTTACGAGAGTAATTGATGCTTCAGCTATTTTTCTGGCAAGATCGCGGTGAGATTCGGGACTTGCATTTTCCTGGATCCGGTTCAGATTGACAAACTTGTGGTGTTCGATATCAAGCCACTGTTTCGCCTGAAGGACTCTTCGTACAGAGGCATCAATCTGTTCTATCGGGATAAGACCTTGTTCAACGGCCTGAACGATAGATCGATGGGCAAGTTCAGGATCAGGAGAAAAGAGCAGGAGGTCATTTCCGGCCTGAACGGCTTTAATTGAAATATCCGGCACATTTTGACCATTGTACAATGCTTTCATGTTCAGGGCGTCGGTAATGATCAGCCCCTTAAACCCAAGTTCATGTCGAAGCAGGTCGGTGACGATTATTTTTGAAATCGAGGCAGGCTCCATTGAGCCTGTTAATTTCGGCACAGCAAGATGCCCGATCATCACGCTGATGACTCCTTGTTCTATCGCGGCCTTAAAGGGTTTCAGTTCATAATCATCCAATTGCTGACGGTCAGCCTTAAGCACAGGAAGTGACATATGACTGTCAACGGTCACGTCTCCGTGTCCTGGAAAGTGCTTTGCTGTTGCAATAATACCGTTCGACTGGAGTCCCTCGATAACTGCATGAGACATTGCAATGGTCAAAGAGAGATTATCACCAAAGGAACGGGTGTTGATGATAGGGTTTAAAGGATTGATGTTCAAGTCAAGCGTTGGGCCATAATCCTGCTGAAGTCCAACGACTTTTGCCTCTTCAGCAATGGCCTGAGCCATTTTACCGGCAAGTCTGTAATCCTGTGTTGCAGCCAGGGCCATATTAGGGGGGAATTCGGTAGCGCCGGTCAATCTCATGGCCAGACCCCGTTCCATATCGGCACTCATCAGGAGTGGACGTGGTGCAAGAGACTGAAAATGGTTTGCCAGCATGGCTGCGCTGAAGGCTCCTCCCTTGAGAAACATGATGCCGCCAATTTTTTCTTCCTTTACCAGCCGGTCAAGAAGCCGGTAAGCGGCATCATCATCGCTGTTATAATGGCCGTCGGATTCTGCGATGAGCATCTGTCCAACCTTTTGTGCAAGGGTCAGACTCTTCAGCGTCTCTTCAATTCTGGTGTCGGTAACATTGAAAATCTGCTGGGCAGCCCATGTTTCACTCCCTGGTTTTGTTGGAGTGGACCCGATTAATGATGCCGGCAGGAGGAGCAGAAGGCTGAAAAATCCGGGAAGAAGGAGATAGTTGCGTTTATTCATTCGGGTGTGATTCGTTCCGGTATTCCTGAGGTAATTGGAGAACTTGCGGCTTCGGCCTTAATAGTAAAAACAACTGAAATGACTCTTGTTTGCATACGGAATATTGTCAGCTCATATAAAGATAAGGCTTCCATTCATCGGAAACTGTTGTCGTCAGCTGCTGCATGAACATCAGGTTATTTGGTCTGATCGGGTGCTTTAAAGGGTGCATCCCTGCTTCACGGGGAGTTCTGTTTCCTTTTTTGGAATTACAGCGCGGACAAGCAGTTATAAGGTTTTCCCATGAATATTCCCCCCCTCTGGAGCGGGGAAGTATGTGATCAATGGTTAAGGGGTGATCTGTTTTACCGCAATACTGGCACTGGAAACTGTCTCTGAGGAGAATGTTTTTCCGGTTCAGGATGATTCTTTTGTAGGGGACCCTGACAAAAAAGGTCAGTCGTACAATACTCGGCAGGGGGTAGCTTCGGGAAACCGTGCAGATAACCCGTTCTGGGTGATGTGCGACCGGCACGGCTTTCCCTCCAAAGAGTAAAAGAACGGCTTTCTGAGCGTCACAAATACTTAAAGGTTCATAGCTGCTGTTGAGTACAAGAACTTTCGTGCGATGTAGGAGCATATCCTCGAGTTTTTTTGAAGTATAACAACATGGATTTGTACTGCACAATCAGTCAGGTAAAGATTTCGTTAATTATTTCCGCTTGCTCTTACAGCGAGCAGCAGATGTTCAGTTGCCTTGAGGCAAGAGCCTCATCAAGTCGTTTAACCGGTGTTGTTACCGGAGCTGAAAGTACCAGCGCAGGGTTCGTTTCAGCTTCATCGGCGATGCTGAGCAGGGCATCGGCAAAAACATCGAGAGTCTCTTTTGACTCAGTTTCTGTAGGCTCTATCATTATTGCTTCACTGACAATGAGCGGGAAATAAATGGTCGGAGCATGAAAGCCGTAATCAAGCAGCCTTTTGGCGATATCAAGTGTTCTGACGCCGTGCGCCTTTTTCTGCCTGTCTCCCGAAAGGCAGAACTCGTGGAGTACCGGTTTAGGATACGGCAGATCATAACGTTCAAGCAGACGGCTCAAGAGGTAGTTGGCATTAATAATGGCATTTTCAGAAACCCGGCGAAGCCCATCAGGGCCAAGCATCCGGATATAGGTATACGCTCTGACAAGAACAGCAAAGTTCCCGTAAAAATTCATCATTCTTCCGATGCTTTCAGGGCGGTCATAACTGAGCGAATAGGTTGTTCCTTCCGCGGTCTCATTTTTTTCAATGATCGGTACAGGCAGGTATGGGAGAAGCTTTTCGCTGACGCCGACCGGACCGCTGCCGGGTCCACCGCCACCGTGAGGAGTTGAAAATGTCTTGTGCAGGTTGTAATGAACCACATCAAAGCCCATATCTCCAGGACGGGTAATGCCGAGGAGTGCATTCATGTTGGCGCCATCCATATAGAGCAGACTGCCGTTGTCATGCACCATCTTTGCGATGCGCAGAATGTCTTTTTCAAAAAGCCCTATGGTATTCGGATTGGTAAGCATGAGTGCCGCAACATCACCGTCAAGCTTGGAGCGGAGGTCGTCGAGATCAGTGCGGCCGTCACTGTTGCCTGCAACAGAAATAATCTGGTATCCTGCTAACGCAGCAGAAGCTGGATTTGTGCCATGTGCCGAGTCAACAACAAGCAGTTTGCTGCGTTTTGATCCCCGTGATTCGTGATACTTTTTTATAAGGAGAATACCGGTAAGCTCACCATGGGCGCCGGCAGCCGGTTGCAGGGTTACGGCTGCCATGCCTGCAATTTCACGAAGCATCTCGGCAAGTTCATACATAAGCTGCAGCGCCCCCTGAGTTGTTTCCGATGGCTGCAGAGGATGGAGTGCGCTGAATCCCGGCAAGTCGCAGGTATAATCATTGATCTTTGGATTGTACTTCATGGTGCAGCTTCCCAGCGGGTACATGTTTTTGTCAACATGGTAGTTCATGTTCGAAAGGCGCACAAAATGACGAACGACCTCGCTTTCGGAAACCTCCGGAAGTTCCGCTGGTGTCTGGCGCAGAAACCTGGATGGCAGAATAGAATCCAGTGGCATTTCCGGCAGATCATCACCGGAGAGAGTGTAGCCTTTACGGCCACTGCGGGACAAATCAAAAATCAGTTTTTCTCTCATTGTGTTATTGCTTACGCAGGGGGATTTTTCGTTATAAGAAACATGTGTTTCAATATAGAGGAAGGCTGACATAAGCTCAAAACAATCAGAAAAAAAAGAGCGGGAAGAGTGGTTATTTCATTGCCCCTCGATATCTTCTGCAGTGATTCGTTCCATTGCCTCTTTTGCCGCAAATTGTTCCGCATCTTTTTTTCTTTGAGCAGAACCTTGACCAAGGAGGATATCGCCGCAGGTCACTCTTACCGTAAAGGTTTTGTCATGCTCAGCACCGGCTTCTTCCATTACCGAGTAGACTGGAGGCGCAAGATGATGCGATTGTGTGTACTCGATGAGACGGCTTTTATAGTTATGCTCGGCTGCCACAATCGTATTGAAATTCACATGTTCAATAATATGGCGGCTGATAAAGTCTGAAGCTTCCTTGATTCCCCGGTCAAGATAAATAGCCCCGATGAGTGACTCAAAAGCATCGGCAAGAGCGGACTCGCTGGTTCTGATTTTTTCTTCATCCGCCGAATCACCAATAAGGAGATGTTCACCCAGCTTAATGCTGCGGGCAAATCCGGCAAGTGATTTCCGATTCACTATTTTAGCCCGATTGTTTGAAAGCTCGCCCTCTGCGTTTTCGGGGAAATGTTTGAACAGATATTCGGCAATCAGCAGGTCGAGGACAGAGTCTCCAAGAAATTCAAGACGCTGGTTTGATTCAATAATGGATGGTGTTGCAGGATCATGGACTACGGAACGGTGAGTCAGGGCTGTAAGGAAGATCGGAAGATTGATGCCGGGAAATCCTGTCAGCTTATGCAGGTAATCGATAGTTTTCAGAGAAAGGCCAGCCGTTATCAAAGGATGATTATCCTCGATTTTGTAAGAAAGGGTGTTCTCCTCTGTTCGTGGAAATGCAAAGGATGTGATTTTTTGCCAGAATTGCTCCATTGGCAGGAATGGTTTTATCAGAGAGATGAACCGTTCCTGAAAATCAGTGAGGCGTTATGGCCTCCAAATCCAAAGCCATTGTTAAGGACGTACTCTAAAGAGCGTTTTTTGGGAGTGTTTGGAGTCACATCGATATCAATCTCCGGATCAAGATTATCGCAGTTGATGGTCGGTGGAACAGTCTGGTTTTCCAGGGCAAGCAGGCAGGCTATCGATTCAACAACTCCTGCAGCACCAAGAAGATGGCCTGTCATTGACTTGGTTGAGCTGATGCTCAGTTTGTAGGCGTGTTCACCAAAAACAGTTTTGATTGCCTTAATTTCAGCGATATCACCCAGTGGCGTTGATGTGCCGTGGGTATTGATATAATCAATTTTATCAGGAGTAATTCCTGCCAGAGCGAGTGCACTTCTCATGGCATTGACCGCACCTATGCCCTCGGGGTGCGGGGCTGTCAGGTGATAGGCATCGGCTGTTGCTCCGACTCCGACAATTTCGCCATAAATTTTTGCACCGCGAGCTTTCGCTGAATCAAGAGATTCAAGTATTAACGATCCGCCTCCTTCGCCCATGACAAAACCGTCACGGTCGCGGTCGTAGGGTCGTGATGCCTGCTCGGGCCGGTCATTTGCTGTAGAGAGTGCTTTGGCGGCGTTGAAACCTCCTACACTCATTTGCGTGATTGGTGCTTCTGATCCACCGCAAACCATATAGTCAGCCATGCCTGACTGAATGAGCATATAGGAGTCAATAATGGCATGCAGCGATGTTGCACAGGCGGAAGCTGTCGCATAGTTCGGACCCATAAGTCCATGACGTATTGAAATCTGACCGGCAGCAATGTCAGGGATAAGCATGGGGATAAAAAAGGGGCTGATCCGTCTCGGTCCACGTTCAAGATAGTTTCTGAACTGTTTATCGTAGGTGGTCATGCCTCCAATACCAGAACCATGTACAACACCGATTCTGAGCGGGTCGATCTCCTGCAGATTGAGTCCTGAATCTGTCAATGCCTGAGTTGCTGCACTGACGGCATACTGACAGTAGGGATCCATCCTGTCTGAGGATTTCCTGTCAATATAGGGTTCAGACGAAAATCCTTTCAATTCACAGGCAAAAGTTGTGGCAAAATCAGTCGTATCAAAATAGGTGATAGGAGCAGCACCGCTCTTTCCCTGATACAGAGCGTCCCAGAACTCATCTTTATTAAGACCTATAGGTGTTAACACACCTATTCCGGTAACGACTATTCGCTTGCGCTCCTGACCCATCTGTTTTGATTTAACGTTTGCCTGCTTATTGCGGGGAGATGATGATTACTTTTTAACGATGTAATCGATAGCCTGCTGCACAGTGCCGATCTTCTCAGCATCTTCATCAGGAATCTGCACACCGAATTCATTCTCAAGTTCCATAATCAGCTCAACGGTATCAAGTGAATCGGCTCCGAGGTCATCGGAAAATTTTGATTCCGGTTTGATCTGATCTTTGTTAACGCCCATTTTGCTGACGATAATATCGTATACCTTATCTTTGATTTCTGCTTCAGTCATTGTTTGTTTCTCCAGATTAATAGTTGGTTACGGATAAAAAAAGTTGAAAAAGTCAGACAATATACAAAGAAAATCACCTTGCCCAAATCACATGACCATGCCGCCGCTGATGTTGATGACAACACCTGTAATATAGCGCGACTCTTCTCCGGCAAGGAACGATACCACGTTTGCCACATCATCCGGCTGGCCGAAGCGTGCAAGGGGAATGACATCAAGCATCTTCTGCTTGACCTCTTCAGAAAGTGCGTCGGTCATTTTGGATGCTATGAACCCTGGAGCCACGGCATTTACACGGATGTTGCGCGATGCAAGCTCTTTAGCGATGGATTTGGTAAAAGCGATGACGCCTCCCTTTGATGCAGCATAGTTTGCCTGTCCGGCATTTCCCATGATGCCGATAACGGATGCGATATTAACGATAGAGCCCGAACGCTGCTTCATCATGGTGCGGCTTACCGCTTTTGTACATGCAAAGGTTCCTTTAAGGTTGACCGTCAGAACCGCATCCCAATCCTCTTCGCTCATTCTCATCAGAAGGCCGTCGCGGGTAATGCCAGCATTGTTGATGAGAATATCAATCTTTCCGGTTTCTGCAGCTATGTCGTTGAAGACACTTTGCACAGCTTCTGTGTTTGTGACGTCAAGTTCAAAGCAGAATACCTTCCGACCTAGTTTTTTTACGCCTTCAGCGGTTTCTGTAAGCCATTCAGCCTTGATGTCGCAAAGGACAATATCGGCGCCTTTAGATGCCAGATTAAAAGCTATAGCCTGCCCGATTCCTCTGGCGGCTCCCGTTACAACGGCAATTTTTCCTTCTAACATTGTTTCTGTCGGTTGATGTTAATGGCCTCTCGGTAGAACTGTCAAACAAGCGATTGAATATCCGCAGCGTTATCAACGCCCCGGGTTGTAACTGTTTTGTCGATTCGTTTAATCAGCCCCTGCAAAACTTTCTGAGGTCCGATTTCAACAAATTCTGTAATGCCGCTCTGTATCATTGACTCAATCGATTGTGTCCATAATACAGAACTGGTGAGCTGTAAAATCAGGTTTTTTCTTATTTCAGCAGCGCTGGTAACCGGTTGTGCGATGGCATTCATGCAAACAGGAATCGTCGCAGGCTGAATGTCAATCTGATCCAGTGCTGCTGAGAGCTCCTGTTCGGCAGGTTTCATGAGCGGGGAGTGAAATGCGCCTGAAACCACCAGCTCTTTTGCCATACGCGAACCCTTGGAAGGCGCAAGTTCAACGGCTTTTTTTACGGCGGCAATGTCGCCGGAAAGAACAACCTGTCCGGGAGAGTTGAAATTAGCAGCCTGAATTATTCCTTCCCGGCCAGCTTCAGCAAGCAGGCTATCGAGAGCATTATCGGGCATGCCGATAATTGCGGCCATGGATCCAGGGTTTTGCTTGCCGGCATTCTGCATGAGATCGCCACGCTTTGCCACAATACGCAAAGCATCATCAAACCCTATAGCTCCGGCAAAGCAGAGTGCTGTGTATTCTCCGAGGCTGTGTCCGGCAGTCATGGTTATATCTTTACTGCCGATAAGTGTTGCCACAGCTATACTGTGCAGAAATATAGCCGGCTGGGTATATTTCGTCTGGCGCAACTCCTCTTCGCTGCCCGAAAACATAATATCGGTTATTGAATAACCGAGGAGTTCATTCGCCCGTTCCATCATGGTGCGGGCAGCGGGGAAAGCTTCAAAAATATCCCTGCCCATGCCGCAATACTGGGATCCCTGTCCCGGAAATACAAATGCCTTCATGAATGCAATTGTTCAGATAAATGGGTGAAACGATATTACTGCCATTTTAAGTAGATGCCGCCCCAGGTATATCCTGCCCCGAAACTGACCAGTACCAGGTTCGATCCGGAGTGCAGTTTCTGCTCTTCGTCCAGTTCTGCAAGGCAGATCGGGATGGTGCCTGCCGTCGTATTGCCATAGCGGGCGACGTTCGAGACGACCTTTGTATCATCAAGGCCCATTCTTTCAGCTGTTGCGGTAATGATCCTTTGATTTGCCTGGTGAGGGACAAGGTAGTCGATATCTTCAGCCTTGAGGTTGTTGCGGCTCATGATTTCGGCGGCTACCTCAGCCATGGAGATAACAGCTGACTTGAACACCTGACGACCGTCCTGACAGATATAGTGCATCCGCTTGTCAACTGTTTCATGTGATGCAGGATTAAGGCTTCCTCCGCCAGTCATAAGCAGATGATGCTTGCCGTTCTCTCCATCTGAGTACATGCGTGAATCGAGAATACCGTATTCCTCTCCCTTTGAGGGTTCAAGAATTACACCGCCGGCGCCGTCTCCGAAAAGAATGGCGGTGGAACGATCGGTATAATCAATAACCGACGACATCTTGTCGGCGCCGATGACCATGATTTTTTTATGGGCACCGCACTCAATAAAGCGCGAAGCTGTGTTCAGTGCGAAAATAAAGCCGGAACAGGCGGCATTAAGGTCGAACGCCCAGGCTTTGGTGGCACCGATTATGCTCTGAACCAGACATGCTGTCGATGGAAAGAGCATATCAGGGGTCATGGTCGCAACAATAATCAAGTCAATCTCATCAGCCGATATCTGCCTTTTTTCAAGAAGCTGCCGGGCAACCTCTCCGCACATATACGATGTTGCTTTTTCCGGATCCTTGAGTATCCTGCGTTCGCTGATGCCTGTTCTCGATCGAATCCACTCGTCGTTGGTTTCGAGCATGAGTTCGAGGTCGTGATTGCTCAGAATATTGTCTGGTAAATATTTGGCTGTAGTCGTAATTGCAGCTTTCATGCGTTGTTGGCAGTTATTTCATGCAGGATAAAATAAAAAAATAACCTTCGGCTTTGTGCTGATGACTCAGCTGCAGAGGGGTGCGGATAGAAAAATATTACTTTTCGGAAAGAACATCCGCGATATGTTCATTGACACGCTTTTCGATCATATGTTCAGCCATATAGATCATGTTTTTGATAGCCCTTGAAGTAGATCGCCCATGGCCGACAATGGATATGCCGTCAACTCCAAGAAAAGGGACACCGCCGAATTTTTCGACATCAAAAGGTTCGAACATTCCCTTGAACATACCGGTAGTCAGCTTTGCTGCAGACTGGTCCATCTGGCCTGTAGCAAGAAGTTTCTCGAGTGACTGCTTGAAAAGGGTGCCAAGAAACTCCGGAATGCTTTCGCCGAATTTCAGGATGGTGTTGCCTACAAGCCCGTCACAGACAACGATGCTTGCGCGTCCTTTTAAAATATCATGTCCCTCGATGTTTCCAATAAAAGAGATTTTTCCCTTGCTGTCAGCCTCTTTAAGAAGTTTGAATGTCTGCTTGAGCACTTCGGATCCCTTACCCTCTTCCTCTCCGATGTTGAGCAGTCCTGTCAGAGGCTTTTCTATTCCGGCACCATAGCGCTGGTAGATGGTCAACATTTCTGCAAACTGGACAAGATTTTCCGGTTTACAGTCAACATTTGCGCCTACATCGACAATATTGGTCAATCCTTCCCCAAGACGAGGGAAATATGCATAAATGGTAGGACGGAGTACACCTGGAATCCGACCGAGGACAAAAAGCGAAGCGGCCATCTGGGCGCCGGTGTTGCCAGCGCTGACGAAGGCATGAGCCTGCCCGGCCTTGCAGAGTTGCAAGCCCTTTACAAGTGATGATTCCTGTTTTGTTTTGACAGCAGTGGCCGGAATATCTTCCATCGTCACCACTTCGGGGGCATGCAGAAATCTGAGGTTAAGCGCACTGATATCTCGCGTGGCGAGCAGCGGTTCAACTTTTTCGGATTGGCCGATAAGTACGATTTCAAACCTGTTATTGCTTTCCTGCAAAGCTTGAATCGTTCCCTCTATCACACAGGCGGGGGCATTATCTCCGCCCATGGCGTCAACAACAATGGTCAACATGATGGGGCTTTTGTCTTGTTAGGGTTATCAGCTTTTTGCTAATTTATTGACAACACATCTTCCCCTGTAGTGACCGCAATGACGGCATGCACGGTGCGGAAGAGTTGGTTCGCCGCAGTTTGCGCAAAGGACTGTCGTCGCCGGCTTTGTACGGGCAATAAACTGGGCACGTCTTTTATCCCTTCTGGACTTAGACATTTTG
>SESF01000840.1_pt1 | contig 26725 bp, 20 predicted proteins | sample 3171521 | NCBI WGS metagenome assembly SESF01 (sample SAMN10866945, study PRJNA518727) | freshwater metagenome | biome: subpolar coniferous forest; feature: holomictic lake; material: water; isolation source: holomictic Lake 227, 6 m and 8 m depth | place: Canada: near Kenora, Ontario | collected...
CTATTTCAGCTTTTCAGTATTTTCAGCTTCTGCCCCTGTGGTTTCATCGTTTCAACTGCCGTTTTTAGGTTCAACCAAGGAACCCGCTTTTCCCAGGCACCCAATGGCGGATCGGGTTTAAGAATCTACTGACCTGAGGAATTCGTTGCCAGAAGCCCGGACTGGGAACAGACTTCGTTGATGAAGAGTACCCTACCCAACATCTAGCTCATTTGGGATCGCCCTCGTGGTTTCTGTTCAGCGCGCAAACTCCTCAGCCACTTCCAGCGCCACGCGCGCCCAATCCCAGAGCCGCTGCGGCTGGTAGCGCACGGTGGAAATGTCTTTCATGATGATTTCGACGTGGCAGCCGCTCCCCCGCTCCAGCACGGCGCGCAATTCCCGGCGCGCCTCGTCGGGGTGCCAGTCCGCGGTGGCGAAGACGGCGGGATTGGGTTTATAGCTAAAGACATACTTGTCCGCCACGTTTTGGACGGCGCGGTCAAGCTTGATGCGGTAGTTCATGGAGATCTTCCGCAGGTTGGGAATGCGGCGCAGAAGGTCCATCTTGAAGTCGAGCGGTTCACAGCAGCCGTAGTAGGTCAGGCCCCAGCGGGACAGCCACGGGAGGTCGTGCTTGAGCGCAAATTCCCAATGCATGTCCGGCGATATCTCGGAGAAGATTTGCGCGTTCGAGCAGCCCCACATCTGCCGCGGCGCCACGCCGAGGGTTTCCGGAGCAAGATTCGGCAGCGCCTGCGTGTAACCATAGCCGCCGGAACCAATGCGCGTGTTGTTGCTGTCCGGCGAGAGCAGGTTTTGCGCGACGAACTGGTCCAGTTCCGCGCTCCAGGCCGCCACCATGCGGTCCACGGCGGCGTGGACGAACTCGGGCCGGTCGTGCAAATCCAGGATCGCCTCCGACACGCCCCACCAGCGGATCAAGTAATCCCAGGGCGTGAACCAGATATGCGTCTGACCGACTTTGCGCACGGGCATCAGGCCCGCGCAGATCTCCGACAGGACGCGAAAACGATCCTCCGTAACCGCGGCGACATGCGTGACCCGGGGCATCTGGATCTTCTCCAAGTCCGGCCAGTCACGAATCTGGATGTTGAAATGCCGTGAGACAATGGGATTGGCCTCGTCCGTCCTGGCCAGGTCCACGTCCTCGATGATGCCGAAGTCGGTGCTGTGGATGGCGAGCGGGCACTCCATGAAGTCGCTTACGATCATGTCCGCGGGCAGGTGCCGCCATTGGTAGAGCGTCTGGCGCAGGGTGGTTTCCCACTCGCGCGCCCACGGGTGTTGGGTGCGCAGCGTCAACTCGTCGTTGACGTTCATCTCATGCCAGGGGATCTCATTGATCCAGACCATGGGGCGGGCGGATTCAAGGTCGTTCAGGCGTCGCCATAGTAGGGCCTTCTCCTGGTGAACCGGCAAGGCGGCGATGTCCGCCAGTTCGGCGACGAGCCGCCGCAGGACTTCCTTGTCCGCCGGCTGAAGCTTGATTTCGTCGGTCGTGATCGGCTGGGGGCGGTGACTGGGATCGTGAAGCATACGAGTTATCTCCGATTCAAGTGGTTTCTCGTGTGGTTATTTGGACGGAGTGGGGCTTGTTACTACGATCCGGTATTCGGGAATGGCCACCATGCCTCTGAGTTCAGCGACCTCAGCACCATTGAATTTTGGACGGTTTTCCTCTGGCATATAGATCTGGGCGGCCTTTTTCAGCGGTGTGATCCAGAGGACTACTCCGCCACGAAGACTCTCCGGGGAGAAGTGCTTCAAGCCCACCTCCCACAGCGGTTGGCTGTAGAAGTTATCCGCCAGAATTCGTCCGCTACGGCTCTCGGTCAGGAAGGCCACGTCCCCGACGTAGTTGATACGCAGCAGTACGTCGCTGAGACCTTCGGTCGCTTGCGGCGGCAGGAGGACGCGCCAGGCCTTCCGGGTCGGCCCGTACCAGCTCTCGGGCACATGGGCCCAGGGTTCGTCACCCCAATTCGCGATCTTTACCGCGAGGTTCCACACACTGTCGTCAAGGTCCACGGCAGACCAGCCGGCCTGCTCTGCCTGGGCGGATTTCCAGGTCGGGTCCGTCACAACCGTCTGGGACGTTCCGTCCGAGAACTCGAGCACGAGTTTGGCGATCCACCCGCCGGGGCCGGCGGGATTGACGGCCGAGACGGCGATCACGTTGCGGCCGGGATGGAGGCGATCCGTTACGTTCAGGCCAGGAGGAACCATCGTGGTGGAACCGCCCTCATCCACGAGTTGCCCGTTCATCCACAGCTTCGAGTAGTTGGCAGCCGAGTAAGCCAGCGTGGCCCGCTTGAGCTGCGCCCCTGCGGGCACGGTGAACTCCTTACGGAAATATGCCGTAGCCGGGTTGGTATGGTTGACGTCCGACCAAATCCACTGTGCTCCCGCCAGCGCGTGCTCGCTTCGTCGGCATTCAGCGTCCGACAGCGCCTCCCAAGTGACGGGGGTCTCCTGTCGAGGCACCGCGACTGGATACCGGTCGAAGATGCCGTCCTTGAATCCGCGGAGCGGCTTTTGTCCGGCTGCCAGCCCAGCCGCAACGGGGGGAAACACGCCAAAGGACGCCGTCTCGACCTCGCTGTCGGGGGGCTTGATGCCCATCGAGTTGGCGGATTCACGCGCTTTCTCACTCCCGCAATGGAGCAATTGGAGGTGTTGGCCGTCAAACACCAGATTAGCCGGTGATAGGAACACGCGTTCCTGCCCCCAGATCGTAGCCTTGTAGCACTGTTCGGCCTCGTCGCTGGTCAACGTGGATATCCTGATCTTCTGTCCACCCTTGGTCGTCAGAGCGATCACACACTCGGTTCCGGCTGTCAGGTCGCCGACCGTGGTCCACTTCCCGGAGCGAGCGATCCTGGCATCCGAGCACTCCACACTCGTGATGGTCTGGCTATCAAACACGTACTCCGGGGCCACTCCGTCGGTGGCCTTGAAGAAATAGTGGAGGCCGCCATCTCCGTTTAACCGACAGAGCGGTTGCGCCGTGGCATATTTGAGCAGGGCATCTCCCAGTGGTTGGTTCATCGGCCAGATCCCATAGGTATCGCCCTTGATCACCACCGGGGCTTGCGGTAAGGCCAAAACCTCGTTGCGGAGTTTCACCTGGAACTGGAGCGGCCCCAGGTTCTTCATGGGCATTCCGCGGTGGTAATTATTGAAGAACAGGAAACCGCTGTCGCCATCGACGCGAACGATGCAGCGGAGCGTGTCAGAATCAGCGGGGCTTGCCGGCCAGCGGGACGGCAATACCGGGAACATCGGCGCCAGGCTCTCGCCGAAGTCCTGCAGGAACAAATGGAGCACCCGGAGCGAATGGTACCACGGCTGGGGCTTGCCATACTCGCCCAACGCGGCCAGGAAGTCGTACGAGATCTTCGGATAGTCGTACGTGTCTTCCATGGTGGTCAGCTTGCCTACCGGATGGGAACCGCCATGATACATGTAGTATCCGAGCATGTTCGCTCCTTTGCCGATCACGATGTATTGCATCGCATCGATGTCCCCTTTGGCAAAGAGGGGGCGGCGTGGATACCGGATCTGGTTGCCGGTTCCCATCTCCACGGTCGCAAAGGGTACATCCGGGGGCAGCCAGAAGCCCTGGTCGAGCTTCTGCCGATACTTGGCAAACTCATAGGCATAGGCTGCGTCGGCCGTCGTGCCGGTAAACGTGTATTGATTGGCGGGAATGAGGTAGTGTGTGCCGCCGGTCCACGGGGCATCCGGGTAGCCGCCGAAGACGGGGATGATCTCGTTCGGAGGCACTTGGGCCCCCGCCCAGCCGGTTTGCGAATAGTAAGGCACATCGATTCCCACCTCGCGTGCCAACTGCTTCAACCACATCAGAAAGGCCCCATCACCACACTCGTTGTCGAGCTGGAATCCGATCACCGGCCCCTCATCCTTGAAAAGCAAACCCTCGCTCTGTTGGCAGACTTGCTTATACACAAGCCGGGCGTATTTCTTCAGCGCCGGGTCGGCGGTCTTGGGACCGCTCAACCGCGGCAGCAGCCAGTCCGGATAACCACCATTGCGACATTCGCCGTGGCAATACGGTCCAGCACGCAGCCAGACATACAGCCCGTGCTTGGCGCAGAGCTGCATGAAATACCGCAGATCCTTGTTGCCCGTCCAGTCCCACTGCCCTTCGATCTCCTGATGCAGAATTCCGAACACGTAGGTGGCGACGACGTCGATGCCGCCCGCCTTCATTCGCAGCAGTGCGCCTTCCCACTGCTCGCGCGGGTAGCGGGAGTAATGGAACTCGCCCATGACGGGAAGCCAGGGCTTGCCGTTGCGCGTCAAATGGAAGCTATTGATTCCCATCTCCTCGCCCTTCGGATTCCGGTTCGTGCCCAGCTTCATCGCTGCGGGCTTGGCATGATCGGACACAGCCGAGGCATCAAAGCGATAGAGCGCGGCACCGGTCACGGTGAGGGCCACCGGTGCCGAAGTCGCCGACCGACCGAGATTATCAATCGCCACCGCCGTCAGAACGGCTGTTCCAGGATTCAACGAGGACACATTGATGGTATAAGGAGGCTGAGTCCAACTCGCCACCGAAGCCCCGTTCGCCAGGAGGTCCACCCGTGCCACGGCGCCATCCGGATCGGAGGCATTGATGGTCACCGGGAGGTCGGCTTGCGCGTCCACGGTCGAGCCGCAGGCCGGAGTCTGGATGCTGGCGGTGGGAGGCCGGTTGAAGACCAAGGCATACTTGGTTCGTAGGTAGTCGATCACGCTCGTCCGATCGGCCTCGGACAACGCCGGTTGGTAGATCAGGACCTCCGCCAGGTTCCCTTTGAGTTGGGTCACCAGATCAGCGCGCGAACCAATGCGCAAGGGGCCGCCGCCATCGCCAGGCGTAATCGTGTAAGTGGCGTGACCGTTGTTAAAGTCGTTCAGATACTGGTCTGTGACTCCGTTCCCCCAGCTAAAGCCCATGACGTTATAAATGCCAGCCGGCGGCGCGGCGGCACTCAAGAAGCCGAAGTACTGAGACCCATTACCCACGTAAAATGCAGTGCGGCCACGGTCGGAATCGGCATTGTACCAATCGAAAGGCGCGGGAAGGTTTGCCACGGTCTTAGCCACGGCACAGCAATGATCGCCGATCACCTCATCATACTTTACTAGCGTCAGGATCGTCGCATCCTGCGCTAAGCCGGAAATACTGGCCGAATTGGCCACGTCCAGGTACCGGGTGCCGCCCCCAAACCGCAGCGTCGGCTTGCCGTTCAGGGCGTTTAATTCGACCGTGGGGGCTTTCGCCAGATCGGCAGGCGGGGTCGCGTGGTTGCCCAAAGCAGATTGGTCAGCCCAGGTGGTGACCGCGCCGCTGGTGTTGGTGGTGAGCCCCGCATCGGCTTTCAGCCAGAGCTGAAGACCATTGGTGACAGGCAGGGTTTGGGCTAGCGCGCTGAAGCTCGCCAGCGATAGCGCTATCCCGAGAACCCCGATGAGGATCTTGCGGTTCGTTCGTTTCATATACAAATCATTTTGGAGGCAGCGGCGCTTCCGGCGGGGAGCGCCGCGCTTTGACCACCACTCTCGTATCCCCTTTGCGACGCCCGGGCAAGCCATCTTCCGCCCCATCTTCCCGCCCGCCCGCCCTGCCGACTACTGGCTTACTGAGGAGCCCGCAGCATACGCTACACCCAAAGCTGCGGAGGCTTCTCCCTCGCCCCTTCAGAAGGGGAGAGGGCTGGGGAGAGGGGTTACTCGGTCTCGTCTATCTCGCGGTCTTGGCAATAGCGTCAGCCGGCAAGCCCGGCACAGGCAGCGCGACGGTCCCTTGAGCATCCCTTGTACATCCCTTGTGCATATAGGGCGGCAACGATAACGCTCCGGCGGCGGAGGCAGTGCGTGTTGCCCAAGTTGTTCGCCCATTTTAAGGTGCCACCGCGTCTCTCCGAGCGCGCCCTCGGCGATGTTGCCCTCTGAACTCCTCTCTGAGCGTTAGGCCAAGCATGATGTTGTAGCAAGCCGTATTGGCGACAGCACATGCGCGCCGCCGCTCGGGTGATGTAAATAGCAGTTATTGGTGGGCCGGGACAGAAAAATGATTGCTCCGCCTGGCGGGGGATCCCCGAAGAGAACCGACCGGAGATTGATCCGGCCGCGAAGATCATTACAGATGGTCGCGGTTGCTCGGTAGTTTGTCACCCCCGGCCCAGGGCTGCTCTAAAGTTGGCCCGGGCCATTCCAAACCCGAGACCCGAAGACCGAAGGCCGGAAGACTGCGGCACTGTCTTTTTCCCATCTGCGAATATCTGCGTCATCTGCGGTTAAGGAATTCGGATTTCGGCCTTCGGTCTTCGGATTTCAGGGCTGCAGAACAGGATCTACCCTCAACTGGCCGGACTTTAGAGGAGCCCTGCCCCCGGCCCAGGCCGCGCACTTTGCGAGCGGAGTATTCGAGAGCGCTGCGTGGGACTGAAATGGTTCTAAACTTGCGAGCACGGGCCATCTGCCCGCCACGGCCATTTCCCTCGTCGAACCTGACGGCACGGGGTTCAATCAAGGCGCTCCCGAGAAGATTCTCTCCATCACGTATCCGACCGGCGACAGTCAGACCGCCCTCCGGGCCTTTCACGGTGCGCGCCCGCCGCGCCCCCTGGTCCTGCAGGGTTCGCGCGGCAAGGGCAAATCGCACTTGCTCGCCCTGCTGCACCACGCCATTGCCTCCCCCCAGAAGGTTGAGGATTGGGCGAATGACTGGGCGGGGCGCGCCAGCATCACCACCCTCCAAAACCTGCACCTACCTCGCGGCTTGGCTGACCGGCAGGGTGCTGGCTGAACTCCGACTGAACGACCGGCAGCGCTTGGCCATCACGCATCTAAAGATTCATGGCCGCATCACCAACTCGGATTTTCAGAAGCTCACTGGCGCGCCCCATCGGACCGCCGCTCGCGACCTCATGGGCTTGGTTCGGCTTGGCCTCTTGGACCACAAGGGTACCGGTCGTGGCGCTGGGTACGTGCTGCATCTGAATCGTGCCATAAATGTGCCAAATGCGCCACCCACCCAAACCCGACGTGAACCCGGCAACCCCGTCACGGTGAAGGGGTCTGCAAAGGGCTCACCGAGCGCTCAAAGGGCTCTCACCAAATCGGCCAGGAATCGGCCAAATCGGCCATCCGTCGCAACGGGACAAAAACGGGACAAACGGGACTCGCCTTGCTCGGATTGGAGCAACCATTTGTTCGCGCTCTGTTGGAGAAGATGCAATCCTTGCCCGCATCCGACCGCGCGCTCACCGCTGCCAATGGTCAATCGCACAACGGGTGCCTCACCTTCTGGGCCGTGACGGTGCAGGGCAAGAGCGGCCACCTGAAGCAATCCATCGTGAAACTCGCCATCGGCAATAACGGCACGCGCAACGCCGCGCTTGAATCGCTGCCGCTCGATCAGCTTCACGCCCTTCCACCCAACCACAGCCCCTCGTTTGACCAGCACGCCCTTCATTCCCTTTTGACCGACCAGGCGGCCCAAGCCCTCCACCGCGACCTCGAACACCGCGCCGAGCTCACCGAAGGCGCCTGGTATTCCAGCCGCCTCCTCGCCCTCCTTGTCTTGTAAATCGTAATCTACCGCATCCATCGCACGGCCCGAAAACCACCCATGTTGTTTCAGGTCTCTACCCTAACCCACTCAATTCCTGTAGCGAAACGCGCGGTCTTGGGAGCGGCTGAGAAACCCGGGCATGTCCGCTTCCGGGGTTTCGTAGGCTCGCTGGCGGCCCTCGGAAATGGCCTTCAGCAGAGCCTGATAGTCCGGATCGGCGGTGGTGGCGAATTGAAAGTCCTTGGCCGGAATTCCGCGTCCGCTGGCGCTTTTTGCCAGGTGCGCTGTCAGCGCGGGGCTCCACTCCGGTTTGGTCAAGTCAATCCAGGCCCACTGTCGAGGCGTGGGCAGTCCCAGGTCATTGGTCTTGCCGTGGCACGCGGCGCAGCGCCGGTCGTACACCGGTGCGAACCCCCGGGTGAACCAGTCCAACAGGTCCTTGCGATCCGGGTGGCCCCACTTGTCCCGGTTCGAGCGGGCTTCCAGGTGCGCGAAGTCGGTGGTCGGATAGTACGGAATCATCGCGTCGATCCACTCGTGGATGCGTCGCCGGTCGGCGAGAGGAACCGGTTTCTGGCAGTGTGTTTCTCGAAAGTAGTCCGGCAAGCGGCTGACCAAAGACCCGCTGGCCAGAGGCTTGAAAGGCACCATGATGCCGTAGAGCAGGTGGAGGCTCTGGACCATCGGCAATTCGGTGCTGCGGCCGGTGTAACGGGCGCGTGAGACTTCGTCCGCTCGGCTGCGGACGACCAAATTGTCGTACGACATATTGAAGAATCGCGTATAGCCTCCCGTGAGCAGCAATCCGCCATCGGGATTGGCGCCCTGGTGGCAACGGACGCAATGCCGATCCAGGACCGGTTGCACGACCTGGTTGTAGTCCAGAATGCCCGCATTGCCCCATTCCGGCAGGGTCAGCGGGGTCGGGGAACGTTGCATCGCGAGGAGAATACCGGTGGACACCGGCGGTGCGGTCGCGCGACTTTCATGGCAGCCGGCGCAGCTTTGTGTCTCCCCCGGCATGAGTTGAGTCGCGGACGTCATACGCTGCAGCTCGCGGCCCTCCTCGTCGCAGGCCTGGAAGTAGAGTTCCTTACCCGCCGGCGCTTCAAAGTAGGCTGAACCATCCGCCTCGACCGGCGCATAACCCCACACACGCTTGGCGTAGTAGGAGGAGGCGCCCATCAGCGGGCCCTGGTCCATGACCGTGTACCAGGTGCGATCCACCGTCTTGGGCAATTGTTCCATGATGCGGATGTGCTTGATCCTCCCGCGCTGGACGGTTGGCTCCAGACCGCGATAAACGTCGGAGACAATGAACCGGCCCAGTGGCACGTCGGCGGCCGAAAGCTGGCCGGGAGGAGCGGCCGGGACGTGCAACGCGCGAACTCTCCCTTTGCCCACCAGGTCCGGCACGGCGGTGGGCAACGGGCGGGGCACCAGCGGCTGCGGGTAGAAGCAACTGGTGGCCGGGTCTTCGTACACCAACTGCTTGTTATCCATGTCGTCCAGCAAGTACAGCCGATAACGGTTCACTCCGCCACCGCCGTACGACACGAGGAACCGGTTCTCACCCACGGGATAAGGATCCCGGTAGGACCAGAACAGGTCCAGATCCAAAATGGCGGGGAATTCCTGCGTGATCCAGCGGAAGCCGACATCGCGCGGGGCTTCCAGCCCGAACTGATTCCTCACGAGTCCGATGGCCCCGTAGGGTGAGTGATGATGCGGTGCCAGCGTACAGACGATGGCGTCCCGGCCGGGGATCTCGCGCGCCTGCCAGAAGGTCGCCGGATCCAGGATCGTGTTGCCGAAGTACAGTTGGAACTGGCGACCATCGGGATACTGCGTCCACAAGCTCTGCCGGTACGTCAGCGTCACATCGACATACTCCCAGCGCGTGAAGATCAGCCGGCCGTCTTGCAGGATGCTCAGCCCGAAATCGGTCAGCGTGTTGCTGCTCAGGTCGCGCGCCTCGGAGCCATCGCGATTCATTACATGCACGTGCATCGACGGACCGGATTGGCAAACGGTGTGATAGCCGGGCGTGCGGCTGGAGAGGAACGCGATGCGGCCATCCGGCAGCGGCACGGGGCCGACATTGTAGTGCGGCCCGCGGGTGAGCTGTTTGAGCCCCGAGCCATCGACTTTGATTTCATGGATCTGCCAGCACTGCGCACGGTTGCGGCGCATCGAGAAGAACACAGTCTGTGCGTCGTACGACAGACTCAGATCGAAGATCAGCGAGTCCGGATCTGCGAAAATCGTCTTGGCCGGCGTTTCTGGGTGCGCCGGATCCCAGGTCCGGATGCTGCAACCCCACCGGTTGCCGTCCGGCTCGCTCTGCCACACGTAATTCGGCACCGCGCCGGAGCGAAGCGGGGTGCCGGTGAAGAAGAGGATCGGGCGCAGGGCCCGGGTTTCACCCCGGAAGAAATCCGCCACCTCCTGATCCATTTTCCGGACGTCCGCCAGCAGCGACTTGAATCGCGGGTCCTCGGCCGAGTCGAAATTGAATGCGTCGGCGGCCGCCAGTTGGTTGTCAATGCGTTGCTTCAAGGCAGCCAGACGGTCCAGGTAGGCCTTCGCTTCAACGCCCGGTTTCCAGCACTCCCTCTCGCGCGTGACCATGGCGGACGGCGGCGGCTCCGCCCGCACCGCCCGCATCCGGGCCGCAGCCGTCTCCAGTTCCCATGAAGCGGCCTGCAGTTGCTCCAGGCGACGCAGGTCGCACTCCGCCGGCACGGTCGCGGCCAGTTGCGCCGCCCGCTGTCGCCAGCCATCGCTGCCGCGCACTCCATCCGCGATGCGCCACGCCTGCTGCTGCGCCTCGTTGTCGGGGATTTCGGTGTCAACCTGAAAGCCGATGACCGCCACGACCGTGCCGCCGCCGGGCTCGCGCGCCTGACCAAGGTTTGTCAGCGTCAGCCGGTGGCGTCCGGGGGTCAGGCCGTGCGCCAGAGGCGTCCGGCCGCCACGACTGGTGTCGATCACCGCGCGGCCGTCGGCATCGATCCCGACGGCGCCGTTGATGGCGCGGGCAGGCTGGCCGTCCACCTCGACGCTGGCCAACCCATAGGGCCGGTTGGAGTCGGGGTAGATGACGCCCCACGCGTCGGGAGTGCCAGCCGAGTGGACGAGTTCCACCTGGGTTCCGATGAAATCGAGTTCCACCTTGGCGCCGGCCTGGTCAGATCTCCGTCCCCACAGCGTGTCGCCGCCGACGGCCGTGTATTGCCAGGCGGAGTCAAAGTGAACCTGGGGGGAGTCGTAGCGGTACCAGCCGTCGGCGGCGACCGGTTGGCTTCCGGGAGGAGCCACTGCAGCCGCGGCAATGTTCGCAAAAGGCACCAGGGTCTTTTGTCCGCCGGTGCTAATCCACAGGTTCCGGAACCGCGCGGGTCGCTGCCAAACCCGCAAGCCAACTTGCCCGCGGTGCAAGGGATGCTCGCGATCCTCGTATTGGAGGACGCTCTTGCCGTTCACAAAAACTTCGAGCGTATCCTTCCCCATGGCGACGCGCAGTGGAATCCAGCTATCCAGCGGGACCTCGCACGGCACCTGGCGAATAAGTTCAAAGTTCTGGCGGTGCCGGCCCAGCACGAGCTGTCCCATCGGATCCAGCGCAACTTCATAGCCAGTAAAACGGTCCGCACCCGTCCCACACTGGCTGGCCTTGACAATAAAACCGGCGTTGCCGCTGGCCTGGGCATCGAATCTCACCTCGACGCCGGCTTCACCCGCCGCCAATGCCGGCAGGCTGCAAATGAGTTTCGGGCCGGGACCACCGTCGATGGCAAGTTCACCGTCCTTGGCCGTCCAGTTTCCGCCATGCGAAGTGAAGCCAACTCGCGGAACGCCCGACCCCGCTGCGGGAACGGCTGGTGTAAGTTGCTCTGCCGCGCGACCGAGCACGGCAAGGCTGCTGACGGTTAGAATAACGACCGGCAACAGTCTTCTCATCGCAATGGTCTGTGTCATGGTCTTGAGCCTCGGTATTGTCATAATGCACGAGAATTTGAGCACTTTGGGCGTCAATTGAGTTTCCGCATCGCCCTGCCGATGATCGCCACTGCTACCGGAATGTCCAGCACCGACACCACCAAAACGGGGGCGCCGAGGCCCTTGGCGAAACACACAATCACGGAGTCGAAGTGCGCGGCCTGGGCCGGGGATGACAAACGGCCGGGCAGCCGCCACCAGCCGGAATACGTTTGCTGCGGTCCGGCGCGTTTTCCTGGCACGCCAGCTTACTGTCGGCCGGTGGGCCCGGGACAAGTAGTGCGGCATTCCCTTGAGCACCCCTTGTACATCCCTTGTACACCCCTTATGCACAAGGAGCAGCGACGGTAACGCTCTGGTGGTAGCTCAGCCTCGTGCGTCCAGAGCCCTTCCACGCCCACGCAGCACTTTCGGATACGACCTGCCACCGGATGACTTCGGCAACACGCCCTTGGGGGACTCCCGTTGCTGAACCGGCTAAAGCTGTCCTATACGCTGGCCCCTTCGGCGGAAGGCGCATACCCACCTTTGGGCTCGCAAAACTGGGTCGCGGCTGTCACGCTTGTCAACAATGCGATTTTTCCTCATAGATCGAATCACTCGCTGGGAAGTGGGCGCCTCGGCGGAAGCCAGCAAGAACGTGGCATTGAGCGAGGATTTCTTTGATGATCATTTCCCACGAAGGCCCGTAATGCCCGGCGTTCTTATCCTCGAAGGGATGGCGCAGCTTTCCGGGTTGTTGCTGGAAGCCAGCTTGATGCAGAAATATGGGAAGAGCGCCAAGGCGGTAGTAATCGTGCTGGAGCGGACGAAGTTCCGGTCATTGGTCAAGCCGGGCGACACACTGATCTACCGCGCTGAAGTGGTTTCGGTAAACGAGTCTGGGGGAAAGGTGAAGGGAACGGCGCTGCGGGCCGGTTCGCTCGTGACGTCCACCGAGATGGTATTCGCCTTTAAATACGTGGATGACCCTCAATTGGACGAGAAGCGCCGCCGGCTCATGGAGACTTGGATGAGCGCCGATGAACCCAAAGCCCAGGCGTGAAGAGTGCTGATCGACAAAGGGTGGTCATCACGGGAATCGGGATGGTCACTCCCATGGGGAGCAACCCCGCGGAGGTCCTGCAGCAAATTCTAGCCGGGGCTTCGGCAGCGGCCTCGCCGATTGGATTTGATGCGAGCGCGTTTGCTTGCCCGGTTTGTGCGCAGGTGAGAGATTTCGCGCCGCAACGCTACGCCTCGGAAGCCAAGCTGGTCCGGTTGATGAACCGCGACGCTCAACTCGCCGTGGCCGCGGCACGCCTGGCATTAGAGGATGCGGGTGTTAAACCCGGAACAACGTATCCACCTGAGGACATCGCACTGTTCGGCGCAACGGGACTTGCTGGTTTGCCCGTGCGAGAGGTCGAGCCCCTGCTCAGGGCTTCGGCGGGCGCGGAAGGGGAGTTTGACCTGACCCGTTTTGGCCAAGCCGGGTTGCGAGCCGTCAGTCCGATTCTCTCCTTCAAGATCCTCAGCAACATGCCGTTCTGCTTCGTGTCGATCAACGAGAACATCCAGGGGTCGAATGGCATTTATACCCCCTGGGAAGGCGAAGGCGCCCAGGCGGTCGAAGCCGGGATTCGCGCCGTGCAGGCGGGTGAAGCGCGCTGTGCCTTGGTAGGCGGATGCGACGTGAAGACACACGAGCTGGCATTCGCGAGCCTACAACAACAGGGCCTCTTCTCTTCCTGGCGCAAAACGGGAAACGGGGTCGTGCCCGGAGAGGGTGCGGCGTTTCTAGTCCTGGAGACCGAAGAGGATGCTTTAGCTCGGGAGGCGCAGTTGTATGGCCGTCTGAGCGCGTTCCGAATGCGTCCTCACTGCAGTGGAGAAGATATGGACCAAATTCGGGTGGGCGTCCTGAATCGCCTGAACATCCACGAAGCGGAGATGTTCGTGAGTTCTGCAAACGGTGATGAAGGACGAGATCAGCAGGAAACCTCAATCCTCGCAGCAGCTCGCATTTCCGTTGGAAAGTCGATCTGCCCGAAGAAACATGTCGGTGATCTTTATGCGGCGGCGGCGCTGCTTCAGCTTGCCATGGCGGCTACCCTCACCGGAGCCGGCGCTACGACCGTGCTCGCCCACTGCTTTGGTCACGGCAGAACACAGGCGGCTTTTGTTTTGGAGAAAGCATGAAACGGCGGGTGGTCATTACGGGGATCGGAGTCTGCACGGGAGTCGGGCGTGGAGTTGAGGCGTTTTGGGACGGCCTGACCGCGGGCAGATCCGGCATATGCAGGGTCACATTGTTTGATGTTGGCGCTCTGCCGGTTCGCATCGGCGGCCAGGTGCGAGAACTGAATTCAGACCCATTGGGGTCCAGGTTTCCTGAAGCCGAAGGTGAACGCGACCGCAAGATTTGGCTCGGGTTGGATGCCGCCACGCAGGCCATTGAGGATGCCGCGGTGGGAGAAGCGGATTTGTTCGAAGCGGTGTTGGCGATCGGCGTGAGCCTGGAGACCTTTTTTCTGAACGACGTTGCGCCGCTGGCTCGAACGGGGGACGCCGTGCTGGCAATGCGACGCATTATGCTGGATACCAACCAACCCCGGCTGCAGACGCCTTTGGATCGCCTGGCAGAGATTCTGGGCAACCATTACCGCTTCAGGGGCGGGCGTTACACCAACTGCTCGGCCTGCGCCGCTGGCACCCAAGCGATTGGGGAGGCCTTCCGGCGGGTCCGCGACGGCGCCGCTGATGTCGCCCTGGCTGGCGCCAGCGACAGCGTCTTGAACCCTTTGGCGATGGGAGGATTCAGCCTGCTCCAGATTCTATCTACCGAAAATGAGGTCCCGCAAGCGGCCTGCCGCCCTTTTGATGCGACGCGCCGCGGAACGGTTCTGGGGGAGGGAGCGGCGTTCCTGTTCCTGGAAACGGCGGAACGGGCCGAGACACGTGGAGCGCGCGTGTATGCGGAGGTTTTAGGCTATGGCTCATCGCTGGATGCATACCGGGTCACCGATCCGGAACCCAGCGGCAAAGGCGCGGCCCTGAGCATGCTGAAAGCAATGGCCGACGCGGGGTTGAAACCGGAAGCCATTGACTGCATCAACGCCCACGGGACCGGAACCCCCAAGAACGATGTCGCCGAGACGCGCTCAATCAAGCAGGCGCTGGGCATGCGGGCCTACGAAATACCAGTCACCGCGAGCAAATCCATGACCGGGCACCTGATCGCCGCCAGCGGCGCAGTGGAGGCGGCGGCTTCGGCATTGACGCTCTTTACCAGAAAGGTTCCCCCCACAATCAACCTGTCCGAGCGCGACCCCGAATGCGACCTCGACTATGTGCCCAAGGTGAACCAGGAGTTCAAAGGGCGAACAGTCCTGTCCAACTCCTTTGGCTTCGGCGGGCAGAATGCCACTTTGGTCTTGGGGAAATTTGATTTATGAAGAAGCACGTTGCCCTAATCAGCGGCGCCTCGCGCGGCATTGGAAAGGCCATTGCGTTGGAGCTGGGCAGGCGGGGACACCTTGTGGCGGTAGGTTTTTGTGAACGAGCTGAGGCCGCACGAGCCACGGCAGCCGAGATCGAGGTTGCCGGCGGCGAGTCGTTCGCCGTTCAGCTTGATGTGACCGATGCGGCGGCCTGCAACCGGGCAGCGGCCGCCATCAAGGAGCGCTGCGGGGGCTTGAGCATCCTGGTGAACAATGCGGGATGCACTGACGAATCTCCTGCTTTGGCAATGGCTGACGCAGCGTGGGAGCGGGTGTTGGAGGTCTGCCTTACCGGCGCATTCAACCTGTCCCGGGCGTGCGCGAAACTTATGGTACTCGGCCGATGGGGGCGGATCATCAACATCTCGTCCGTGGTAGCCAGCCAGGGAGGCCGGGGACAACCCAACTACGTGGCGGCCAAAGCCGGACTCGAAGGGTTGACCCGTGCGCTCGCTATCGAACTTGCTCCCCGAGGCATCCTGGTCAACGCGGTGGCCCCCGGCGTGATCGCCACCGAGATGTCCCAAGGGCTATTGGAAAAGCACCGTGAGCGCGTGCTGTCTCACGTCTTGCTGGGGCGGGTTGGCCAGCCGAACGAAGTAGCCCACCTGGTGGGGTTTCTCGCTTCCGAGGAGGCTTCGTATATTACCGGCCAGGTTTTTCACGTGGACGGCGGCTTTGGGCTAAATCAATGAACGAATACGAACAGCTCATGGCATTGATCCGAGCCCGACGCTCCGTTCGCCGGTTTTCCGTTCGAGCCGTCGAGCGCGATGATATTCTGCGCCTGGTGGAGGCGGCGCGCTGGGCGCCCTCCAATCACAATCGCCAGCCCTGGAGATTCATCGTGCTGGAGGAGAAACGGGAGATCGAGCAACTGGCAGAGCGGGTCGGCACGAAGCTGTCGGAAGAACTGAAGTCGCTGCCGCGAATCGCTTCTGACTACGCCGGGGATTTTACGCACCACGCGACATTCTTCTCGCAGGCGCAGGTTCTCATCGTGGTCTTGCACAAGCGACCGATCAGCCTGTCCAATTCTATCCTGAAGGGTCTGAGCCAACCGGAATTGGTGTCGGGCGAACCGTTGAGTGTGGCGATGGCGGTGCAGAACCTGCTGTTGGCAGCGCAGGCCTTGGGACTGGGAAGTTGCGTACTGACAGCGCCCTTGATTGTCCAGGAAGCTGTTCGCGGCGCCCTGAATTTCGCCCCGGGTTACGACCTCAACTGCCTGGTCGCGCTCGGCTACCCGGCAGAAACGCCACCACAACCCCGCAGGAAAGGTATCGAACAAATCGTAGAATTCAGGGAGGATGGCAACCGACAAGCAAACAAATGATGACCGAGAGCGAGATATTTGAACGGTTGAAACCGCTGCTGGTGGAAGTGTTGGGTGTTGCGCCGGAAAAGTTACGCCTGGAGAGCGTGCTGGTCGCTGAACTCGGGGCCGAATCCATTGACCTGCTGGATCTGAGTTTCCGAATCGAGGAAACCTTCAACGTCACGATTGAGGCGAACGAGATGGAACGTGAGGCGAGCAAGCGTCTCCCGGGCGGCGTTTACGAAAAGGATGGACGGCTCACAGAAGAGGCTTTGGCCGAATTCAGGAAATCCTTGCCAGAGCTGGATGCAAGCAAACTCACCACGGGATTGCGGAAAATAGATCTCCCATCGCTCTTGACGGTGCAGTTTTTTGTGAAGCTGGTAGCGCGCAAACTGGCGGCCAAGGAAGGAGTTGGCCATGCTTAAGGGGCGTACCGCTTTTGTAACCGGAGGCACAGGGGCAATCGGGTCCGCCATCGTGCGCTCTTTGGCCGCCCACGGAGCGCGGGTGGCGTTCTCGTTTCACAACCGGGAAGACAGAGCCCGCGAATTGGAGCGTGAACTGGGTGGGCAGCGCGGCAAAGCGTATCCCCTGGATGTGCTGGATAAAGCACGTTCCGTGAAAGTGGCGGAGCAGGCGGCCCTGGACCTTGGCCCGGTGGACATCCTGATCAACAACGCGGGGATCACGCAGATCATGCCATTCGCATTGCTGGAGGAGGAAGACTGGGACCGGATGATGGACGTGAATGTGAAGGGCATGTTCCTGGTGACCAAGGCATTTGTTCGGGGCATGATACGCCGCAAACAAGGCGCGGTCGTGAATCTCGGATCGCTAGCAGGCATGCGCATGCTCGAAGTGCCGGTGCATTATGCGACCGCCAAGAGCGCTGTCGTGGGGTTTACACTCTCTTTGGCGCGTGAGCTGGCGCGCTACCACGTTCGCGTAAATGCCGTAGTGCCCGGCCTGATCACGGGCGGGGTGAGCAGCAATGTCCCGGAAAAGCAGCAGGAGGATTACTTCCAGCATTGCGCTGTGGGTCGCGCGGGGAAACCGGAGGAGGTGGCGGAGTTAGTTGCCTTCCTGGCGAGCGACCGGGCCAGCTACATTAGCGCACAGGCCATCCATATTGACGGAGGTGTGTGATGAAATTCCGCTTGGTTGACAAAATCACGTCGTGGTCTCCCTGGCAGAACATCACCGGCATCAAGGCGGTCTCCTTCGAGGAATACTCCCTTAAAGAGGCGTTTGGCGAGCGGCCCCGGCTGCCCGAGACGTTATTGCTGGAGAGTTTCCTGCAGCTCGGAAACTGGCTCGTCGTGTTGTCCTCGGATTTCCGCCAAATGGGGACCGTGGCGCGAATCTCCGAAGTGCGTTTCCATAACTACCTCTTGCCCGGTCAGAGACTGCGGCTAGAAGTGCGCATGATTCGGCGACGCGAGGACGGATTCGAACTGGCCGGTCAAGGATTCGTCGACGGGCGCGACGTAATTTCGGGTTTGGGTTGCCTGGCCACGCCGGCGCCCCTGGCGGAATATCTGGACCCTGACGATATGCGGGTGCTGTTCTCGGAGATATACGAACCCACAGGAGCCCCGGTTTTGTGAGACCCTCGCGCCCATACACCTACCTCGGCACCGTGCAGGGGATGTGCCGCCAGTGCCGGGCACTCGTGCCGGCCAGGGTATTTGAGGAGGAAGGGGCGGTTTATCAGGAACGATTGTGCCCGAGATGCGGGTCCGCGCGGGCACGCCTGGCCGATGATGTGGAGTGGTATCTGGCGCGCTCGGCCACCACAGTTCGCTGCAAGCCGAACTTAGTGCCGGGGACGCCAGTGTCAGAAGGGTGCCCCAGGGACTGCGGCCCTTGCCGCGCCCACGCCAACGCCTGCCATCTGCCCGTCTTCTCAGTGACCAACGCCTGCAACATGGATTGCCCGATCTGTTTTACCTATAACCGGACAGACCAGGAGTTTTTCATGAGCCGGGAGGAGTTGCGGGTGCTCCTCGACAAGCTAATTGCGCGTGTCGGCCCGGTGGACCTGATCAATATCACGGGGGGCGAACCTACGTTGCATCCGGATGTTCTTGGGCTGCTCCAGGAGTGCAAACGGGCGGAAATTGGCCGCGTCACTATGAACTCAAACGGCCTGCGACTGGCGGCCGATGAGGATTTTTGCCGGAGGCTGGCTGAGTTGGGCGTTTACGTGGTGCTCTCATTCGACACCTTCCAACCTGAAAGGGCGCAGCGAATTCACGGGCGCGATGTGACCGCGCAAAAGCAGCGCGCCCTGGAGAATCTGCAGCGTTTTGGCATCGGAACCACACTGCTCAACGTGATGATTCGCGGCCTCAACGACGATGAGATCGGTGAGATCATGCGACTGGCGAAGACCCACTCCGTAGTGCGCAGCGTGACGGTCCAAACGATGGCGTTCACGGGCAATGGAGGCCGGAATTTTTGGCCGCGTGAGGCCATGCCGCTGGATGGGGCCGCGGCAGCCATTGAACGGGCCACGAATGGGGAAATGCGGCCAAGCGATTTCTTTCCGCACGCCTCAGCGCATCCGCTCTGTTACAGCGTCGGCTATTATCTGAAAGACGGCGACCGCTACCGCTCGCTAACTGAACTCTTCACCATAACCGAACTGCGGAGCATGCTGGGGGAGGGTTATCTGCTGCAGCCCGGAGAAGACGGGCAGGAATTGTTTCATCGAGCCATCGACCGGCTATGGGCTGCGGGAGACGAGGCGAACTTCCTGCCGGTGGTCCGCCGGTTGGTGGAGCGAATGTATTCCCCCGGCAGATCCTTGAGCAAAGCTAAACGCCAGACCGCAGCGGAGCAGAGCCTGCTCGCCATTTATCTGCATGCCCACATGGATGAGGACACGCTGGACCTGGCCCGCCTGGCGGTGTGTCCGGACCAGGTGCCAGACCCGGAAGGCCGCCTGATACCTGCCTGCGCCTATAATCTGTTTTACCGGCAAAGGGACCCACGCTTTTGGAGAGCGGAGCTGTGAATCGAGTGCCAACGGTAACACCAGAGCTTGGTGAAGCACGAACGCGCTTCGGGCAGTTTCTGGCCGGACAGTCGGAGGAGCGCGTATTCAGTCATCCGACCTGCCATCCTTCCCAACCGACCGGCTTTTGCCCTTGCGACGGCCCCTGGCTGGCTACCTTATGGTTCTACGCCAAGGCATGGCTCCTATTGACGGCCTTGAAACTCGCCTGGAACGGACCCAAAGTAAAATTGCTACGCTGGTGCGGTGCGCGCGTCGGACGCAATGTGTTCATTTCCACCGACGTGTGGATCGATCCAGCATTTCCACAACTGCTTACCATCGAGGACGACGTCATGGTGGGCGTTGGGGTGAAGATTGCGCTGCACGAGTTTCGCCCCAGGGAATTTCGCGCTGGCCGGGTCATCATTCGAAAGGGTGCGGTGGTCGGTGGCTTTGCCCTGATTGGCCACGGCGTCGAAATTGGTGAAGGGGCTGTGGTGGCCGGTGGCGCAGTGGTCGGGCGGGACGTGCCTCCCAGCAAGCTGGCGATCGGAAATCCGGCCCGGATTATGCCATTGAATGAGGCAGCAAAAGAGCAGGAGCTGCATGCGTGAATACCTGACATCGACGCAGTCCGTTTGCCGAGCGTGCCGGAAGCCGCTATCAGCGCAGCTCTTCGCGGAGGACACCGGCATCTGGCTCCAGAAATGTTGCCCGGTGCATGGGGAGCAAAGGGCACGAGTTTACGGGGACGCGCAGGCCTATCTGAGTTTGGGTCATTTTCATCGGAGAGCCTCCGTCCCGCTAGCCTTCGCGACCACAGCCAAGGGATGTCCCGATTCCTGCGGGCTCTGCCCGGAACATGAACAGCACGTTTGCCTGCCGATTCTGGAAATCACCGACCACTGCAATTGGGAATGCCCCATTTGCCTGGTGAGGAACCCGGGGAGTTATCATCGAACGCGAGAGGAGGTCGCCACGATCCTTGATGGGCTTACGCGCTCCGAAGGTCAAATCGATGTGCTGAATCTCTCGGGAGGTGAGCCCACGCTCAACCCGAACTTCCGGCAAATCGTGGAGGAATGCGCCGGGCGGAAGGAGATCTTGCGGGTCAGCGTGTCCACCAATGGCTCGGTGCTCGTCTGCGACCGGGAACTGTTGAGATTCCTGGGCAGGCACCGCGTGATTATCTCACTCCAGTTCGACGGAGTGCGGGATGACGTTTATGTGGCACTGCGGGGCCGTCCAGCCCTGGATGATAAGCTGCGCCTGATCGACATGTGCAGCGAACTCGATGTTCCGATGTCGTTGACCGCAACCGTCGCTGGGGGAGTGAATGATCGGGCCATCAGGGAAGTGGCGGATCTGCTGTTCCAGCGCGACCACATCCTCAGCGCCATGTTCCAACCGGCCGCTTATGCCGGAAACGCCGCCAAGCTGGGCCGGCCCGGGGAGGCGGTGACCATCCCTGACGTAGTTTCAGCGCTTAATGGCGCGGGCTCTGGCACCGTGTGCCCGGAGGATTTCTCACCTTTGCCGTGCAGTCATCCGGCCTGCTTCTCGCTGGCGTTCTACCTGAGAATCGAGGATAACCACTACCTGCCCATCAAACAGATGGTGGACGCGGAGCGGTATATGGACCTTATCCAAAATCGCGCGATATTCGGCACGGATTCCGAAAGCTTCGAGGTCATCACCGATGCCGTCTACGACTTGTGGTCTGGATCTGCGGCGCTTTCTCCCGATTCCGAGAAAGCGCTGAGGGCAGTTCGGCAACTCATCACAGCAACCACAGCCGAGGGGGGCTATTCGCCTCGCCGGGCATTAAGCGTGGCGGAACGATCGGTCAAATCGATTTTCATTCACCAGTTTATGGACCCGGACACGTTCGATCTCTCACGAGCACGGAAGTGCTGCCAGGTGTATCCCCAGCTCGACGGAAGCATGATTCCCGTATGTGCTCATAATTGCTTGAGGAGGGAACAACGGCCATGAGCGGGCAGAGCAAAACGGTTGCTCCCTTTCTCTGGGGCGGCATCCTGGTCGCGGGCATCTTGCCACTGATCCTCTATTGGCCTTCGTTTAATCAGGCATTGCCTTCTGATTCGCCGCTCGTTCGGGATGTCGGATTGCTTGAGCAGTGGCTGGTGGTGATTACCGCCTTTGGCGTGAAGCCCACCTACATGCTTCTGTCCCTAGGAGGGATCGTTTGGCTTTGGCGGCGCCAGGCGACCGATCTGGTGGCGCTGCGCTGGGGCTTGATTTGCTTCCTGGGGGGCGAGATTGCCTGCGCGGTCAATTATGTGGTCTTCGGCGGAAACTCCCCGGTGACTGATTACTTACACAGCTATGGCATGGTGGTGGGATTTTCGTTTGTCGCTTACGCTGTTTTGGAGGGAATGGACGTCCGCCTGATCAAATACAGTCCTGCGAAAGACCGATGCGCGGCGTTGAGTCTCTGCCGCGCGTGCATCAAGTATGCCGACGTCCCTTGCGGACTGCGCCGTCTGTTCTCGTTCCTCATCCCGGCTCTCGTGGTGGTGTCCTTGATGTTGCCGTGCGCTGAACTGAGACCGGTTTCCCACCGGATCAACATCCTGAACTCGGGACAGGATTTCCCGAACCCGATGTGGTCGCAGCTCTTCGAAGGCCACTACTGTGCCTGGGTTTCCGTCTTGCTGTTGCTTAATTCGTGGGGAGCATTGTCGTTCAAACGCAACGACCCCGTGGCGACGGCCAAAATATGGTTCGCTGCGGCCATCGGTCCACTTGGCTTTGGCCTGATGCGTCTCTTCCTGCGCGCGGCTTATCGTGAAGATTTGGCTTGGGCCAACATCTGGGAAGAGATCACCGAGTTGCTTTTCGTGGCCGGGGTGGGATTGGTCCTCTGGCTTTTTCGGGGAGCACTGTTCAGGGAGGAGACTTTGGTCCCTGCAGACCCGTTGGAAGGTGCAAAGGCGCCCGTTTAGGCAAAGCGCAATGAAAGCGAAGGTTAACGGGATGCGCGCTTTGCCTGAGCTAAAGAAGAAGCTTCGGTTCGCGAGGTCGTTTTTGCGAAACCGGTTACTTCACGTCAACCTGCAAGTCCTTTACTCGTGCAATTACCGGTGCGCCATCTGCGATTTCTGGAAGCCCTCCTGGCGGCAGAAAGCCTCGCTCTCGGCCGCGCAGGTGGAGGTCATTTCCGAAAAGCTAAACCTCCTTGGACCCCAGATCATTTCCATTGGCGGCGGCGAGCCTATGCTGCACCCGGAGCTGACGGCCATCGTAAGAACGCTCGCGCGGCATCATTTTCCGGTCATGATCACCAACGGCTCGCTGGTTACCCCCGAGCTTGCCCGGGAGCTGTTTGCGTCGGGAATGGTCGAGATCAGCGTCTCGGTGGACTACGCAGATTCCCATAAACACGATGCCCAGCGCGGAATGGCAGGCGCTCACATGAAAGCTATCGAGGCGCTCAAGGTCCTCCAGGCAAACCGGACCCATCCCGTGCAGAGGGTGAATATGATTTCCGTGATCATGGACGATAATCTGCCCGAGGTGGAACCATTGCTTGAAACCTGCCGGCAGTTGGGAATCACCTACCTAGTAACCCTGTATAGCCATAGCCGCGGAACCAAGCCGGAAAGGCCGGCGGGTGACATTAGTGAGCAACTTCTTGCGATCAAGCGACGCCACCGCCAGTTCGTCGCGCTGCGCGGATACCTGGGAAAATTCACGGAGGCGGCTGTTCAAAAAGGTATCGGGCCATGCTACGCCGGGCGAAACCTTTGCAACATCGATAGTCAGGGAGACGTTGGCCTTTGCATCGATCGCCTGGAGGACCCCGTTGGTAATATCCTGACGGATGACGTGTTCGCACTTGAGCGGCGTCTCCTGGAACGTCACCGGAGCAACCTATGCCGCGATTGCTGGACGAGTTGCCGCGGGTCGATTGAAGCAGTGCGCCATGGCCGGGGCAAACTGGCCAACCTAATGGATTATTATCAGATGACTCGCCCGGTGGCCCTCAAAGATGCTTTTTGATGTGGGAGCGCGCGATCAGCGTTGCTTCATGGACCAGCGAGAACGGGTTCGCGAGCAGGCGGGAGAAGCCGAGTGCGCAGGCGGAGTGGCAACGAGTATCGCACTCCGGCTGCGGGCCGAAGCGTTTTAGGCCTTCTTGGCGGAGTTGGTGCAGGTCGGGTTGCTGCAGGAGATTGCCGACGAACTGACCCAACTCAAGGCACGGATAGAAAACCTGCCCTACAGGGGAAACGACCAGCATGGTGAAGGGACGGCAGGAGAACTTCCGCAGGTCGCGCAGGTATCGCAAGTAGTCCACCGTCCCCTGGATCGCCCCGCCTTTCCGCTTCTCGGCAATCAGAAATTCAAAGAACTGCCGGTAAGCTTGATTCCCGACCAGCGCCGGGTGAGCCTTGACTCCCACCAGTTGGGGGCACGCGGCAAGTCTGAAACCGCGTTGTTGGCAAAACCGACAAACTTCATGCAAATCCGGGATGTTTTCTGACGTCACCACGCTCGAGATGAATGATCTCGTATTTGCGCCCGGGATGACGCGCTGCGCGCTCAATGTTGGCCATCACTCGTTCATGAGCGCCATTGCCGGTGCCATAACCGGCGTCTCCTCTTTTCGAGTCCAGCGTCTGCAGACTGAGAACGAGATACTGTATCGAGTCAGCCACCTCGCTGAGGAAACGGTCTATCGAAATGCCGTTCGTCGTAAGCACGACGCCTCGAAACTTGAGCTCCTTCAAACCCTTGAGCACTTCAGCGAAGTCGGGGTGAAGCAGCGGCTCTCCTCCGGTCAACACGAGGAAATCACTGTGTCGACGAATGATCCGGAGCAGGTCAATGACTTTGGCGCCGGGCAGCGTCTTTGCCGGCAGCCGGTGATACGGCTCGCCGTTGCCGTCGCTGCAATGGCGGCACCGAAGCGCGCAGGCATAAGTCAGATAATAGACGCTCAGCAGAGGATGCCACTGCAGGGAATCCTTAGCGCAGAGATGATGGACAAAGCTGCTGACCGTGTTCATCTGACTTGAGCTTGCGGATCAATCGGCAATTCGTTTCGACATCACGCAATAGATTGAATCAGAAGGCTTCGCGGCAATCACGCCGCAAATCCTGGCGGCAGAGAGCATCGCTCCCGGCCGCGCAGGTGAAAGCCATTTCCAAGAAGCTTAACCTCCTTGGCTCGCAGATCATTCGCGATTACCGCGGCCGGATTAGGACTTTGAGCTTGCTGTCTTGAGTTGCCCTGGCCGTGAGGCGGAGACCGGTGGATGCGCCCTCGCCAATCGCCTGGGTCCGGTTGAGACGGTAGGTAGCGCCCTCGATCGCTTCGAGGAAATGCGCCTCGCCGGGTTTTCCTTCAAAGAGGGGCAGCGCTGCCGTCACTTCCGCGCCTTCGACGCGGACCTCGTATTGGCCGGGATCAACGACCTGGGCGGAAAGGTCAATGTCGAGTTGGCGACTGGCGCCAGCCGGGATTTCGTTGACCCCAACCTCTTCCCAGGCGTCGCGGCGATCGGAGAAGCTCAACTCCCACAGGGTGGCGGCGGGCACTGCCAGTTCGGTGACACGGAACCTCACATGGCGCGCAGTCACCGGCGGCAGGTCCGTCTGGAAACGGCTGCCAACGGTGCCCCCGGTAAATACCGTTCGCCACGGCTGATTCGGGCTGTTCCTGACCTCGATCAGGAATGCCCGAATGTGGTCAGACAACTCGGAAGCCTGCATACTGGCAAAGCGGCGGGGCCGGCGCAGGTCCAGTTCGATCCAGGAGAGACGGTCTTCACCGGTCGCGCTCCAGCGGGTTCCGGGGTCCCCGTCATTCACGTTGCTCGCACCGAACGGAGCGCTATGGACGCTGGAGGCGGAGACTATCGCCCCACGCGTCACGGAGGGAACCTGGCCCAAAGCCGCCACCAGAGCCGGGCTGGCCGTGTGAACAAGAACCTGCCGGAAGAGGGGCGTGCCGACATGGTCGGTTACCCGAACCCGAACCGCATCGGTCATCACGTCCGGAAATAGATCGATCTTGCGCCGGCCAACCGCCGCCCCTTCAGAGACCCGTCTCCATTCGCCGTTTACCCGAACGTCGATTTCGTAGCGGCGAATGCGATGGCCGTATTGGTAGTCCTCCCAGAGATCGACCCCATTCACCCGCTGAGGATTCCCAAGCGGGATGACGACTTCGCTACCCGCCACCTTGGCCATCCGGCCCACGGGATGGCCGAAGTCCTGTTCGATCGCCTCGCCAAACTCCCGGTAGCGCGCCTGGTCACCTTCCGGAATCAAGCCGTCGGTGTTCGGGGTCGAGTTTAGCAGCAGCACCGAGCCTCGACCGACAGACTGCATATAGAGATTCATCAACTGGTCGAGGGTTCGACGCTTTCGCTCGTTGTCCGGGTTCCAAAACCAGTTATGGTTGTAGAGCGTCACGTCACACTCCACCGGAGCCCAGGCATCGCCCTCGGGGGTGCTGTGCGCCTCGGTGGCGACGCCGCTTTTCAGGTCCGCCCGCTTCAGCGTATTCCAATTGGGATCTCTGGCGATCCCAGCCTCGTTGCCCACCCAGCGGATGTTGGTCATTGGGCTCTGCAGTATCACGGCGTTCGGCGCCAACTGTTTGATGATATCGTCAAGCGGGACGATGCAACTGCCGTCGAACCAGATTTCCTGGACCAGATCCTTGCCGCAGAGGGTTAGAACCTCCGTCCATTGCTGCCGCAGCCGCCGGTTCCATTCCGGCTGCTGCGCGGGATCGCGGGTCTTGCCACCGTGGCCAAAGCCGGACATAAAATTGGGATCGTCGGAGTAGATGTAGATCCCCATCTTCAGCCTGTGTCGGCGGCAGGCCTCGACGACCTCCTTGACCAGGTTGCCCTTGCCCCCCTGCCACGGGATGTTCTTGACGCAGTAATCGGTGGTTTCGGTCGGCCACCAGCAGAACCCGCCGACATGCTTGCAGACCAGCAGAATCTGTTTGGCGCCCCAGGATTGCGCCACCGCGCAGATCTTATCGGCATCAAAACCGGCCGGATTGATCTGCGTAAGGTCGGTCTTCCCGTCGGCGTCGTATTCCGAGCCTTCCCAGGTCGCGACGCCGAAATGAATGAACATGATTCGTTCCTGCTCGTGCCAGGCATACTGCGCCGAATCCGGCCGCGCCAGATTGGCGGCGGCTGGGTCGCGAACCGCCTGGTCCCAATTCGTCAGGTCAGCGGCGGAAGTGACAGGGAGGTGGGACAGCATCGCGAGGGCACCGATGAGGAAGGCCGCGAAGCGCCCTGGAGTGTGGTCTTTCATGGGGAACTGATACC
>SESF01030588.1_pt1 | contig 26677 bp, 23 predicted proteins | sample 3171521 | NCBI WGS metagenome assembly SESF01 (sample SAMN10866945, study PRJNA518727) | freshwater metagenome | biome: subpolar coniferous forest; feature: holomictic lake; material: water; isolation source: holomictic Lake 227, 6 m and 8 m depth | place: Canada: near Kenora, Ontario | collected...
AAGAAGAGCACTGCCTGAAATTACGCCCATTTCCGGGGAGAGCAGTTTGCTGGCAACCAGGTATCCCCCGCCGCCATGCGGGAAGAGTTCAATAATATGGGAATAACTTGAGGCGATAATAAGGATGGTGATTCCTGTAGCAATAGCGACAAAAATACCGAGAGTGGGATGACCCTGGAGTGCTTTAAACGCTTCTGCCGGACCGTAACAGGAAGAGGAAAGACCATCAGAACCAAGCCCGACCCATGCAAGAAAAGCCGAGAGGGCGAGCTGGTGAAAAATCTTGTGATCCGTAAAATCCCGTGCTCCGCCAATAAAAAATGTTTTTAACTGCCTGAATCCTTTGTTAACCGCCATGATAGATCTGAGAGATAGTTGTCCGGATAAATTAACAGCAACTCCCGCTTGCATGCAGTTCAATCATGCGGTTTATTGTTGCCTTGGTTTTACCAAACATAGCGAAAGAGTGAGAAAGGGCATCTTGCGGAACACAAGGCTCATAAAAATGGCGCCTTGAATTTTGCAAGGTGACGGTAAAGGGGGGGAGATTAAATTTTGTACTGTTTCCTTTTTCTCCAGAGGGTGGCCTGATCAATACCGAGGAGATCTGCAGCTTCCTGCAGCGATTTTGATGAGGCAAGAATGCGGCGTATATGGGTTTCTTCGATCACGTCCAGTGGTAAGGGATCACCAAGACGGACCGGAGGAGCTTTAATGAAAATATTCGCAGGCAGTTGGTCCTCACTTACCAGCCCGGTTTTAGTGAGAATTACAGCTCTTTCAATGACATTGCGCAATTCCCGTATATTGCCAGGCCACAAATAGCTCCTGAGCGCAAGCATGGCATTATCAGCAAAACCATCAAGCGTTTTGTGGTTTTGGGCAGCAAAAAATTTCAGCATGGTTCCGGCAAGTTGCTGAACATCGTCCGCTCGACCTGCCAAAGGCGGCAACTCAATCTGTATCCCGTTCAGGCGGTAAAAAAGATCTTCACGAAAACGACCTTCTCTTACAGCGGTTTCAAGTTCAGAATTAGTGGCAGCAATAATGCGGACATCAGCTTTCCTTGTTTCCTGTTCCCCTATCCGTTCATACTCCCGGTCCTGAATAAAACGGAGCAGTTTTGGCTGAATGGCGAGAGGCAGTGTCCCGATTTCATCAAGAAACAACGTGCCTCCTTCGCATAGAGCCACTTTGCCTGGATTATCCCTCGCTGCTTCAGGGAAAGAACCCTTGGCATATCCGAAAAGCTCTCGCTCAAGCAAATCATCACGCAGGGAGGGACATGAAATAACAGTAAACGGTTTTTCTGACCGGCGACTCCAGTTATGAATAGAACGGGCAAAAAGGTTTTTTCCGGTCCCACTCGCACCCCGCAACAGGATAACGGCGTCGGAATCTGCAACCTGACGGGCCAATGCTATGGCACGCTGCATAGAGGGGTAACGGGATGTAAGATTTTCTTCAGGGTTACTGCGGTTCAGGTCCTCCTGCAACGATACAATACGTTGTTCCATAGTGCACACTGCAGCAAGACGTTCAGTGACAAGTTCAAGTTGATCCGGCGTAAAGGGTTTCGGGATATAATCTACAGCACCTCGTTTCATAGCATCAACAGCTGTATCAATAGAGGCATAAGCGGTTATAACAACAACTTTTGTCCATGGATTGGCAGCCAGAAGAGACTCCACCAGATCCAGTCCATTTTCTGCCCCTAAACGCACGTCAACAAACGCAAGATCAAAAACCTGCAGTTCCGCCTCAGCCAATGCGTCGCGGGAGCAGCTCACGGCTTTGACCTGATGCCCGCGTGATTCCATGAAAACCGTCAGGGTTTTGCGAATATTGGGCTCATCATCGACAATCAGGACATTGAGGTGGAACATTGGCTGAAAGGTGTGATGCTCTTTATATCAATACTTTCACTGAATATACACAAGTTTTCTTGGCAGTTCTGAGTGCTGAGTACTGAGTGCTGAGATTGAAAACAGTGGGCAGTTGGCAGTGAAGAATGGAAAGAGAAAGAAAAAGGAGATCAGTTGGCCTTCAGCACTGCCGACTGCCAACTGATCTGCCTGAATTCATTTCTCAGGCCGCAATATCCCACTCTTCAATAATTCTGGTTGGCCCGAAATCTTCGTCAAAGCCGAAAATCCTGATGTGTACTCCCCCATTCTTATCGATGACAACATCAGCCCATGAAAACATCCGGTCACTCTCTTTTTCTATTGACTCTTTAGGAATCGAAAAAGGTGAACCGCCCCCGCCAACAATCACCTGCCAGGCCTTGCCGCCTTGATTTTTTCTGGGCTGTTCAGCATGATAGGTGTGCTGATGTCCGGTAAAATAGACTGCCTGATAAGCCTCTACCAGATTCCAGAACGCATCCCGGACTTCAGGCCTTACATCAAATCCACCTTCCTTGCTTTCTTTAGAACCTTTCAGCTTTTCAGGCACATAGGTAAACGCCATTTTATGACCAAAAATAAAGAACTTCTTTGCTCCTCTTTTTTTTGCAGCCTTAAAATCAGCTTCCAGCCATTTTACCGGCGCAGAACTGTCAAATCCTGCAGGGTCGGTATTGATCATCGAAAAATGACTCTTTCCCAGGTCAAATGAATAACTGAGCTGCCTCTGATCGGTGGTAATCCCGTCTGTCCCGATTTTCGGTGTGTTCTCAACATTCCAGGCTGTCGCTTGCTGATGTGTGATTGATTTCCATCGATTCAGATCAAAAATCAGATCACCCATGTTGGTACGCCAGATATTCTCATTTTCAACTACGGCTGTTTTTTTCTCCTTCCCCTCTGCATTTTTTATCTTAATCTGGACCTCGTGATTTCCAGGAACAGGAACAACATAGGTGCCTGATTCAATCAGATTTGCCATCATACCACGCCAATAGGCATAGTAGCGATCCATCTTCCCTTTATCCGATGAATACCCATAGATCATGTCGCCATTGTAAAAGAGCGCCTGTGGTTTTTCTATCTGCATCTCTCTGATCATACGGGCCAGGACTTTTGTACTCTGAACCCAAAGCAAATCCTGTTCAGTTGCTCCGGCGAGTAACGGATCTCCGCGGCAATCACCAACAGTAGTGAAATGAAAGGCAACCGGAGTTTTCGTTACCTCTGCTTCTGCTCTATATGAGGCAGATACTACAAAGATTAACGATAACAGGGTGATGAATAACTTTTTCATAGAATGAGGTTATGCGTTAGTGATGGTTAACGATGAAATTCAACCCAAACCTGAAACAGCTTAGTTTGACCGCTTAACACAGCCGGCGGCAAGGGATAGTGAGCAATGTTCACAGCATGAATAGCGGCACGATCGAAAACATCTAATCCACTGCTTACGACGATATGTGGATTTTGCTGTATGCCGTCCCGCAACGAAAATTCAACCCGTGCCCGACTCTTTGTTCTCATATTGTTAGCCGCCGCCGGATACTCCACCGCCTCTTGAACGGCAGCTTTCACTTTGGCTGCATATTCTGTCAGTGCATCTGCTTTACCATTTCCGCCACCCGATGCTGCCACATGCTCAACGAAACCATTTTGAGCTCCGGTTGCTTCACCGGAAACCATCTCCGATCTAAAAGGGGCAGCAACAGCACTTTGCGCCATCGGCTTTTCAGCTGCGAGATCATGCGTTACAGGTTTAAACTTCGTATGGGTAGCCTTAACCAGACTCCTTAATTTCGGCAATGGCTGTGCAACTTTCTTTGGCGCAATCGGAGCATTGATCAACTTTTTTTCTTCCGGTGAACTGCTTAATTGAATGATGGCCGTATTCGTCATACTGCCTTCTTTCAATCGCTGAAACCCGGCAAAACCGATACCAAGCAATAAGAGAATGATGAATTCTACTACAAAAGCCAACCCGAACGCCTGAAGCATTTTATGTTCACGCCATATAACTGAAATCATAGCTCCCTCACCCCTCTTAAAAAGTTGTTTTGCGTGCAGCCAATGCAATTTGGGTCGCACCACCTGCTTTAACAGCATCAATGGCATGCAGCACTTCCTGAAGTGAAACGCTTTCCGTTCCAGCAAGAGTAATCGCAGTTTTTTCGGCATCCCGTTGTTTCAGTAACGCGGTCAACTGCGCATAGGTTATCTGTTTTCCTTCGACAAATACCGTCCCGCTTGATTCAAGTTCAACCAGCAGCTTGGGCGTTGGTATTTGTGCCGCACTGGAACTTGTGGGGAGTTTGGTTACATGACCGCTTGCCGGTATCATACGCAATGAGAACATGACAAAAAACACCAATAAAAAAAGCATGATGTCGATCATCGGAATGATCTCAATACGAGCCCTGCGTTGTGTGAAGTAGCGCATTATTATTCTGTATTAGGCTTAATAAGAGACCGACTGGAATAACTGTTGACGATTGAGAATCATCACTTTGAGAGTTTCCATCTGATGAACGACCTCTCTGATTCTGGTATTCAGGCTGTTGAAGAAAAATATCCCGATCATGGCAATGACCAGCCCTGAAGCAGTTGCGATCAGCGCTTCCGCAATACCTCCTGTCACTTGAGTAATGCCACCTTGTATGTCTGCAAGAACGCTGAACGCATTAAACATCCCGATAATCGTGCCAAACAACCCTAACAGAGGTGCAAGGGTAATGACCGTGTCGAGAAGCCACAGTGAACGGTCGAGCTTTGGCATTTCATGCATAAGCGCTTCCTCAAGACTGCCCGACAGCTCTTCCTGATTCAAATGATCGTGCTCACCATCTATGGCCACTTCAAGCAGCCTAAGAACAGGAACTTCATTATGACTTTGATGAAACTCCTTGATGGTGTTTTTATTAATGACTTTTTTTGATCGGCACAATTCAATTGCTTTTTCCCCAACCCGGTACATATTGGCAAGGTAGCGCCAACGCTCAATAATGACTGTTAATGCAAGCAGTAAAAGAAACAGCATCAGGTAGAGGGTGCCACCAGATTCGTTGGCTAATTTGAAAAGATGGACGAATGACATAAATAGAGTTTGAGGTTAACAGTATAAAAGCAGGAAAGGGGTAACCCCCTTCCCTGCTTTGTTTTCTGGTTCGATGAATAACGGCAGAATTAAAAATCAAGACCTAATGAGAGCATGTAGCTTCGAGGCGCCTGCCAGGTGAAAGTATCGCCAGCAGATGGACCTGTTTTACTAGCTGGCGTCATTGTAAGGACATCCTGTCGTTCCAGGATATTGTACACGCCAAGGTTAATTTTCATATTCTTAACGCCAATCCCTGGATTCTTAAACGTATAGCCTATGTTACAGTCAAGCGATGTGATTGGATCCATGGGAAACAGCTCACTGTTATCAGCAAATTGCTTGCCGGCATATTTGTATACAAGGGAGCTTGACCAACCATGCTCTTTATATAACAATCCAAGTGCTGCAGTTCTTTGGGGGGCAGTTGCAATTGTTAAACCGGTATCACTGGCTTTTGCCGAGTTAATTGATCCATTGGCATAGAGAGCAACACCGCTTCCTACAGAGAACGTTACCTCTCCTTCAATACCTTTATAGATTACGCCACCCTGGTTATAGTAAACCGGATTGGAAGTGCTTGACGTTGGATCTACACCAATCTTGTTATTGAAGTCGATATAATAGAGATCAACATCAAAGGTTAGCGTATCAGACTTGTTGACATAACCAACCTGATAATTGGTAGATCGTTGCGGTTCTATGTTGATCCCCTGTGCTAACGCAGGTACTGCTGAAGAATAGTAATTTGAGATATCCGGAACCTGCATGCCCTGTGCATACTGAAGATAGACCGAAGAACTCTTGTCAATCTTGTAATTTGCAGTTAAGAATGGCAGCGTTGCCGTGAAATCTTTCTGCAGGTTCATAGGTGCACGATCGGCTGACACAAAAATAGGTGCGTTGATAAAAAGCTCAGTCTTTACATATTTAATACCCGGAGTAATCTTCAGCTTATCTGTTGCAGCCCACTCAAATTCGGCAAAAGGTTGGTAATTATTCCAGTTGGACCCTTGATCAAATTGAATGTTTGTAGGAATGGACCCAACTGCTGCATATTTATAATTAGGACTCATTGTCAAGAGGTTAAAGTAGGATCGACCGCGGTAGGTATCGGCCCACTCACTCCATAATCCCACTCTTAACAAACCAAAATCAGTCTGTTTTGTCGTCTTGAAAATATTGCCATAGACGCTGTACTGGTTAATCTTGTTGTAACCAGGCATTTGATTTGCAAGTGCACCCGTTTTTCCCGGGGTAGTGTAAACAGTGTAAAGACCGTTCCCGGGAGTTCCTCCATTATCAGCAGCAATGGTATCATTTCCGTACCAGTAATAGTAAGAGGTGTTATCGATTCCCCAACCGCTGCCTAAGTCACTTTGCAAACGCACATAATCAAACGCTGTGCTTTTGGCAACTCTGTTGTAGCCAAAATAGTTGGAATCATTAGGATTAGTAGTAAGACCATAGTTCTTACCGTAAATGACAGCCTGTGCTGCGGTAAGCGCAGTACCTACATCAGATGCATAGTAGTAGTTACTCTCGTTACTGGCAAAGATAGTAAGCAGGGTTTTGGAACCGATCGGCTGTTCGTATTTAAACGTGAGGTTTTTATTTCCTACACCAGAGTTCGTAAGATAACCATCACTGCTCATGTCTTGGGCTGTTACCAAGAGTTTCGCCCCACCAAGTGCTGCAAGAGATCCTGTGTTTACCGTAGCACCTGCGAGTTGTGTATTCCATGATCCAAGAGAGAAAAACGTTGAAACACCGAAATCATTGGCAGGAACGAGGGAATACATATTCACAGAGCCTCCAAACGTCGACTGACCAAGAGTACTGGCATTTCCAGGACCACGCTCAACAGTGATATGGTCAATAATTGAGGCGGGAAAATATGATGTTGAATGGTGTGTAGGGCCGTTGGTATCTCCAAAAGGGATATCATCAAACGTTACGTTAAACCCCCCATCCTGGAATCCGCGAATACAGTTTTTAGTTTCGCCAAGGCCTGGTCCATTTGCTGAAATTCCTCCACTCACACCTGGAGCAATTGCCGCAATATTTGAATAATCAGCTACAGGAGATTTTGCGTCCTCAAAAAATGAACGGTCAACAACTGCCTGTGGCTGCGTTGCCTGAAGAGAGGCTTTTGAAGGGGCAACAGCAGAAACGCTACCGTCAAAGCCTTGAGAGCCCACAGTACCCAAATCAGTTACTGTTTCGGCATGTGCACCCAAAGGTGAACAGAGACCCAGAGTTAACGCAGCCATAACCAATGGCTTCACATTACCCTGATATTTAAAACGATGTACCTTTGACCGCTGCACTAATCACCCCCTTAAATTGTTTAATTAATCTGCCAGTACTTATTCTTATTATCTTACAGTCTGAAATTGAAATACCTCCTATTTCGACTACATCATAATTAATTTATTTGTGAAGGATATGTGAAATCATTGTTATAAAATAAATACATAATAGGCTATAATATTAATCAATCCGATTATTAGCGGCCCCAGTCGACAGCTTAAATACACGTCACATTATATATCTATTCATTTTCGAAGGAGGAATTCGATACTAACTGCTAAAGTATTGCTATAAAATCATATATATAGCATATGCAACGTTTCTGCCATGTATTGAGAGCTACTATTCTTTACTTGAGCAGATTATAATTTCTGAATAAATAATTAGAAATTGAGGTTAAAATTATTAATCGAAATAATGTACTCTTTAATATACAACGTACTTTATTAAGAAAATGTTAAAGGATTGTGGCGAAATTGTGAATCATTGATGATTCAGTATTGATCCCGTATTTTTATAAATAGTGCAGGCAGAATATTTATAATCAACGAGTTAATTGGTTAGTACAAGAGACAATGAAATAAATAGAGGGTGGGTTAGAATCAGAAGATCAGATCAGCAACTGAGAGGCCTCAGCCAGGGAGGCAGAGAGATTACCATTGATTGTGAACTTGCAACAATAAAGTGGACACCTTAAGAAGCCATAGCCATGGTTTGTTGTTGCAAGTTCATCCCCCTGCGGCTCAGGATGGCACAATGGGGCGTGTCGGGATGACTTTGCGAGTTCGATGTTAATGGGGATCTTGGCTTACTTGTTAAAGCTTGCTGCGGCAAAATTGCCATTATGGTTAATTACTGCCCATACAGTTTTCGTGCGTTGGTCAACGCCGTAGGTGCCCAGGGCATAACCTTTTTTCCATGGGCCGGCTACAAAGGTTTTGGTTCCTCCGGAATTTATATCAACCGCATTGACCCAGTTGCCGTCAGCCTCTTTGGTTGCCAGAGCGACGTGGCCTTTTTTGAAATGTTGCGGGTGTACCTTATCTGCCTGGTAACTTATTGAAAGGGTGTATACATCGGTCTGTTCTTTGCCAAGGTCGCCCATGCCTGTCAGGTACAGAATATTGCTTGCAAGATAGGTGTCATTCTTCAATTGCACTGGAGCTGGCTTCTCGTGCCAGCCTGTATCTACTGTCTTTGTCAATTTTCGGCCAACCCCGCCCTTGGTATCAAGAGTACCATCCCTCTCTGTGCTGTTATTCGTGCCATCGAGAATTCGCGCAGTGGTGCCTTTATATCTGTCCGAAACCTTGGCATAGCTTGCTGCCTGAGGTATGAGAAATTCCCTGCCGTTTGTACTGTAGCTCCAGCTCTCTTTTTTGACAAAATGGAATGTGGGGGTTACGGCGGTATCCGCCCTGCCTGCTCCGTCAGGATAGTCGGCATCAGACTTCCAGTTGCCGTGGTCATCGGAGTAATAATCGACCGTTACGCATGGTCCGTCAACGGTATAGATATAGTAACCAACCGTATACCGCTCCTGGGCAATGGAGGTTTCACGGGTTTTCTGGCCAAACCAATTGGGGTCGTCCAGAGGCTTCGGCGTGTAAAACTTGCTGCTGTTGGAAGCGCAGATTATCTCTTCGATGTGAGACTTGCCATCCGGGCTGGCGATAATTGAGCGCTGGTGAATATGGTCATGGCCGGAAATAAAAAACTTCGCACCGTTATCCTGCATGCTGGCGAAGAATCTGTTCTGCCAGTCCGGATTTGAATTCGTATAGCCGTTGAACATGGTGTCCTGATGGCTTTCAGCCATCAGCGGCTGATGTGAAAAGACAAACGCATGCCCCGTATGTCTCGTTTTCTTGTCAAGCCTGCTGCTTATCCATGCCTGCTGGTCATTGACGCTATAGCCGTAGGCACGACCATTTGTATGTTTGTTGATTTTTGTAGGGGTGGCCCAAGGATCGACTATCACAAAACGAGCCCTGCTTTCCGGGTCGCCATAGTCAAAAGAGTAACTCATGCCATTCAGCTCTGTGCTGACTGAGACGGGGCCGCTGAAACCACTGCCGACCTGATAGTGCTGATGGTCTGTCTCTGTGAAGGTTCCTGTCCGGGTTTGAGGGTAATTTGAGCGGAAAACCGAGAGGCCGTAACCATTGTTCAGACCAGCAGTCTCATGGTTGCCGCGAAACGGAAAAAAGCCTATGCCGGCATCAATAAGCGGTTGCGCCGCCTTTGCGCGGGTCACTTCGGATATATCATTGCCGTCGTCGCTCAGGTCACCGACTGCGATGACAAATTTCACGCCAGCCTTGATAAATTCCTGGTTGACCTGATTGATAATTGCGACTGGTACAGTATATGGATTTGCTTTGGCCGGATCGGCGGTGGTCCATTGGGAGTCACCCATGACACCGAATTTCCAGGGCTCCGCTGATGCAGGGGCTGCCGGGCTCAAAAGAGCGAGCAGGACGATCAGCGTTGATGTCGTTTTAACCAGATAACGGCTGCTCATAGAATATTTTTCGTTTACAATCGAGATGTGAAGACCAATTGCAACAATATACCGAGCGGCAGCCTGAAGTTTTTTCAGGTTTCGCTTTGTTAACAATAATGTAACAGAAGTATCGAAAGCTATCAGGCGGGGACATGGAGCAGTTGGCAGTTGGCATTGGGCAGTCGGCAACTTGGATACCTTGACTGCCCATTGTTTCAACTATTGATTTATATGCAAAACCTTTGCAGGGGGAAACCCATTAAAGAATGTCGATGAGGCATGACTGTAGGCTCCAATATTTTCACTGTAGAGTAAATCCCCTATCACAAGGTCTTCGGGCAGGAGATTAGCCAACGTAATCGTGTCGAGAGCATCACAGGTAGGACCATAAACCGCACACATTTTCTCATTGCCCTCTTTGAAGGATTTTAAAGGATATTCGCAATGGTCAAAGATAATCCCTGAAAAAGTATGATAGACCCCGTCATTGACGTAATAACATCTTTTACCGTCACGATAGGCTGTACCAACAATCTCCATCACGACCCAGGCAGCAGTTGCAACTAAAAATCTTCCGGGTTCGGCTATGATTTCAATGTCGGGCGGAAAGAGTCTGTCAAATTCGGAATTGAGCATAACTGCCAATTCAGCAAATGGTTTTATACTATTGTCGTAGGGAGCGGGAAACCCGCCGCCGATATCAAGAATTTTTACCTCTTTATACCCTCTTTCCCACGATTCCTTGAAAATATTGGATGCCAGATTAAGGGCTTGAACATAGTTCTGGAAATTTGTGCATTGACTGCCGACATGGAAGCTTAAACCCTCAACCACCAGCCCTTTTTTAAACGCTTTATCTATAAGATCAACAGCTTCTCCAGGGTCGGCACCGAATTTGGAAGAGAGCTCTACCATAGCTCCGGTATTGGGTACTTTTATTCGTAATACAAGACCTGAATTCGGTGCATAGGTAGCGATTTTCGCTATTTCATCTTCATTATCAAACGTGACCAGCGGCTTGTATCGGTCGAGTTCCTTTAACGTAGGGATTGGCTTTATCGGATTCGCATAGATGATTTTATCCCATATAAAATCCTGCTGCTCTTCAGGCGTAAGGGTTTTAATATTTTCATACACATTAAGAAACTCAGGCATTGATGCCACATCAAAGCTGGCACCGGCGTCATAGAACGTTTTAACTATTTCTTTGTCTGAGTTTGCCTTAACAGCAAAATAGGCCTGGACCCTTGGAAGATGCTGCTTAAACTCCCGGTAATTAGCACGCAAAACGTCGTGGTCCACCACAAACAGCGGTGTACCATGCTCCAGAGCCAATTGTTTTAAATTTTGAGGGTCCATTATTCTGTTTACTGTTTTAATCATTATCGGTAATGAGGAAGTTCTTAAACTGCCAGGGATCGGTTTCATCAATATCAGGGTTATTAAACCCTGCAAAAAAGTTGGGATTGTATTTTAAAGGTGTCCAATCAGAAGCTTTTGATATGAAGTTGCCAAGATAGGGTTTTGCAATTCCAAGGATATACTCATGATCAATATTATCTGGTACAACAACGCCCCTGTCAGGATTTTCGATCATCCACATACAGGCGGCGACCACAGATATTGCCACCTGCATGGTGGTAGCATTCTGATGAGGTACCAGCGCTCTGGATTGCTCTATGCTCAAGGCGGAGCCTGTCCACCAGGCATTTAATGAATGACCCATCATTAATGAACCAAGAATATCAGAACCCTTGGTGATCTCATCATTCATGATCCTGAAGTTTGGCTGAAGCTTATAGTCATAACCACGAAGCTCATGCAGAGACGTAATAGCAGCATCACTCGGACAATAGGCGTAATGTACCGTCGGACGGTAGATGGCCTGGCCATCTTTACTGACAGTCAGGTAGTCGGAAATCGTAAACGCTTCGCCATGGCGGACTACCATGCCACGTATATCATAATCAGGCACCCAGGAGCAGACCCAGGTATTCATACCCATTTTGGCAAGACAAATCTGGTTTTTCGGTCCTTCCTTGTGGGTATAGGCAAATTCCGGAAGCTCTTTTTCATGTGTACCCCAACCCATCTCAGCCGTTGTCATACCCTCTTCCCTGAATCCCTCGACACTCCATGTATTTACAAACTCGTCAACCTGTTTGGGAACGTCAGAAATTTGAGTGTCCCTTTCAGAGCAGTGAATCACTTTGACGCCAAGCGTCATAGCCAGTTCATTGAAAATTCTTTTTTCAGCCAGCTCTTTAATAATTGCGGCTTGAGCAGGGCCGACCTTGTTACCAGCAATGACTGCGTTGGCAATATCAAGCAGCCCTTGTTTGGTAAAGTGAGATATCAATCCGGGATTGGCTCCATGCTCCAGCACCGCCGTGACCCCTTTATTCTGCCACTGTGAAGTCATGCGGCGGATGTTCATGTGGCGGTAATAGAGTGTTCTTTCGGTAGGATGCTGAGTCTCAACCCCTGTATAAGGATCCCACACTTCTACCGAGGTGTTCATATAGAGGACACCATGATCATGACACCATTGAAGAATTTCACAACAATCAATATTCCAGGCTAAATCTATGATCAAATCGCCCTCAGCAACATAAGTCGAAAGGGTTTGTTCTAAATTATACGGTGTTATCTGATGATTAATGTATGTAACGCCCAATGCTGTCCAGGGTGATACTTTTTCGCGAATATCCTCAAAATCCATAATAGTGACTTGAGAATAAGCGACGTTGATGTGCTTAAAAAGGACGGGAACTGTACATCGGGATACAGAGCCAAATCCAATAATCAGTATTTTGTTATTAAAATTAATCACGATTTTTCACCTTAATTTTTAAATAAAAGGTGAATGTAGATATTTTTTTAAACATCTCTAAGGTGAAATCCCCTGAAGCTATACTTCGTTAATATTGCAGATAAAGTGCTTCCCGTACACAACCTTATCGAAACGTTTTCTGGCTATAAACATCTATCAAGCAATATACCGATCGGCCGCCTGATTTATATTTGGTGCAGCTTTGTTTACAATTATTTAACAGAAGTGTGGTGAGGAGAAAAATAGGACTTATAGGGCCTATAGGACTTATAGAAGAGGACTGAACTCACTGATTTTCAGGGTTGGATAAGTTGACGGAGGCTCTCCTTGCCTACGGGCTCTTCCTTCAACAAGGGGACAACTGCATAGCGAGTGGCATGGTGATTTGCCACAGCTTCAATTTCTTTGACTTCATTTTTCGCTCGTTGTTTCAGGAGTGGGGAGCGGAGTTCTGTTGCCGCCGCCACGCTGTTGTTGATAATCCATGCCCAAGGCTCGATGCCGGCCCGGTGCAGGTCCGCCTGCAGATTGACGGCTTCAAGCACAGGTGTTGTTTCGGCTAATGTGACAATCAGCACCTTTGTTTGTTTCGGGTTTTGCAACTGCATCATGGGTGTGGCTTCTTGCAGACCATTGCTACCCGCCTGACGGTTGACCTCGCGGTGATACGCTCCGGTCGCATCGAGCAGCAGCAGGGTATGCCCAGTGGGGGCAGTGTCTATAACAACAAATTTTTTATCGGCCTCACGGATGATGCGTGAGAATGCCTGGAATACAGCGATTTCTTCCGTGCATGGCGAACGCAGGTCTTCTTCCAGCAGGGCAAGCCCTTCGGCATCGAGCTGAGCGCCTTTGGTTTCCAATACCTGCTGCCTGTAACGTTCTATTTCAACTTCAGGATCAATCCTGCTGACAATAAGATTTTCCACCGCACTACTCAACGTTCCAGTGAGATGAGCTGCAGGGTCGGTAGTCGTCAGGTGTGTCGGGAGGCCTCGTTGTGCCATCTCAACAGCGACGGCAGCAGCCAATGTGGTTTTGCCAACCCCGCCTTTACCCATAAACATGATGAGACCGTCGCTATCGGCTGCGATTTCATCAACCAGTGTTGAAAGTCCCGGCGCGTTGATGGTAATGGGGTGATCTCTTTCGAGCTTTTGTGGTGAAACGTTTTCAGTAAATAATTGCCGCAAGGCCTCAAGACCGACAAGATTGAAGGACTTGAGAGAGAGATGATCGCAAGGCAGTGTTTTGAGAATGAGGGGCATTGCTGAGAGTGCCGCCTGCTCTCGGACATAGATAGCCTTGGCGAGGTCATCCTGCAGGGTTTCGCTCTCTGGCAACAGTCCGTTTATGACAAGATAGTGTTGTGATATACCAATGGCAGCGAGTTCCTGACAAGTGCGTGCGACCTCCTGCAAGGCGGCATTCTGGGCTCGGGAAACCAGCACCATGCGTGTATGCAGGGGATCGGCTAAAGCCTCAACAGCTGCCTTGTATTGCGCACGTTGCTTTACCAGCCCGGCTAACGGGCCAAGGCAGGATGCATCGCCTTTGCCCTCCTCAATAAAACTGCTCCAGGCACCGGGCAGCTGCAGCAGCCTGATGGTATGGCCGGTTGGTGCAGTATCGAAAATGATATGGTCATATTCGGTATGCAGAGCTGAGTCAGTCAGTAATGAGGTGAATTCGTCGAAGGCGGCAATTTCAGTTGTACAGGCTCCGGAAAGTTGTTCCTCAATGCTGTTGACCACGCTTTCTGGGAGCAAGCCCCGAACCGGTCCAACGATCCTGTCGCGGTAGAGCTGAGCTGCCGCCTGGGGATCAATTTCCAGTGCAAAAAGGCGTTCAACTGGAGTAATGGCAGTAATCTGATTGCCTATAGTGACAGCAAAAACCTGCCCGACATTGGATGCCGGGTCGGTGCTGACCAGAAGCACTCTTTTGCCGTCATCGGCAAGCTGCATGGCTGTCGCACATGCAATGGAGGTTTTGCCGACGCCGCCTTTTCCTGTGAAGAAAAGGAAGCGAGGTGGCTGCTTGAGAAATTCCATAGTATGTTTGATTGTGCTCAGCAGCAGCTTTTGCCGGAGCAACAACTCTTTGCTGGTTTGGGTTCAGCATCAGACGCTGAAATCTCTACCCAGCGAGCAAGCTCAGCCCGGCTTGGGTATTGCCCTGCCAATACTATTTCGCCATCAAGCAGAATAAGAGGAAGACCGTCCTCTGCAGAGAGCTCCAGAAATGCTTTTACAATCTGATTTTCAGCGAAAGCCATTGGCTGCTGTGCCAGATTGAATCGTTCAATCTGTGCGCCCTGTTGTTTTGCCCACTCTACATCTGCTGAGAAGTTGATCAATGCCTGATCTGCATCGACACCACACACCCCGGTAGAGCAACAAAGAGCCGGATCAAATACCTCTATTTTTTTCATGGTAAATCTTGATTAACTGTTTAAAAACGCGGAAGCTGAAAGTCACGAAAAACTGCATGTTGATATAGGTGCTGCTATAAGGCTGCTGTTGTTTCACCAAAATATTTCCCTTTGAACCAGAGCGCGACATTAACGAGTGCAATAAGGGCTGGAACCTCAACCAGCGGGCCGATGACTGCCGCAAAAGCTTCTCCTGAGTTGATGCCGAAAACAGCTATTGCTACAGCAATGGCAAGCTCAAAGTTGTTGCTTGCTGCTGTAAATGAGAGTGTTGCTGTTTTGGAATAGTCTGCACCAACTTTGCGTCCCATATAGAACGAAAGAAAAAACATGATGACAAAGTAGAGCAAAAGAGGTATGGCAATACGCACAACATCGAGCGGTATTTTTACGATATAGCCTCCCTTCAGCGAAAACATGACGACAATGGTGAAGAGCAGTGCAACAAGCGTTAGAGGACTGATGCGGGGAATGAACTCCTGCTCATACCACTCCCTGCCTTTCAGGCGAAGCATGACAAAACGGGTCAGGAAGCCGGCAATAAAGGGAATGCCCAGATAGATAAACACTGAAGTGGCAATGTCTGCAATAGAGATGTCAACAGCAAATGAGGTCAGACCAAGCCACTTTGGCAGTACCGTCAGGAATATCCAGGCATAGAGAGGAAAAAAGAGCACCTGAAAGACCGAGTTGAAGGCAACAAGCCCGGCGGCATACTCCGTATCCCCTTTGGCAAGTTCGTTCCATACAATAACCATGGCAATGCAGCGGGCAAGACCAATCAGAATAAGACCGGCCATGTAGTGCGGCATATCGGAGAGCAGAAGCACCGCCAGGACAAACATAAGAATCGGCCCGATCACCCAGTTCTGCACCAGAGAGAGAGCAAGAACTTTTGTGTTCCGAAACACTTCACCCAGCTCCTCATACTTTACCTTTGCCAGGGGTGGATACATCATGACAATGAGGCCTGCCGCTATCAGGATATTGGTGGTGCCTGACTGAAAAAGATTCCAGAACCCAGGAATTCCAGGGAATAAATAGCCTGACAGCACACCTGCTGCCATGGCAAGAAAAATCCAGAGGGTCAGGTAGCGGTCAAGAAATGAGAGCTGTTTTACTGCTATGCTCATAAGGGTTATTTGCCGGTTAGATTATCGTTATAAAACTTTCGGAACTGCAGGTTGATTTCGTTTCGAACTCTCCTGAACTCTGAAAGCTTTTCTTCCTGAGTACCCGTGACTTCAGCAGGATCATCAAAGCCGATATGCAGCCGATGCTCTACCTTGCCGGTAAAGAGCGGGCAGGACTCTTTTGCCGCATCGCAAACCGTTATGACGTAGTCGAATGGCTTCTGGAGAAATTCGTCAACGCTTTTTGGTTTGTATAAACTGATATCGACCCACTCTTCACGCATAACCTTTATGGCAAGCGGGTGAACAGACTCGGCAGGTTTTGTGCCAGCGGAATAGACGTCGAACGAACTGCCGAATGAACGGAGAAAACCTTCGGCCATCTGGCTGCGGCATGAGTTGCCGGTACAGAGAATGAGAACTGATTTCTTCATTGTAAACGAGTGAAAGGGATTAGGAATTCATTGTTTGTCTGATGACGTGTCAACGCACTGCGGACAAATAGATTGTGCACTGAAATCGCCGCACTGTTCCGGATTGCCGCCGCAGCACTCCTCCGTGAGATAGGCAATCACTTCCAGCATTAAGGGAAGGTTGGCACGGTAGCGCTGAAAGCGGCCTTCCTGCTCCACGGTAAGGAGGCCGGTATGCGTGAGTGTTTTCAGATGGAACGACAGATTTGTCGGCGGCACATCGAGCGCCGAACCAATATCACCAGCGACCATGCCTTCGGTGCCTTTTTTGACAAGTAACCGATAGACATCCAGCCTGACACCGGATGAGAGTGATTCAAATATTGTTGTTGCTGTGATTTTTTTCATACCTAATAATACAATATTATTTGAACTATTGAAATAAAGAAAAGAAAAAGAATAAGTCCTATAGGACTGATAGGGCCTATAGGACTTATAAAAAACGCTCCCTGCTGTGACGCTGAATTAAGGCATAGGTTTATACAGGAACTTTCATGCCTGCCCTCAGCTTTTTCCATATTTCTTCCATAATGATCATCGAGGCCTCTTCGGGGTCATTGAGAATCAGGAGGCGTTCAATCTCCTTCTTCCGGGTATTGGCGCAGGCTTCGAGCAGGGTGTTGTTGCCGTTATAGAGCCCGAACCATCCGCAGATAAGCATCCCCAGAGTATAATGGAAGCGGGAGAGGTCTTCTTTTTTAGTATTCAGGACTTCACTTTTATCTACCTCGCTCATAGTATCGATCATCAGCTCTACGGCTTCATTGATCGTCTTCGGCCATATTGATATATCAGTCATTGGTTGAATAATTTATGTTGGGGTTTTTCGGACAGTGAAAAATGATGTACAAATATATCACGCTGACCAATACTTCCACCTCCATTGCGCTATTGTTTTCAAACACGTAACAAGAAGAGCGTCGTCTTGATTTACTCTTTATAACTACGCTCGATGTATGCAGTCTCAACAGCCTCATCCAACCCGTGTTTTTCTGCTTCATCATAAAGGAGTTGTATAAGGGAGAGCCACTCCAATGGGTTCAGCTCATGATCTTCACCGGTGTGGAAGTGCGGGATATAAAGAGCTGCATGATCTTCAGTTATTCCCTTGTCTGCCAGACGGTAAACAATTTCGTTCCATATACCCTTTTTCATAAATCGAATAGTTTTGGGTGAACAATAAATTTTACCGATTTATCCTGACCATGACAAGAGAGCCCTTGTTACATTTATGCAAATTCTGCTGACATCATCTGTCTAAGGTTACTGAGTAACCTATAGAGTTTTGCTCGTATTTTGAAAGAGTGTAAATTGAATGCATAGTAATTGTAACTATTTCGGTCTTTAACAATTTTTACAAACTCTTTTTTATGCCTGACAGGCCGGTTCATCTTTATATAAAAGAACTCTCCCTGGTTCTTGTTGACATCTCCGATAAAGTCGTTGGGAATTTATTTGATGCACTGCGTGCAGTGAAATATCATGACGCAAACGGTGTTCCCACCATCAAGCTTGCGGAAAAAGAGATTGATAGTGAAGAAATTGACCTGGAGGAGCGCTGTATTGCGTTTCTGGCGATGCATCATCCTGTGGCAAAGGATTTGCGCACCATTGTTACAATCCTCATGATCAACGATGATCTTGTGCGTATCGGTGAACTCTCTCTCCATATTATTGATCTCATGCTGGAATTGGCTCCGGAACTGCTTGAAAAACTGGAGTTTGAGAAGATGAGTATGCACGCTGGTAATATGGTTAAAAAGTCAATTGATGCGTTTGTCTTACAAGACCGCGCTCTCGCTGAAGAGGTTTGTGCTCATGATGAAAAGATTGATGCAATGCATCGCTTTGTCTTTACCAAGGTAACAACGTTAATGAAAAGCCAGGACGCAGATGTTGAAAAGCTTGCTGATGCTTTAAGCATTTCCAGGTATATCGAGCGTATGGCCGACCATGCATCAAAGATTGCCCTAGAGGTTATTTATATGGTTACCGGAGAAATTGCTCATCATAAAGATGATTACGAAGACCTCATAACTTAATGTTTTGCTGATTCATGATGTTTGTTTAACCTTAAAAAGGCAGACGTTATTACAGTTATATTTACTCTGATATCATTATGGCTAAAAAAGTTACACAACTATCCTTTGCCGATGTCAAAGGCGCCATTGATTGCAGTGGCGACATCGATTGTTCGAATAAGGGATTAACTTCACTTGAAGGCTGCCCTGAGAAAGTCAAGGGAACTTTCAATTGCTCGGGAAATAAGCTGACTTCACTTGCGGGGGCTCCTAAAAAGATCAAAGGGGATTTTACTTGTTCATCGAACAAATTGACAACACTTGAAGGTGGCCCGGAGGAAGTTAAAGGCGATTATGATTGTTCAAACAATCACCTGGCCACTCTTGGCGGGTGCCCGGTTTTTATTATGGGTGATTTTTCATGTTCAGGAAACAAGTTGACGTCATTGAAAGCAGAGTTTGTGTCAAGTGTCGGGACTACTCTTACGGGCGGTCCAGAACTTGTTGAGGGAGACTTCAATTGTTCCAGGAACCGGTTGACAGATCTTGAGGGTTCACCAAAAATTGTGGGTGGTGATCTGGATTGTTCATTCAATCAACTTACCACTCTCAACAATTCACCAGAAGTCATTTTCGGAGATTTTTCCTGTTCCGGAAACCAATTGCTTTCACTTGAAGGCGCACCTCGTCAGGTTTTCGGAAATTTTGATTGTTCAGGAAATCAGCTGACCTCTCTCAAGGGATCACCCAAGAAGGTTAAAGGTAATTTCATCTGCTCGTGTAACCATCTTACTTCTCTTAAAGGCTCACCGGAAGAAGTTGATACATTTGAGTGTTCCAACAACATGCTTACCTCGCTCAAAAGATCTCCTGAAAAAGTCAAGGGAAATTTTGATTGTTCAATGAATCAGCTCACTTCTCTCAAGGGAGCACCTAAAAAAGTTAAAGGGACTTTCAATTGTTCGGGGAATCAGCTTGCAACGTTAGAATGCGAGCTGAAAAAAGTCGGCGGAGATTTTATTTGTGAGGAGAATGCTCAGCCTTTTACTGAAGAAGAAATCAGGGTAGCCAAAAATATAAAGGGTAACGTTTTAGCATAACTTTTTCCCTGGAGGGATGTCTCTCCTTAGGAAGGATTGATGAAATACTGAAACAGCAAAAGGCGACATAAACGTGTCGCCTTTTGCTGTTTCCTGCCGATAAAAAAGTGCTCAGAAAGTCAACTCTACAGAGAAAATAATGTTCTCTTAATCGTGACTTGATGACAATGAGGCTGTTTGAGAGGAGGTTATAAAACAGGAAAAGGTACCGGGGGCTTTTTGTTTTTCGAGATGATGGTGAAGAAGCAAAAGCAACTGGTCTATTTCGTGAAGCAGGTCGCGGTGATTGAATGCGAGGGTAACAAGGAATAATGGAAAGGAAATGTGCTCTTTACGGAGTTTTCTAAACACATTGCCCATAGCCTGCGTCATGAAAGGTAGCGTTCGGGTGGCATTAATCTGATTTTTTTGGGGAGGTGTGGGAAGATCAGGATGTTTGTAATCGCAGCTAAAGAAAAAATCTTCCGTTCCGTTCCACTCAATAACAATTTTGAAGGGTTTAACATTATTCATGGCCGGTTCAATTTTTTATCATTTCGAGAATTATGGATGACAACCGGTAGAGATGGTGTGAAATTTCTCATGCCACATAATTGATAGTTGAGTTTACTAAATGTCCTGCTGTGTTTTAACCGGGGGAAGGTTAAATGATTGCAAATTCTCCATGAGATAGAGGCGGGAAAAGAAAGGAGAAAGAAGATATCCCTCGCCTCCGGCTCGGGATGACAAGTGAAAAAATGGCTTTTATTTGATGGGGGGAGGGTTACCGAGCTTGCGACCAGAGGATATCATGGGTGAATGGCTTAAAAAAAGAGCCTGACTGTTTACTTTCGGTTCATCATTATTAATCTTTGCGTACAAGCCGTCAGGCGCCATCTCCCATGCCTTGACATTGTCGGTCAACATAAGTTGAAGATCACCCTTGACTCGTTGGATAAGGGTTTTATCAAAAACAGGAAAAAGGGTTTCTATCCGGTCATCGAGGTTTCTTGGCATGATATCGGCGCTGCCAAGATAGAGTTCCTCCTTTCCACCGTTATGAAAGAGGTATGCACGGCTGTGTTCAAGAAAACGACCAATGATGCTGATAACCCGGATATTGTCGCTTATTCCGGGAATTCCAGGTTTCAGACAGCAAATTCCACGAACAATAAGGTCTATGGCAACACCTTCACAGGAGGCCCTGTAGAGTGCACGAATTGTTTTTGGATCCACAATGGAATTCATTTTCATGATTATTCTCCCCTTGCCTTCCTTTCTGCTCCACTCAACTTCACGGTCAATCATCTCGATAAGCCGCTTCCGGGTGTTGATAGGCGAAACAAGAAGTTTTTTATACTCGGTATGTTTTGAATATCCGGTCAGGGCGTTGAAGAGTTCCGCAACTTCATTGGCAAGCTGTTCATTTGCTATAAAAAGGCTGTAGTCAGTATAGATTTTTCCTGTTGCAGGGTTGTAGTTTCCGGTACCGAGATGCAGATAGCGCTTCAGTTTCTTTTGTTCACGACGAACAACCAGAGTCAACTTCGCATGGGTTTTCAAACCAGGCAGACCGTAGGAAACATGTGCGCCTACATCCTCAAGAGCCCGAGCCCAGACAATGTTGTTTCCTTCATCAAACCTTGCCTTGAGTTCCACCAGAACAGCAACCTGTTTGCCCCTTTCAGCGGCCTTCATCAATGCTTTAACAATCGGCGAATTACTGCCGACCCTGTAGAGTGTCTGCTTTATTGAAAGCACATCTGGGTCAACCGCAGCCTGGTTTATAAAATCAACAACCGGCTGAAAAGAGTCGTAAGGATGGTAGAGCAGCTGATCTTTCGCCCTGATGGCAGTGAAAATATTAGCTCCGGGTTGTTCTTCCAGCCGGTTTTTCGGGACAAAAAGCTCATCTTTCAGATCAGGGCGCTCAATACCCAGTAGATCAATAAGACAACTAAGCCCAAGCGCACCATCTATTTCATAAACGTTTCGCGGGGCAACATCAAGATTTTTCATGAGCAGTTTTCTCACCGACTGAGGCATTGCAGGCGTAATGTCAAGGCGCACAACTTTGCCGTAACGACGTGACCGCAGTCCTTGCTCAATGGTTTTTAAGAGATCACCGGCTTCATCTTCCTCTATTTCAATATCAGCATCACGAATCAATCGGAAGAGATGAGATCTGGTAATCTTCATCTTCGGAAAAAGGTGTGAAAGATTGTTATCAATGAGGTCTTCAAGCCAGATAAAGCGGATAATACCGTCATCATCATTGAATCCCTTAATATCATTGAGTCGGAGAAGCCGGGGAAGAATGCTCGGAACCTTCACGCGGGCAAACTTGAGTGAGCCATTCTCCTCATCTTCAAGTTCAATAGCAAGGTTCAGCGACAGGTTCGACATGAAAGGAAAGGGGTGGCCAGTATCGAACGCCAGCGGAGTAAGCACAGGATATATTTCCTTCCGGAAAAAATGACTCAATGCCCGCTGCTTCGCTGCGGAAAGTTCAGATACCCTCTGAAACTCTATACCCTCCTTTTGCATCGCAGGCAAAAGGTCGTTATAAAAGCAATCGTGACGCTCTGTGAGCTGCTGCAAAACCATTTTACGGATCTTTTCGAGCTGTTCCGATGGAGTATAGCCGTCAATTGTTCGATCCTGAATGCCGGCCTCATACTGATCTTCGATACCCGCAACCCTGATCATAAAGTATTCATCGAGATTTGAACTGAAAATCGAGATGAATTTTACCCTTTCCAGAAGAGGGTGCGCATCAGGACTCAGTGCTTCCTCAAGTACTCTCTGGTTGAAATCAATCCAGCTCAACTCTCTGTTGACATACAAAGAAGTATCAAAGAAATTTATCTCCGGTGTCGGAGGCGTTATCATTCCGCTGTTGCCACTCACTGTCTGCATAAAAAGATCAGCTGTTTAATAAAAAGTAATCGCGCCAGCAGATCATCAACTCATTCGCCGAGATCTTTACTCCGCACTGATGCTGTAAATGGCTATTGTTTTCATTTCAAGGAAGTGAACAAAAGAAGATCGTGAAACAGCTGAGCGGTTTCGTCATTATCAAACGAACGGAATGTTTTGTGGAATTTACGACGCGCTTTTTCCTGTTCCTGGAAAAGGATTGCCATGAGACCGCCCATTGATGCCGCGCATAAGCGTTCTTTTTCGCCTGAAGGCATTGCATTAAGGCGGTAATCAAGAAACTGTAGCTGAACAGAAAAGTCCACAAAGTCCCCGAGATTTTCCTGCAGTTCCTTCATTTTTCTGATAACAGGAACAATGTCTTTTGGCGGAAAGATTGAAGAGAAAAATTCAAGAAGATATCTTAGCTTTTTACAGTCGATACGTAGTGCATGAAGCTCGGCATCAGTGGTTTCAGAGCTGATGTGCCGGCCATTTCGGATTACTTTTTTCCATGCTTTTTTTATGGAACCCTGAGCAATCGTTCTGGTGGATAGAGAGGCGTTCGGGGCCAGCAGGGAGTCTGGCAGAGCGTCTCGATGGACAAATTTATGCCACCTGTGAAGAAATAATCGATAGTCGCTGGAGGCGAGATAACTGCTGAACTGTTTTTGAAGCTTCTTGCGTGAAGCGGCAATATCAACGAAGAAGGGTTTAAGTGAGGACTGGAGAAATGGAGGAAGATAGTTGTAATAGGTGCCCTCGTGAAGAAGATAGACGTCGCTATCGCGTAACTGGTTTGTCTTTTTCCCCAGTTCCTTAAAGGTCGTGAGATAAAATGCAGTTTCCTGTTTGTCGTAGACATCTTTTAGCTGCTTGAGTATTGATCGGGTTCTGCGTATAGCCACACGATAGTCGTGGAGAAACTCTGTGTCGATGTTGTTTTTTATTCCATGTTCATTCTTCTGCAAAAGGGAAAGGGTGAATTGGAGCAGACGTTGGGTACTTTCATGAATGGAGGCTTCTGCATCAAGAGAGAGGCTGATTTTTGATGAGTAGCCCTGGACGTTTTGTCCGGATGCCGTCATGATGAGCAGAACAAGCTCTTTGAAATCGAGAGGGGTTCCAAGATTGGTATGATGGGTAATCTTCTCGATCTCTTCCTGATACCCCCTGAGAGGTATCAGGGAAAGAAGAGATGCAAATGGTTCCTCTGTTTTTGATCCTTCAAGACAGAGTGATGTGGAGGTCAGTACGCCGATAGTTTTTTCGTTGTCGTCAAGGATGTGGTAAGACTGGATAAATGTATTGATGGAACAGAGCTTGATGAATGCCCTGATATCGCTATACGATAAGAGCCGCTCTTTAAGTTTTCCAGGAGGAAGATCAGCCGGGGAAAAAAAAGAGGGATTGCGCTTGAATGCGATAGTATCTGTTTCCTGACCGGTATTAAGGTCTACAAGGGAAATGCTTTTTTTTGTTTTTACGATTACAACCTCTTGCTGGAAAGCATTCCATTCGAATGTGTCGAAGAAATCAAGCTGCTCTCTGGTTGCTGAAAGAGCTTTGAGCTGCCAACCGGATTGAAGAACTTTTTCAAATAGCAACCCGGGCTCTGCTGGCGGGGCTGCTGTCAAATATATTGTTTTCGTCGTGTGCATGCTTTGCCTCGGTGAATGGAATATGCCCTGGGCATTAAGGCAAAAGAGAGATATCGATATAATTGCCTTTTATAGTACAATCCGCTCTAACGTGTTCTTCTGTAAATATAGTGGTATTTTCACCGCAGATAAAATCACCACCCACTTTTTTAAGCGCCCCATCAAGGGTTGCAAGCGGATTGCCTGAGCAATTAAAATTACCTTTAACTTTTTTTGGTGAACCCTTGAGTGACGCGAGCTGGTTGTTTGCACAATTGAAATCGCCTTTAACTTTTTTAGGGGTTCCTTTTAGAGTCGTAAGCAGGTTGCCTGAACAATCAAAATGGCCTTGAATTTTGTCGGGGACTCCATCAAATGAGGTGAGCTGATTGTTTGAGCAATTTAAATCGCCGACTTCCTGAGGAGTACCTTTGAGTGAGGTGAGCCGGTTTCCGGAACAATTAAAATAGCCGCCAACCTCTTTAGGAGCACCCTTCAGGGATGTCAAGTTATGATTGGAGCAATCGAAGTTGCCATAGACTTCTATTGGACCTCCCTTAAGTGAGGAGAGAGGGTTACCTGCACAAAAGAAATCTCCGACAACAAAATCCGGGGCACCAGCCAGAGTGGTCAGCTGATTGTATGAACAGTCAAAATCGCCTCGAACTTCTTCGGGACCGCCATCAAGTGAAATCAGTTGATTGTGTGAACAATCAAAATCGATCACTTCATTAGGAGAGCCTTCGAGTGAGGTAAGCTGATTATCTGAACAGGAAAAATCGCCGCCAACTTTATGAGGAGCAGCTTCAAGAGTTATGAGCTTGTTCCCTGAACAATCGACGTTACCCTTGATGCGTTTAGGGATGCCTGTAAGTGAGGTCAAAAGGTTGTTATTGCAATCAAAATCTCCCTGAACTTCTTTCGGTGCACCGTCAAGTGAGGGTAATTGATTGTGTGAACAATCAAAATTATCAACGTTCCGAGGTATGCCTTCGAGCGAGGTGAGCTGGTTGTCTGCGCAGGAAAAATCACCGGCAACCTGATGGGGAGCTCCCTGAAGAGTTATCAGGAGGTTTCCCGAACAATTGAAATTACCCTCAACGATTTCGGGACAGCCTTCGAGGGAGGTTAATCCCTTATGTGAACAATCTATATCGCCTTTGCCATCAAGATTGCCCATAACATCTTTGAAGGTTTTTGCTTTTACTTGTTTGTTCATAACTTTACGGGGCGTCTAATAAATAGGTGTTCTCTAAAACTTGATTTAAAGGTCATTGTACTCCAATAGCGGTCGGGCTAATCTTCCAGAGATTCGAGAAGGTTTTCATAGAAATCGCCTTTGTGGCGTACGATTTCACCGGTTATGAGATAAATGACTTCACGGGCGATCATGGTGGCGTGGTCGGCCATGCGCTCGATATACCTTGAGATGCTGAGTGCAGCAATGAGTTCGTCGACATTGGCGTCTTCCGTTTTCATCAGCCTTGTTACTTTTTTGAAAGCTGCCCGGTGCATGATATCGATCTCTTCATCGTTCGCACAGACTTCGTCTGCAAGAGTGCGGTCTTTGGATACAAAGGCCTCAATTGACTGTTTCACCATAACACCGGCATGCATACCCATGGTCTCAAATGCAAAGGACTCAAGCAATTCCTGACTGATTTCGGGCATACGGTCGACGATATGCACCGCCAGGTCGCCAATGCGCTCAAGATCGTCGTTGATTTTGATGATGGTCACAATGGTACGGAGGTCACGGGCAACCGGCTGCTGCAAGGCAAGAAATGCCAGACAGCGTTCCTCAAGATCGACCTCAGCCATATCAATTTCCTTGTCAACCATTCTGATCCGACGCGCACTGTCTACATCCTTATGTTTAATGGCGTTCAGGGAGAGAAAGAAATTCTCCAGCACTTTTTCGGAAAGTTGCACAAGAATCTGTGACAGTTCTTTTATAAGCTCATGGACCGGGCGTTCTGACATAGGAGTAGTCTCTTTTTCGTTAACTGAATCTTCCGGTTATATAGTCTTCCGTTATCGGGTCTTTCGGGTTGGTGAAAAGCTGCGCTGTCGGTGCATGTTCGACCAGCACTCCTTCGTAAAAAAACATGGTTGAATCGGATACCCTCGATGCCTGCTGCATGTTGTGCGTGACGATCATGATGGTATAACTGCCGCGAAGCTCCTGGATCAGATCCTCGATTTTGGCGGTGGCTTTCGGGTCAAGCGCTGAGGTCGGCTCATCAAGCAAAAGAACCTCCGGCTCAACGGCAAGCGTGCGGGCGACGCATAGGCGCTGTTGCTGGCCGCCGCTAAGACCGAGTG
>SESF01030270.1_pt1 | contig 26665 bp, 24 predicted proteins | sample 3171521 | NCBI WGS metagenome assembly SESF01 (sample SAMN10866945, study PRJNA518727) | freshwater metagenome | biome: subpolar coniferous forest; feature: holomictic lake; material: water; isolation source: holomictic Lake 227, 6 m and 8 m depth | place: Canada: near Kenora, Ontario | collected...
CCTGCAAGACCGTATTCATCACTTTTCTCCTTCAACCACATCCTGGGCGCCTGCACTGAATGTGACGGACTGGGAATGCTCACGCTTTGCGATCGTGATAAACTCATCTCAAAACCGGGTCTTTCTATTCTGAATGGCGCTATGGACCATACAAAGACCGGGAAATTTTACGGTGATCCTTTCGGGCAGTATGTGGCGACTTTAAAGGCTGTTGGGAAAACACACGGGATTGATTACAGCTTTGCCTGGAATGAGGTTTCACAAGAAGGGAAGGCACTGGCGCTTTACGGCTGTGGCGAAGAGACCTATGAGGTGAGCTGGGAATACAGCCGGGGCAGCCGCAGCGGCACCCACCGTTTCAAAGGGCAGTGGAAGGGCCTGCTCGCCCTGGTGAATGAAGAATATGCCAGGAAGCATGCCGACCACAGGGGTGAAGGCATGATGAACGTGATGAGTGCCAGGGAATGCAGTGCCTGCAATGGAAGCCGGCTCAACAACTCAGCGCTTTCATGGCATTTCGGAGGGAAAAATATCTCTGAAATTTCGTCAATGAGTGTTTCGGAAAGTCATAATTTCTTTAAGGATATGGTTTCTGCAGATGTCAGTGAGATCGTTGCTCCACTGGTCACTGAGATCCTTCGCCGTCTCGATACGCTCGATGCGCTCGGACTTGCCTATCTCACGGCCTCTCGCACCGTGGAGTCTCTTTCTCATGGTGAGTCACGCAGGCTGCAGCTTGCGGCCCAAACAGGGTCCGGACTTTCGGGGATGATCTATGTGCTGGATGAGCCTACGGCCGGATTGCATTCCCGGGATACTTCGAGGCTGCTCGGCCATATCAGGGGGCTTGTAAACTCAGGAAATACAGTGATTGCCGTTGAACACGACAGGGATATGATTTTAGGGGCCGACCATATTATCGATATGGGTCCGGGAGCGGGTTTCCGGGGCGGAGAGATCATTGCAGAGGGTAGTCCGGGTTCAATAATGGCCAATGAAAACTCGGTAACAGGGCCGTATCTGAAGAATCCTGAAATGCAGGTAAAGAGGATCCGCAGGCAGCTGAAAGTGGGACTCAGTATTAACAATGCCTTTGTCCACAACCTGAAGAATTTCGATCTGGAAATTCCTTCGGGAGGCATTATTTGCATCACAGGAGCTTCAGGAAGCGGGAAATCCAGCCTGGTAATCGATCTGATTCATGCTTCATGGCAGGAAGGAAGGGCTGTCGGATGTTCGGATATCCGGGGATTTGAGAATTTCAGCAAGCTGGTTCCGGTTGAACATGGTAATGAATTTACTTCTCCCCTTGCCGTTGTTGCAACCTATAGCGGTGCTTTCGATCTGATAAGAAATCTTTTTGGCGGAATGGAGGAGGCAAAGAGCAAGGGTTTGAGCAAATCTTATTTTTCCTTCCTCACTGCCCAGGGACGCTGCCCGGCTTGCGAGGGTATGGGGAGGATCAGGATCAGCATGGATTTCATGCCCGATGTTTACCAGGAATGCGAAGTATGTTCCGGTAAGCGGTTCAGACCTGAGGTCCTTGAAGTAAAATATAAAGGTAAAAGTATTGCGGATGTGCTTGAGGCGGAAGTTTCTGAGACGGCTGATTTCTTCGCAGATAAACCCCCGATCAGGAACATCTTGATCAGCCTTGCCGATGCCGGACTTTCCTACCTGAAACTCGGGCAGGCCCTGAACACCCTTTCAGGAGGAGAAGCCCGCCGGCTGAATCTTTGCAGGATGCTGGTTTCAGGATGCAAGATGCAGGATGCAGGAAACAGGATGCAAGATGCAGGATGCAAGATGCAGGATGCATCCCTCTACCTCTTCGACGAACCCTCGACTGGCTTGCATTTCCGTGACATCGAAAATCTTCTGAAACTCTTTCACCGCCTGGCCGACCAGGGGAACACTCTGCTTATAATAGAACATGACCCGCAAATCATTGCTGAAGCGGATCATGTGATTGAACTCGGGCCCGAAGGCGGGGAGATGGGCGGGTATCTCGTAACAGGTTGATTGATCCGGGATACGTGATGCAAGATGCAGGATTTAAGAATCAACTATCCAGTCACCCAAACACCCAGTTCCCCAGTATCTCGCATCCCGTATCTTGCATCCCCTAATTCTTCTTCGTCGTGGCAATAAAGAAATAAAGCAGGAATCCTGCAGCAATAAATACCAGTTCAATCCCTACAAACAGAAAACCATCTGTTCCGTGTTCGATATCTAAACGTCCGAGCTGATGAAGTATCTGAACGAGGATCATGCCGGCGCCTGCGAAAAGCGTCACCAGTCCCCATTTTAAAGTCGGGTATTTATTGGTTTCACCTTCAACAACCTCAAGAATCCCGGCTTTGTCGACATGCCCGCTGTTTATGATCTTTTTACGCAAAAGATAATCGGTCAGGGCTTTTAAAAGAGAATATAATCCGTAAAATACTACCGCTGTTACAATCGCGGCTCCAATTTGTTCGCTCATATGGCAAGGGTTTAAAAGTTTAACATTTGCTTAATCAGTCGAAGGCCAAAAGAAAAGGTTGCAGAAAAATCATATTTTTTTACAAAATTCGTAACTCGTAAGTCGTAATTCGTAATTATTTCTCAAGCTCCTGCAACCTTTCCCCCTTTCCTGCGACATATTAATACAATGGATGATGTCGAACTCGTCAACGCCCTGAAGGCCGGAAATACAAATGCATTCAGGTTCCTGGTCGAAAAATACCGGAACCTGGTATGGCATATGGTATTGCGGATGACTAACAGGCACGAGGACGCGGAGGATCTTGCCCAGGAGGTGTTTATGCGGGTATTTAAACAAATCGGAAAGTTCAGGGGAGATTCTAAACTCTCGACCTGGATCGGATCGATCGCCTACAACGCCTGTGTTGATCACGTAAGGAAAAGCAAACGCGAAGCTCTCACATCCTCCGATTCAATAGGACCCATTAACCTGGCACAATCGGATGTTTCACCACTGCTGAATAACATCGACCGTAACACAATGACAAAACTAGTCCACCGTATCATCGAAAAAATGCCTTTGCAGTACCGTACTGTGATCACCCTCTTCCACCTTGAAGAATTCTCTTACAAAGAGATCGAGGAGATCACGGGAATGCCCGAAGGCACTGTAAAGAGTTATCTCAGCCGCGGACGAGAGATCCTCCGCCAGAAAATGACCGAACTGGTACCCGATATTCAACCTGTATTATTTGAGGCTTAATTATGTTTAAATTTGCGGATATGGAAAGGAATGAGTTCAATGAAAGACTGGACGGTATGCTTGATGATGCACTTCATCAGCCGCCGGGCTACTTCATCCCCGATTCATTTACCGATGACCTGGTGAAGAAACTCGAAAAACACCTTGCCTGGAAAGAGCTTCTTTCGGAATTCGGACTAAAAGCAGGACTGGTTATTCTTGCGCTTGTTGTGATGGCTGTCGCCCTTATCTTTCCTGCTAAAACCAATCCGGCTCCATTCATTCAGTGGCTGGCCCTCAACCGTTTTATGGTTGCCGGTTTCGTTGGAGTTGCTCTGTTTACCTTTGTTTTCGACCAGCTCATCCTGAAGTATTTCTTTAAACGCTCAGACCGGGCCTTGTAATTATATACCTGGGTAGATGACTTATGCCGACATTATAGGAATAATAGGGGTTTCGCTCATATTACTTGCCTATTTCCTGAATATCTTCTCACTTGTCCCCAAAGAAGGAAAACTGTTCTTCATGATGAACATCTTTGGCGCCGGACTTGCATGTTACGCTTCCCTCCTGATCCACTACTGGCCCTTCGTAATTCTTGAAGGTGTATGGACACTGGTTTCTATCCTGGGACTAGTCCGAAAATTCTAATCCCTCAAGCACCTTACCCCAAACGCATTCGAGCAGTTAATATCAGTTATCTCTCGGCCGCAAGCTGGGCTATAGTCTCAATGGCGATGGCCGAAAACGCCGCTCCGTAATCCAGGTCAATGTTTTCCATAGTATCATGGGTATCATGATAACCCTGGCGGTTGATGTCGTAATTTTCCATGAACAAAACACAGGGTATGCCGGCATCAGAGAAGATCATCACATCAGTGTTGTATAATGAGCTTGTCGGGTCTTTCCAGGTGCGGACTTCGCCTTCCAGCGGAAGAAATAAAGCCTTGGCAGGAATCATGGGTCCAGGATACAAGATGCAGGATGCAGGATGCTCGCTGTTCGCTGGTCTCTGGATTAAGGTTTCGGGACGATCACTTTTATCTTGCATCTTGTATCTTGTATCTGACTTAATACGTTCCCCTCTCTTGCACCCCGCCCTGTCGGCTGTTTTATTCCATTCAGCCGCCAGCTGGTTCCACTTTCGGTTCACAAGGTGGGCTTTATACCCGAGTTCCACACTCTCCTTACTACGGCCTGGCGAGATCTGGAAAATGTCCTGGGCATTATCGCGGTTATGGGCTATCATATCCATCACGAAAACTCCTTTAATATCTATCCCGCTGAGGTCTTTAAAACTGCCGTCTTGCCTCCGCATCTTCAGGTTTTTCTGGATATACTTCCTGCAGAAATCCCTTGCTCCCATGCAGTCCGAAGGAAATTCCTCACCGGTGAGATGCAGCAGCCAGATGTCGCGTTCAAGTTTCCCTTCTTTTGCCAGTTTGAGATAAATCGGTGCAGCAAGCAGGAGAGTGGAAGTTGCAGAATGATTGTCATCGGCTCCTGCAGCAGCCAGCCTCGCCCCGGAACCGCCTGATGAGGTGTCATATTCATCCTCCATATAGGCTGTATCATAATGATCGCCCATGATCACTGCTTCATTCCGGTTTTTCCCCGGAATAATCACAAGAATGTTCCTCTCGTATTCACTGCCCTCAAGATTGGCTTTCCAACCACCGAATTGTGTAAAATCAAAATCGGTCTCCCATTTGAACGGCAGTTCACCTGCTTCAGCCAGTCCGGTCATCCCGCTTTCGCTGATGGCTTTGCGATAGCTTTCCAGAAGATATTCTCCCAGTTTATGCAGGTCCCTTTCGGTATGGGTTGTTTTGTTCAGGGTCGGCTGATCCTGAACCACATCCGCATTGACTTTATTAACATATTCTCCGCAGGCAAGAATAACGATCTGATTCCAGTAATCTTCCTCGTATTTGCGGTTGGCTGTAGCTTCAAAGGTAAGCGGATCAATGGATGTATTGTTCTCACACAAGATGCTTTCAATGGATGCTTTTGAACGGTGCGCCAGTCCGGGCTGGTTTGTTCTCTCATGAAGTATGTTCAGCCAATCTTCAAGGTTCATTTCTTTTTTTATGCGGATGAGGTGACGGGCAAAATCCCGCTCAAGAGCAGGAACTCCTAGGATTTCCTGTACATCCAGCAGGGTTGTCAGGTTGAAAGCGGTCAAATGCTTGTACCTGTCATGTTCCGATATGAAATGTTTCATTATTGAAGTATGCGGACTGCGTTCGAGCATCCTCGGCCATAGTTCAATGGGATTCGCAGGATCAGGATTTGTACTGTCATATGCGGTAAGATATCCCTGGAGAATATCAGTAAATACTATGGGTTTGGAAGTACTGGTGTCAAGGCATGCGACCAGGGGCCTTTGCCAGAAGATCTCATATTTGCCGGCCTGCATGGGCGGGAAATAAAAGCGGTAACGGAACAATCCGCCCCCAAGCACCACAGCAGCGGCATGTTCAATCTCTTTCTTTGCCGCTCTCGGACCGTCAAGCAGGAGCTCGATATGTTCTGTAAGTATCTGGGCATTCCTTGCCATGGGCTTGTTATACAGCTCAAGGGCAGGAAGTGTGGTGTTGAACAAGGTCTGGGCAACAGGGTCGATCTGTTTGCCGTCGATCAGGGGATTATCGGTACGCCCGGCCCTGTCCCAGCGGCTGGTGCGGACATATGTATTGAGCAAAAGTTCTTCCAGAATGTCCGGACTTTCATTCCCCGGTGATGGTTCATGGAACCATCCCGACTGCGGTACCCTGATCCCGAAATTTTCTTCATTTCTCGAAACCAGCCTCAGAAGAGGGAACTGTATTGCATTGTAAAGTTTATCGGAAAGCGAAATATATTCAGGGTTTCCCCAGGGAGCCATACTCCCGGGGAAGGGGAGAAGCGCCAGGTCCCCGGTAAAATACTTTTGTTTGACAATTTCAGGTAAATAAGCAAACGGACGAAAAGTAAGCAGGTAAACTACATCCTCAAAATCTGCTTCATCACTGATCATGTACTTTGAAGTCCATGATGGCATAGGGGAATTGTTCCAATATCTAACGGGTAGCTTGCCTGCTGAGGGGAGAATTCGGAAGCCCGCTTCAAGCAATTTCTGAGGGGTGTTTGTCCTCCGGTCAAATGCATGGTAAAATATCTTCCCGATGAAGTCGAGGAAGAATGATTCGGGGTATTCTTCATTCTCTCCGCGGAAGAATGATTTCCAGAAAGCTTTTTCGGGTCCCTGTTCACTGCCCCCGAACAGGGTCCATCGGTTACGGCCTTTGTCATCCTTGGTCTTCGAAAGAGAAACCGGGAGAAAGACTACATATCGCTCATATTGCAGGCTGCCAGCCTTCCCCGCAAGGTCATCCGGCCAGAAAGGATTGTTTTTCAGGTTCATGTTATTCCTGCCAGCAATACCCGGGGGGAGATTCCCTTTCCCAAGCTCCACAATATATTTCATGCATTGCTGCGCCATGCTTTCCTGCCCCGGCCGAAGGTGAAGGAACTCCTCGGATTCATCAATATAGAACCCGTCAGGATCATCCTCCCTGAAATGCCATGGGTAAACCTTCGCATCATACGGCCTGAACCCGATATGCATTGGTGGCATGAATTCTGAGTAGGCAGGCAAAGGATAACCGTTTTCCCCTTCAAACCATGGGAAGGTATCAAGGAATTTTTTCCAGCTCATGTAAACAAATTTAAGATCCGGGATGCAAGATGCGGGATAAAAAGTGTATGATGTACGATTGACTTCGCTCTTTACTTCTCGTCCGGTTCCGTCGATGTGTCCTGGATCTCCTTATAGATCGCCTGGATCTCCTCACCGAAACGGGCCGGAGCCTCAATATAGCCCCAGCCTTCTTCCATGCCTACAATTCCACCAAGGGCGGAGTCATCCCGGATCACAATTCCATAAGGAATTTTCTTATCCAATAGCACTTCCTCCATCAGTTCGGCTTCGAACTCGTTTTCAAGGTCAAGGATTTTTTCAAAATCTTCCATAATGATATTTTAGTGACAATTTACGCAAAAATCTCTCAATTTGTAAACATCAACGAAAAAAATATGTTTATCTTCGTTTACATGAGAAAACACCTGAACATTTTATTAGCCGTTACAGCGATTACTATATTATTTTCCTTTCCGCTGATATCGCTGGCCCAGAAACATCCGGGTCAATCTCCATTCCCTAAGCCTAAAAATGTCATCATCATGATCGGGGATGGGATGGGCTTTAATTGTGTTAAAGCTGCGGACTATTTTTACGGACCTATGCAGTTTGAAGCATTTCCGGTCAGGGTAGCCTCAGCCACATATCCCGCCAAATCAGGTTCATCCGATGACAGGGATAGCTCAAAACTCACATGGGCTACCGGGTATAATCCCTCACTGGCATGGAAGGATTCTGCTTACCTGCACAGGGATTTTACCGAATCTGCCGCTGCAGCCACCGCACTTGCCACCGGTAGAAAAACCTATAACAATGTGATCGGACTTTCGGTGAATAACGATACTCTTATGAACTTGTGTGAACTTGCAAAAAGCCTTGGGAAATCGGCTGGGGTCATCACTTCCGTACCTTTCAGCCATGCTACCCCGGCCGGTTTTGTCGCTCATAACAAATCAAGGTCGCATTACCCGGAACTCGCTGAATACATGCTGTTCAGCAGCAGGTGTGACCTCGTCATGGGCTGCGGGAATCCTGAGTTTGACGATAACGGGATTCTGCAAAACGGAAATTGGAAAAGTTCAAAATATGTCGCCGACAGCATGCTTTGGTTATCACTGAAATCAGGAAGCGGAATCCAGACTTCCTTCATAGTCAATGAAAAGATTTTCCAGGTAAAAGACGTTGACTTCGACAGGAATCCCGATCCGTGGACGGTAATAACTTCCGAAAAAGACTTCAGCAAGCTGATGAGCGGGAAAACCCCGAAAAGAGTACTGGGCATTCCCGAAGTGTACTCTACACTGCAGCAGGGAAGGGATTTGGGGAAAAATGAAACAAAAGACTCCTCTCCCTTCACAATGCCTTTGAACAAAAACCTTCCCAGCCTTGCCGAAATGGTAAGGGGCGGATTGAACGTCCTGGATAATAATCAGAAAGGATTTTTTGTGATGATAGAAGGAGGCGCCATTGACTGGGCAAACCATAGCAACCAGAAAGGCCGTATGCTTGAGGAAATGAAAAGTTTCAGCGATGCGGTGGATACCGTGATCAACTGGGTGAATAAACATTCAAACTGGAATGAAACTCTTCTGATCGTTACGGCCGACCATGAAAGCGGGGATCTCTGGGGAGGCCCAACTTTTACACCGGTTAAAGATAACGGGAGGAATGTCATGCCGGGTCTGGCGTACAACAGTACAAACCATACCAATGCCCTGGTGGGTATCTGGGCCAAGGGGGCCGGAGCTGAAATGTATAATTTAATGGCGGGGGAAATGGATCCGGTAAGAGGACTTTTTATTCAGAATATTGCGATTCCTCAGCTGATCTTCATGATGTGGGGAAAGCCTTCTACTTTTTGATCTTACGGGCCCGGGCCCTGGATTCAACAATGGCACCGGCAACGTAGTACAATCCGAAAATAGCGCCGGCCATCAATATACTATTATAAAATGAAGGATGGGAGCTGACTATCTTCCCGATAGGTACTGTAATGAAACTGAATGAATGCTCGAAGATCACTCCGAAACGGGTGAAACTGTTAAGGATATATTGGAAAATCATACCGAAGATGTCAAATGCTGCGAGAAATGAGTGAAGGGCTTCCATTGTTTTGAATTTTGACCAAAGATACTCTCCCCCGAACTAAGCGTACAGGGAATTTCGACGAATGGGGGAAAATGGCGGATGAATGGCAGAAAAAATCAGGCGATTGAAAATCGGGTTAACCGGATAATTATATGTTCAGAAATTACTTCTTCTTTTTGCGGACTTCCGATTTTACCCGCACATCATCACTGTAGTTGACTTTTTTCCTGTATTCGAGGAACCTGATGAGGCATTCTTCAGTTGTAAGTTCGAGGGTTTTTCCGGGGTCAGAATGAGTGAAATCGTAGGCGGCTGCGATATAACTGTTCAGGGCAACAGTATATGTTTTTTCGGGCTGAAGGGGTTTCCCCGAAAGGTCCTGCATTTTCACGCCAGCCTTTTTTTCATTTTCAGCTTTTTTAATGACATAAGTCATCCCCGATGGGTAAAGGTCAATATCCCGTTCTTTTTTAAAGGACCTCAGGACGAGGTCTTCGATCTCCTTCCCCGATAGTTTATATACAACTACCTGGTTGCCAAATGGATCAAGTCGGTAAATGTCTTTTATCCGTATCTCGCCTTCGGGAATGCTCTGAATTCGGATCCCTCCCTTGTTCTGGAATGCAAAATCGGCCTTGACAGTCCATGCGACCGCATCTGTCATCAGGGCCCCAAGGTTCTGTTTCCCCTTGATCGCAGTTTCAGCAATGCCGGCAACTTTCTCGAATTCCGGATTGTTTTCATAGGATTTGACCAGGTTCTGCACAGTCTCATCCGACCCTTTCAAAGATTCAAGCACGATAAGGGTGTCACGTTTTTCCACAATACTGTTCCCTGAATAAACGAGGGTAAGTTTTCCAATAAACCTCTGGTAGGAACCTGCCTGGACTATCGAAACCCCGGCTTCGGTTAAAGATAATTTTAATATGGTATGTGAATGCCCTCCAATGATCACGTCGATCTCAGGATAATCCCTTGCAAGTTTTTTATCAGCTTCCACTCCAAGGTGTGTAAGTGCGATCAGGCTTCCGTATTTTTTCTTCAGTGCTGTGAATTTCCCGGCCGTCTCAAATGGATCGGTAAACCGTATCCCTTCGACTTTTGAAGGATGCGTATCAGGGATGCCTTTATCGTTTATTTCAATGAGACCCAAAACAGGGATCTGAAGGTTTCCTGCTTTCAGAATATACCAGGCTTCGGGCTGTTTCAGAACTGAATTCCCGGTATTGATATTGGCACAGATGAATGGAAAACCGGCCTGTTCAATTCTCTTCTCCAGGAAAACCTGTCCGAGATCGAATTCATGATTTCCGAAACATGAAAGGGTAAAGCCCGAGCGGTTCATCAGGTCGATCATAGGAGATCCTTTATCGCTCACCATATCAATAAACGGATTCCCGGTAAAGTTGTCGCCGGCTGAGAGGATAAAAACATTTGGATTCACCCGCTTCAGGCTGTCGGCAAGGTATTTAATCTTCGCAAACCCATCGGTTTTGGCATGCATATCATTCAGATGGAGGATGATGACCTCAGTTTTTTTGCCGTTATCGGTTTGTGCAAAACATCCCGATGCAGGATGCAGGATACAGGATGCAAGGAAAAGGATGCAGGATGCGAGATACAGGATGCGGGATGCGGGATCCAGGATGCAGGATGCGGGATGCAGGATGCGGGATGCAGGATGCGGGATCCCAAACGTAAAGTTTCGGTTCATTTGTAAAGAAAACGTTTAATACTGCGTTTCGGGGTTTTCTCAAACTCGGTGGGATGGATCTCGAAATCAGAAACCATCATATATTTAGGCACATGATGATTCAGGTCGTGAACATAGCCTTTGAATACCTTCGAAAGCTCTTCCTTGGTATGCCTGGCCTTTTCAACGGCATCATAATCGGGATAGATCAGGGCGATGAGTTTTTCATCACGTTCGAGAACCAGGGATTCCATCACCATAAAGCGGTTGTTCAGGTGGGATTCAAGCTCTTCAGGATAAATGTTTTTCCCCGAAGGGCCCAGGATCATGCTTTTACTCCGGCCCTTTATATAAATATTTCCGTATTTATCTGTCACCCCGAGGTCGCCAGTGTGCAGCCATCCATCGGAATCGATGACCTGTTTGGTAGCCTCTTCGTTTTTATAATACCCAAGCATCACATGAGAGCCTTTCACAAGGATCTCGCCAGTAGTCCTGAGTGGATCAGGTGAATCTATCCTGAGTTTCAACTCGTCGACGACCCTGCCCGAAGCCCCGAGTTGTGTGGTTTTCCAGGAGGCATACGAGATCAGCGGTCCGCATTCAGTCATTCCGTAACCCACTGTAAAGGGGAAGCCGATCTTCCTGAAGAAACGTTCGGCTTCAATATTGAAAGCCGCTCCGCCAATGACCAGTTCCTTGAAATTTCCACCGAAAACAGTATATAATTTCTCTCTTATTTTTTTATGAAGGAGGATGTTGATCCCCGGTATTGAAAGGAGGATTTTGAAGGCTTGTTTGCGGAAAAGGGGAAGGATTTGTGTCTTGTATATTTTTTCAATCACCAGCGGCACGCTTAGGATCAGCGCAGGTTTGATCTCCTGGAACGCCTGCATGATGATCTTTGGCGAAGGGGTCTTGGTGAGGAAAGTGATGTCACAACCAAGTGTAAACGGGAACAGGAACTCAAAGGCACATCCGTAAGTATGAGCGAGAGGAAGAAACGAAAGGATTTTGTCCTTGGGTTTCAAGGGCATGTTCCTGTGGGCATAAAGAATGTTCCCGTAAAGGCTCTTATGCTGAAGAACTACTCCTTTCGAAAAACCTGTCGTTCCTGAAGTGTAGGAGATCACCGCAACCTCATCCGCCGAAAACTCCTCGAATTTTATCATTTCCGGTACTACATCCTGCATCCTGTATCCCGCATCCAGTTTATCCTGCCCATCTCGATTAAAAAGCACCTCATTAGTCTGTATCCTGTACGCCACCCTGACGAGAGGCAGTTCGGCCATGCTGAGTTCTTTGAAGATGAATTCCTCAACGAACATCATTGTCGCATCAGAATGGGTTGTAATATAATGAACGTCAGCTGGTTTAAAATCAGGCAGGATAGGTACTATCACGGCTCCGTAGGTGACGGTCGCGATATATATGATGCCCCAGTTAGCCGAATTCTTTCCCAGGAGAACAACCTTGTCGCCTTTCTGAATGTTGTTTTTCCTGAAAATATCATGGATGGCAAGGATGTTGCGGCCAACATCTTTATAGGTGTATTCTGATCCGCCGTAATCGGATAATGCCCTGTTATCCCAGTTGTTTCTGATGCTTGATTGAAAAAGGGCTGTAAGGTTATTGGGGACAGACATAATATGGTATAAAATACGAAGTTCTGAAAAAAAACCGAGCTTATGGCTGAATCGAACGGTATAATTCAAGAAATTTCAGGATACAATGCTCCCAGCTGAACCTGGATGCATAGGCGATTATTTCGTCACGGTAAAGTCCGGGCTCCTTTTCACGCATTTCCAGCCCCTGCCGCACTACGGCAGCCATATCCCCAGCATCAAAGCTGTTCCAGTAAAATGCCATCACCCCTCCGATCTCAGGAAGGCTCGCCTCCCGGCTCAGGAAGACCTGCTTGCCGGCAAGCATGGCCTCGATTACAGGCAGCCCGAACCCTTCGGCAAGCGAAGGGAAGAGGAATGCTTTGCAGTTATTGTAAAGCCAGTATTTTTCGTTTTCATTCAGGGTCCCGGGGAGTATGATGTTTCCCGAAACGGATGAATCCAATATCATTTCCCGTATCCTGCCACCGTATGGAGTCTGGTTATTCCCTCCAAGAACCAGCAGGTGGTCGGGGAAATGCTGCATCATCGGAAGGAGGCTGTGAAAATTTTTTTGTTCCTTGAAAACCGAAAGAGAGAAGAAAAACGGTTTATCCGGCAGCCAGTGTGGTTTTTTCGCTTCAGGCCTGGGTTCCAGGCTCACCCCGTTATGTATGGTGATGATCTTTTTACCCCGGGTGTCAATATTTTCATTCAGCACCCTTCCCGTATAATCGGAAATCACAGTAACCACCTGGGCACGGTCGACATTCTTCTGCAGCCTTCTGAGGTATTTTCTTGCTTTGGAGGGTTCTTTCCCGGTAAGGAAATTCAGGTCGTGAACGGTAAGTATCACGTTTGACTGCGGATGTGGGAGATGGGATGGAAACTGGTGGAGGCTGTGCCAGATCTCAGCTTTCGGACTCAGTACAGGCAAAAACCGTTGCCAGAATGCTGCCCTGTACCACTCAGCGCCCTGATCTTTCGGAAAAGGGAAACCCGCCGGGTAAAGAAAACGCGGGACCAGCCCCGAGGGTGCGTACTTCAGCAGCTCATTGGCAAAATTCAACGAGTACTGACCCAGACCGGAGTAGAGGTCCTTTGTTTTATATAGGTCGACGATTAACTTCAAAAAATTACGAATTACGAATTACGAGTGACGTTCGGCGAAGCCGTAATGAGCACCAATAAAATTAACAATATTGCGAATAATTACGATTTCATTTACGATGTACGAATATCGAATATTGAATATTGAATATTGAATGTTGAATAACCAATCCCTAACCCCTAACCCCTAATCCCTAATCCCCAATCCCTAATCCCTAATCCCCAATCCCCAATCCCTAATCCCCAATCCCCAATCCCCAATCCCCAATCCCCAATAACCAAAACCAATTTACAAATTTAGTATCTTGCCTAATATTATGCTGAATAAATTTCTCAACGATCTTCGCAAGAAGGACCATAAACCCGGTTTTGGCGGACTGGATATACTGCGGTATATAGGCCCCGGACTGCTTGTAACGGTTGGTTTTATTGATCCGGGCAACTGGGCATCGAACATTGCCGCGGGTTCTGAGTATGGGTATACTCTGTTATGGATGGTCAGCCTCTCAACTTTTATGCTGATCGTGCTTCAGCATAATGTAGCCCATCTGGGGATTGCAACCGGACTTTGCCTTTCTGAAGCCTCTACAAAATACCTCAAACCCTGGGTCTCAAAATCGGTCCTCTGGACTGCGATGGGGGCGTCGGTTTCGACATCACTGGCTGAAATTCTTGGCGCCGCCATTGCCCTGAACATGCTGTTCAGCATACCAATACCCGCAGGGGCCGTTCTTGCCCTGGCTTTTGTGATGATCATGCTGTTTACCAATTCCTACCGGAAGATCGAAAAAGTCATTATTGCATTTGTTTCGGTTATAGGACTCTCTTTCCTGTATGAGCTTACCCTGGTGAATATCGATTGGGCAGGGGCAGGCATTGGCTGGGTCACACCTTCAATCCCGCAGGGATCCATGTTGATCATCATGAGTGTGCTTGGGGCGGTTGTGATGCCACACAACCTGTTTTTACACTCCGAGATCATTCAAAGCCGGCAGTGGAATCTCGAAAACGAATCAGTCATCCGCAGACAATTGAAATTTGAATTTTTTGATACTTTATTATCCATGTTCGTAGGCTGGGCCATCAATTCTGCCATCATTATGCTGGCTGCAGCAACGTTTTTTACATCCAAAACCCATGTCAGCGAGCTTCAGCAGGCGGGGAGTATTCTCAGTCCGCTGTTGGGAAACCATGCAGGCATTGTGTTTGCAATAGCCCTTTTGTTTTCGGGGCTTGCATCGACAATAACTTCCGGCATGGCAGGCGGGTCGATACTTGCAGGCATCTGGGGGGAACCCTATGATATTAATGACAGCCATTCAAGACTTGGGGTGATCATTTCGCTGGTGCTGGCTGTCCTGATCATTTTTGTTATCAGAAATCCTTTCATGGGCCTGATCATCTCACAGATGATACTCAGCATACAGCTGCCATTTACCATTTTCACACAAATCAGTCTGACCTCTTCGGCCAAGGTCATGGGTGTTCACGCGAATAAAAAACGAACTACTTTCCTTTTGCTGGGCATAGGGGCTGTTGTTACGTTCCTTAATATACGCCTTCTCATCAGTTTGTTTTAACTTTGCAGCATGAAGAAGATCGCAGGAAGGGTATTCCGCTGGCTCGTTTATTTTATTTTATTGATCCTGGGCTTTGAGGCGGCCCTGTATTTCTGGGCGCCGGTATACGACTTTCCTGAACCTCAGCCTTTTTCGGGGGATAAATTTTTTAATCCGTATGCCGGTACCGACAGCAGCGGCTGGAGAAAAAGCAATTTTCATTTTCATGTGAGGGAATGGTGGGGACTTACCGCCGGCCGTAATAATACGCCCCGGGAGTTGTATACTGTGTATAAGCGTATGGGGTACGATGCGCCTCAGATTTCGAACTACCAAAGTATTTCACAGGCATTCCTCGATTCGGCCTTTTATATCCCGGTGTATGAACATGGATATGGAATAAGAAAAAAGCACCAGATGCTGATTGGGGCGAGGGAGGTGCTGTGGATGGATTATTCACTGGTTCAGAATCTGAGCCATAAACAGCATATCCTGAATTTGCTGAGGCCACAGTCTGATATCGTTGCCATTGCCCATCCTGACTGGGAAGGCGGTTATTCGCTTAACGACATGAAGTACCTTTCAAATTATGATATGCTGGAAGTACTTGATAACAACTGGAGGTCGATACCCCAGTGGGATGCGGCTCTTTCATCAGGGCATGTGGCCTGGATCCTGGCCGATGACGATGCTCATAATATCGAAGACCCATACCAGATCCAGCGTTGCGCAACATACATTCATTCCCCGGTCCTGAACGGGGATTCTATGATTCATTCCCTGAAAACAGGCAAGGCATACGGGGTTGAGATCTATATGGGAAATCACTGGACGTTTGAACAAAAAGAAGGATGGGCCCGGCAGGTTCCTCATTTGCAGAAAGTATGGATGGCGGGGGATACGCTCAAAGTCTCGGTATCGGGGAAGATCTTCAAGATCATGTTCATCGGACAGGATGGAAGGATCAGGAAATCGGTTTACGGCGATACAGGGAGCTGGTATAAGTTTACTGCCAGTGATACCTATATCCGTACCGAAATAACGTTTTTTGCACGCCATGCTCATCCAACGATCGGTCCTGGGGATATTTTTTACCTGAACCCGGTCTTCCGCTATAACGGAGAGTTTCCTTCAAATGATCTGAAAGCTGAGATCAACTGGATCAGGACATGGATCTTTCGCATCATGGCCTGCGGATCACTCATTGCTATCCTCTGGGCTGTATTCCGTTTGAGAAGAAACCGAAAAACAAATCCGCAGTAACATGCCATCGAACAAAAGAATTTACTGGGCATTAGGTATACTGCTGGTTTTGTCGGCCGCGTTACGGGCATTGATTGCCGGGGCGATTGAACTGGGCAATGACGAGGTATATTACTGGACTTATGCCAGTTTTCCCGACATGAGCCATTTCGACCACCCTCCGATGGTAGGCTGGTTGATACAGCTTTTTACTCTTAACCTCAGGTTTGACAATGAGATCTTTTTGAGACTTGGCTCGGTTGTGCTGGGCACTGCCTCAACATGGCTGATATTCCTGATCGGGAAAAAGATAAAGAACCCGGCAGCCGGACTTTATGCAGCCTTTCTTTTCACGGCTTCCTTTTATGGGTTCATTCTTGTTGGCACCTTTATACTTCCCGATACACCCCAGGTGTTTTTCTGGCTGGTGACTGTTTATCTGCTGGCATGTTCACTTCCCGATGAATCCCTTTCAAAACAGAGCAGGGCTTATCTTTTTTTCGCCGGACTGACCATAGGCCTGGCCCTGCTTTCAAAGTATCATTCGGTCTTCCTGATTTTCGGTGCGGGAATGTTTATTCTTTTCAGCAACCGCAAATGGCTGATGGCCAAGGAAACGTGGATTGCCCTGCTGATGGCTGTTCTCCTGTTCATGCCGGTTGTTTTCTGGAACGCCAATAACAACTACATCAGCTTTACATTCCATGAAAGCCGTGTGGGGTTCACTGAATCGGGTATACAGCTGCAGTATTTCCTGACTGAAATCGTAGGACAGGTGTTTTATAATAATCCTGTCAACATAATCCTTATCATCCTGGCCTTCATAGCCATGCTGAAAGGCAGGGATATTCTTGAAAAACCTTACCGCCGGCTGATCCTGTGGATGAGTGTTCCCCTGTGGCTTGTATTTGTTTCGTTTTCCCTGTTTCGTTCGACTCTTCCTCATTGGACAGGCCCGGCATATATCGGTTTTATCCTCATTGCTGCAAGCTGGCTGGCGACGCCTTCTTCAGAAAACAAAAGGCTGAAGATACTGCCCTGGCCCGTTGCGGTTGCCCTGTTTTTCATCCTGGCAGTGATCGGTCTTGCAGTCACTCAGATCAGGTATGGTTGGGTTCCGTTAAAAAAATGGAAGGTTGAGGATGTTTCAACAGATTTGTACGGCTGGAGGCAGCTTGGCGAAAAATTCGCACCGGTTGCTGCATGGGATGAGGAACATTTTCTCATCGACAAAGGCTCTCCCATATTCACATTCCGATGGTTCCCTGCAGCAAACTTCGACTATTATGTTGCGAAACCTTCGGGCCGCAAGGTGTATGCGTTGGGCAGCCTTGAAAGGATTCATAAATACCAATGGATCAATCGTATCAGGGGTGACATGAAGAAGGATGCCGACGCCTGGTATATTGCTTTGAGCGATGATTACGAGGACCCGGTCGCTCTTTACGGCAATCTGTTTGAACTTGTTCTGCCCTCCGATACAATCCCGATTATCAGGGGCCATGATACAATCCGCAAGGCGATCATATATAAATTAATAAATCTTAAGCAGGACCTGAATTTTTCACCAAGGGATACGACAAAACGGGCTCTCCTGGCCGATACCGTAGCTTATTTCATCGGCCAGATCAGGAATAATCCTGATTGGATGCAGATACTCGAGAAAAGGGCCAGGGACAAGCGGATTCCTTTGGATGATATGATCAGGCAGGAAGCAGTGAAAATGAAGGAAGATCATGCCGAGCTCATGGATGTTCTTCCCGGGAACAAAAAGGATTCCCTGAAGGAGATCAGGATATTAAAGGATAATGGAAAATAACACACAGCCAATTCCAAATGTCGAGATATGAAAGCCATTACCGGTATTGTTTTAGCACTGTTCCTCGTTTCATGCACCGAGAAGTATATGATAGTTAAAAGTCCGCCGGCCATGCCGCCGGCCAGAAAAATCGATACTCATTTAAGGGTCGCTCTGGCACTCGGAGGCGGCGCTTTTCACGGCGCGGCCCATGTTGGAGTGTTGAAAGCTTTTGCTGAGAATAAAATCCCTATTGATTTTATTGCCGGAGCCAGCGCCGGAAGCCTGGTCGGAGCTCTGTATTGCGACAATCCCGATGTGGATAAGCTCATTCCTCTGGTCATTGAGACGAAGTCATCGACCGTTTTCGATTTTTCTCTGGTCAGGTCGAAAGTGGGATTTGTCTCGGGAAAAAAGCTTCAGAAGTATGTTTCCGAACACTGTTCGGTTCAGAATATAGAGGATCTGAAGATCCCTTTTGTTGCGATGACCACCGACCTGCTGGAGGGGAAGAGTGTGGTGCTTGCTTCCGGACCGGTTGCAGCTTCGGTGAATGCCTCCTGTGCCATTCCACTGATCTTTGAACCCGTGAAGATGTATGGTAAAACATTTGTCGACGGTGGTATCCTCGACAATATCCCGGCTGATGTATGCCGTGCATATAAGGCGGATGTTGTGATTGCAGTGGATATCATGGCCAATACGAACCAGGACGAAAGCATCGACAATTTCCTTAAAGTAGCATACAAATCACTTCTCCTGGCCTTCGGAGCTACGAAAAAGGAAAAACTTTCTTTTGCAGATGTGGTGATCACTCCCGATTTAAGGGATATGCCCATGCTTAGCGGAAAAGAGAACCAGCAGATCTTCGACTCAGGTTATATAGCAGCAAAACGCATGATGCCGGAGATAAAAAAGCTCCTCAAGGCGAAAGGGATAATTACGGAATAGCTAGTGAAGTGATATTTACGATTTACGATGTACGAATATCGAATGTCGAATGTCGAATGTCGAATAACCAGTAACTAATCCCAAAACCCCAATCCCTAACCCCTAACCCCTAATCCCCAACCTCATTTCGGCCCGGTCATCTTTTTCGGATCAACGATCTTTGTGAAATCCTCATCGCTCAACAGGCCCAGCTCAAGAGTAGCCTCGCGAAGGGTCTTATTTTCCTTATGGGCTTTTTTCGCAATTTTAGCCGAGTTGTCATACCCGATATGCGGATTGAGGGCCGTCACGAGCATAAGTGAATTTTCGAGGTTCCTGTTAATGGCGGCCAGGTTGGGTTCTATGCCCACGGCGCAGTTATCGTTGAATGAAACGCAGGCGTCACCGATAAGACGGGCGCTCATAAGCAGGTTTGAAATGATAAGTGGTTTGAAAACGTTCAGCTGGAAATGTCCGCTGATGCCGCCGATATTTACCGCCACATCGTTACCCAGGACCTGGGCGCAAACCATGGTCATCGCTTCAGGCTGAGTAGGGTTGACCTTGCCCGGCATGATGCTGGAGCCCGGTTCGTTTTCGGGAAGCATGAGTTCGCAGATCCCGCAGCGCGGACCGGAAGCGGAAAGGCGGATGTTACTGGCTATATGCATCAGGCTTACGGCAAGGGTTTTAAGAGCGCCTGAGGTTTCGACACATGCGTCGTGGGCCGATAAGGCTTCGAATTTGTTCGGTGCAGTCACAAAGGGCAGACCGGTAAGTTCAGCTATCTTATTGGCAACAAGTACATCATACCCTTTGGGCGCATTCAGACCGGTACCAACGGCAGTTCCGCCAAGCGCAAGTTCAGCCAGATGGGGAAGAGTGTTCTGTACAGCTTTTATTCCATGATCGATCTGCGAAACGTAACCCGAGAACTCCTGTCCTAAGGTAAGAGGAGTTGCATCCATAAGATGGGTTCGGCCGGTCTTTACGAGATCACTGAATTCTGCGGATTTCTTTGCCAGGGTATTCCTGAGCAGTTCGGCCCCGGGAATCGTTGTTTTAACAACCATTTCATACCCGGCGATGCTCATTGCAGCAGGGAAGGTGTCATTCGACGACTGGGATTTATTTACGTCATCATTGGGGTGGATGATCGTTTTTCCTTCGCCCAGCGTACCTCCGCTGAGAACATGGGCACGGTTCGCGATCACTTCGTTCAGGTTCATATTGGTCTGTGTTCCCGAACCGGTTTGCCAGATCACCAGCGGGAACTGGTCGTCGAGCTTGCCTTCGATGATCTCGTCGCATACTGTGACTATCAGGTTCATCTTATCCTCCGCAAGGACTTTCAAGTCGCAGTTGACCATGGCCGCCGCTTTTTTGAGTATGGCCATGGCCCTGATCATCTGCTTGGGCATTGACGCAGGCTCGCCTATTTTAAAGTTTGTCATCGATCTTTGAGTCTGGGCTCCCCAGTATTTGTCCATGTCGACCTCGATCGGGCCCATGGTGTCTTTTTCAATTCGTGTTTTCATTTTCCGGAGGGTGTTGGTTGTTGGTTGCTTGGTTGGTGGTTCTTGGTAATTGGTAATTGGTAATTGGTTTTTGGTTACTGGGTTACTGGATGCAGGATGTAGGATACAGGATGCAGGATTTAGATAACAAGATTTAAACTACATTCGACATTCAATATTCAATATTCAATATTCGATATTCAATTCTTAACAATAACATCAATCCTCTCCACCGGCTCTCCCCACACCGCCTTATACTGTCCTTCGACGATAGGCCGTTTCAGCAGTTTAGGGTTTTCCAGGATGATCTTTATCCATTCGTGTTCGTTGAACTTCTTCCCCTTCAGGTTTTTCTTATAATACTCTTCCTGGGTGCGAACCATCTCAACAGCCTTTACATTCAGCTTCATCAGCAGCTTTTCCAGTTGGGCCTCAGTCAACGACTCCTTCATGTATTCAACGATTCCGAACTCAACACCCTTTGTCTTCAGGTATTCAAGCCCGGCACGGGACTTTTTGCATTGGGAGTTGTGGTAGATCCTTATCATATAATTACGAATTACGATTTACGAATTACGATTTACGAATTACGAATGACGAATTTGGATATTCTGTACGAATCTGGCTTTTCAAATAACTCGTAACTCGTAACTCGTACTTGGTAATTATTTTATGAATTTCCATATTCCATCAAATATGCCTTTATAAACTCCGCCAGGTCCCCGTCAAGCACATCCTGCGTATTCGAAGTCTCGTAAGACGTCCGCAGGTCCTTCACCATTTTATAAGGATGAAGCACATACGAACGGATCTGGGATCCCCATTCTATCCTCTTTTTCCCGCTTTCGATCACAGCGATTTTCTCTCTCTGCTTACGCAGTTCAATTTCATATAACTGCGACTTCAGCATCTTCAGCGCTTTTTCACGATTCTGGCCCTGGGAGCGGGTTTCCTGGCATTCAATGATAATTCCCGTAGGTTCGTGCTTCAGACGAACCGCCGTTTCGACCTTGTTCACATTTTGTCCGCCCGGACCGCTGCTCCGGAACGTATCCCATGAAATTTCCGCCGGATTGATCTCGATCACGATATCGTCGTCGATGATGGGATATGCATAAACCGAAGCAAACGAAGTATGCCTCTTATGATTCGAATCGAAAGGGGAGAGGCGAACCAGCCTGTGCACCCCGTTTTCTCCTTTCAGGTATCCGTATGCATAATCTCCTTCAATTTCGAGGGTGACCTGCTTGATCCCCGCCACATCACCTTCCTGGAAATCCAGTTCCTTTACCTTGTATTTGTTACGCTCGGCATAACGTATATACATTCGCATCAGCATCTGGGCCCAGTCCTGGCTCTCGGTTCCGCCGGCGCCCGAATTGATCTGGACGATGGCGCTGAGCCGGTCTTCCTCACCGCTGAGCATATTGCGGAATTCAAGGTTTTCGACCAGGGTCAGGGTTTCCTTGTAATTCTTCTCAAGGTCTTCCTCGCTTCCTTCCCCCTGGATATAAAAATCCCAGAGGATCATCAGTTCCTCAAAACTTGCCTGGCCGTTCTTATAGGCTTCGGTCCAGATTTTTTTATCGCGGATTGATTTTAACACCTTCTCGCCGGCTTTCGGGGTATTCCAGAAATCGGGAGCTTGGGTAAGCTGTTCCTCTTCTTCGATCAGTTTCAGTTTCTTATCGACGTCAAAGATACCTCCTCAAGGCATCGAGCCTTGTCTGAAGATCTTTTATTTGTTCAAGCTGGATCATATCAGATTTTTAGTTCATCAAGTATTTGGCGGATGAGGTCATGTTCATAACCTTTCCCTAATGCAAAGTTGAATAATTTATCCCTCGTTTTCAACTTTTTAACGGAAATATTTTCTTCTTTTTTTTGTCTGCGGATATCATTCACCTTTTTCTCTATCATTTCCCCGAGTTGCGCAAGGTAAGCATCCTCATCAATCTCAGACATGGCCTTGGCTATCATTTTCTCAGGTATCTTCCTTGCCCTCAGCTCAAATGCGATCTTAATCCGCCCCCAATGGTTCACCCTGAATTTACCCCTCACAAAAGCCCTGGCATACCGCTCGTCACTGAGAAATCCCTCTTCCTTCATCAGCTCGATGATACTTTTGATTTTCCCGGGAGGTGCCTGCAAAGCCCTGAGTTTAAGCTCAGCTTCCTTCTCGCTTCGTTCCCTGTAGCTGCAGAAGTAGCGGATCTTCTCAAGAGTCAGGGAATGATCGTATTCCGAAGGGTCTTTCCCTTTCATTGCTGTTTAACGGGTTATTTGGTTATCTGCTGCAATTTCTCCACATCAAGTTTGTCCTGTGTCCGGTCATTGGATATTTTCGATACGATCAAATGTTTCCTGGAAATAAAGGGAATACATACATCACCTAAAGTTATTTCAATTTTATCTTTTACAGCATCAGAAAACAGAACTCCATTTATCAACGTAAGAAAATCTACTCTGTAAGGCTCCTGCCCAAGATGGAAAGCTGTAAAACTTCTGAAATCTTTTAATTCAACCTTTTTTCTGGCTTGCTCAGAGATGCCTAAGGATTGGATCGCCTGCAGGAACAGAATCTTATTTTCTTCTGTAGGTTCCAGCCATAGATCAATATCTCCTGTGGGCCTGACAAAACCATGAAAATTTACTGCATAACCTCCGATGACAAGAAAGCGCACATGGTGTGAATTCAACACCCTGATTACCTTTTCGTGCTGAGCAAAAAGTTTTACCATTTTAATCTAAAATCAGATCGTTGACGGATTCGCTGTTTTTTAATAAGTTAATCTGACTGGCAAAGAATAATTCATTGTAAATCAGGAGCAATTCCAGCCGTTGCAGGTTCGAAAGGGAGTTGTAAAAGAGTATTCTTTTGTTGTCGAGCTCACTTATGTCAGATATCTCAAGATTCATAAATGACGACAAGTACCTGTCAGAATTGATAAACACAGCCATAGGTTCATTTACCTCTGGTAAAATAATCGGATTTTTCTCCTGATAACTCGTCATGGGCATATGCTGAAGCTTAAACAAAGATACAAAATAGATAAGTCAGAAGCGTCGTTTTAGCATGAATAAATCATTGCAAAAAATGCAAACAGAATTCGGATGTGTGAAAAATTCCCGATCATTTCCTTGCTTTTTATATCTAAAATCATTATATTTGCTTTGCCACAAAGGCATAGCATATGGAAACCCTGACCGACATCGTATTCGAAAAGAGAAACAAGGCCTACGGGGCTTATGTTCTCAGAAGGGAGTACAGGAATGTAATGATCATTTCGGTACTCTTAGCGATCTTCCTCCTTGCTTCGGCATTTGCGTATCCAATCCTGGCGAGTTATGAGTCCAGGGTACTTCCCGGTCATGAAAAAACCGAGGTTACGGTAACCATCGACAACACCATCAAGCCTGAACTGCCTGTTCCACCCCAGGCTGAACCAGCTTTGCCTGAAGTGAAACTTAAATTTATCACACCGAAGGTGGTTGATGAAGAGGTTGAATCAGGACTGATGACGCAAGGTGAGCTTGAAAACACTAAATCCTCCGAAATGCCATCCGCAGTCAGTGGAGATGAAGCTGTTCCAGTGACTGAACCGGTTAAAGTGATCCCGACTCCGGTCATCGACGAACCTCAGGTTGCCGTTCAGGAAATGCCTAAATTTCCAAGTGGTGATGCAGAACTTTACAAATTCCTGGGATCGAACCTGAAATACCCCGTTGAAGCCCGGGAACTGGGTGTGAGCGGAAAGGTCTACGTTGAATTCATTATTGAAAAGGACGGATCGGTTTCGAATGTTCATATCAAGCGAGGGATCGGAGCCGGCTGCGACGAAGAAGCCTGCCGGGTCGTCGCCTCCATGCCGGGCTGGAGCCCGGGAAAGCAGAACGGCCAGGCTGTTCGGGTTCTCCTGGTCCTGCCTGTGAATTTCATTCTCAATTAAAACTGCATGAAAGGAAAAACTCCGGACCAGCCCTCCGGAGTTTTTTATTTATGTATCTGATATCATTTTACCTTTGTATGTCGTTTTGTTTATAATGAATGATTCAACTTAAATATTATACGTGTATGTCAAGATCAGAAGAAGCAGAAAAATATTTTTCCGATACATTTAACTGCAGCCAGGCAGTATTCGCCCCGTTCGGAAAGGAGATGGGACTGGATGAAGATCAGTGCCTGAGAATTGCGACACCTTTCGGTGGAGGTATGGGCAGACAGCAGCTTACCTGCGGTGCTATAAGCGGTGCGCTGATGGTGCTGGGTCTTATCGGGGGAAGAGGGAAATCGGATGATATTAAAAAGAAAGATGAAGTTTACCATAAGACTGTTCAGTTCTTTGACGAGTTCAGAAAGCTTCATGGTTCGGTAAGTTGTCGTGAACTTCTCCACAACCTCGATATGAACGACCCAAACGACATGAAAGAAATCGACCGGCTCGAACTCTTTAAGAACAGCTGTCCGCGCTATGTCAAAGATGCCGTCGCAATCATTGAGCGCCTCGAAAAATTGGATTGAACTTCAGGTTTTCTGAAAAGGGATTTGAAATATTCAATCACTCACGCTCAATTCCGCGCCTATGTGGGATGGATTCTGGGTCCAGGACTTGCCTTGGGGTTTATCCCTTTTGATTGGTTGAAGATTATTTTTTGAGAAACCTGCCTTTCCAGATGATGTTTCCTGAATTATCACTCAGGAAGAGAAAGTAAATACCGGACTTCCTAGAGGATACATCGATTGGTGAACTGCCTTTGCCGACTGAGAGTAGTTCCTGGCCTGAAATATCTTTGATGCAAATTCTGCAATCCCAGCCATCAGGAATTCCACTGATATAAAGCTTGTCAGTGCATGGATTGGGATAAATGCCCGGCTTTTTCCCTGACACAATATTCTTTACACCAGCCAGGATAAAGTCATCGGGATAAACAGTTCTGACTGTATCACCGTTTTTAATATATCCGATCAATGCGTTCTCCTCCTCGCTTTCGAAAATGAACGCATGATAGTAATCGTTGCCAAGGCCGGTTGTAAATGAATTCACGAAGAGAAAAATAGTATAAATGGGGGAAAGGAGTTCATATGACTGCGGAGGTATCAGCAGGTTCCCATGATGGTATAGCGGAGGATCATCGCCGAACATGTAGCTTCCGCAATATTTACTGTAAAGTCCCGCGGTGCCGGTTGAAACGCATTGATACGAAGTGTTAGGACCAATCATTACTTCGGGAAGCGCATATTCAATGATCTGGTTTGGATAATAGTTTGCCGGATGAAGCAGTGAATCCTGGAAACTCAGGGTTGTAAGTTCGTATGAGTGTGAGGTGTCTCCATTCGGACCCATCGGCTGAAAAGTCCACCAGCATGAAAGTTTTTTTATACCATAGGAATAATACCCCTGGGAGGAATCTTTTGACAGGATTGTAGTTTTTGTAAGACTTTCAGTGCCATAGCCTAATCCGGAATTATAACCCATGGCTGAATATTGGAACACATCACCTACATTGAAATTGTATATTTCTGCGAATTTGGGCACCTTTTCACCCAGGTTGTGGCCTTCAATCCCGAGAAGCGAATATACCTGGGTTACTGGTGTAAGAGTGAACTGGAGAAGTCCGTGGGTCTTTGAAAGTTTTAATATTCCCCCGTTCGAAAGATGGATCTCCTTTACCGAATCAGCTGTCCCGAAAACCTGCTGTAATGAAACTGAAAATACGGTTGCTGTGATGGAATTTGCAGTATCGTAAAGCCAGCTCTCACCGCTGTTCGCAAAGGTTTTGATCAAAAACGAACCTGGATACCTGAATTCGTATTTTCCGACGCTGCGCTTGTACATGTTCTTTCTCAGGAAATCAGGCTGGTTGCAGAGCCTGTAAGTGGCCGGACAAGTATCACAATACGTGACAATCCTGTTAAGATAAAACACCGAATCGGAACCGATTGCCCTTGCCGAATCAATCCAAATAGTATTGGTGATATAATTAAACCCGGTCTTGCTGTAGTTCATCTTCTCGTACCGATTGATGGGAGACCAGTTTTGGGCGGTCAAAGCACTCGTGAGGAAGAACAAGATAATAAAGATGAAGGATGCAGGATGCAAGATGCAGGATGCAGGATGCAAGATGCGGGATGCAGGATGCAAGATGCAGGATGAAGGATGCAAGATGCGGGATGCAGGATGCGTGTTAAAGGATGTACGATTTACGATGTACGATTTACGATTCATTATTAGA
>SESF01021454.1_pt1 | contig 26621 bp, 15 predicted proteins | sample 3171521 | NCBI WGS metagenome assembly SESF01 (sample SAMN10866945, study PRJNA518727) | freshwater metagenome | biome: subpolar coniferous forest; feature: holomictic lake; material: water; isolation source: holomictic Lake 227, 6 m and 8 m depth | place: Canada: near Kenora, Ontario | collected...
ATACGGAAAGCGACCACGGACGAATCACGGTAATCATTAGGACGCAGAGAAGCATCTTTGCCCTTGGGAAGATCGATTGGATTATCTTGGAATACACTGGCGATGCCAGGAGGCCGAGGCAGAGACACATGCAGGTGGCTTGGTCCGCGAGCGGTCGCTTCGCTCCACACCAGCTTGCGCATGGCCTGTTCGGGCTTGACCCACGTGCCGCCCGCTAAGCTCCATCCTGCTGCGCCGTGCATGCCGAACTCCAAGCCGAGTCGCTTGCATTCTGCGGCTGTGTGTCTGACAAGTGCGAACCACTCGGGGCTTCGATAGGTTACGGGCGTGATATCTGTTGCAGGTGTGTCGAGTCCGCCGTCGAACAGGTGCAGCCCGCCGAGGCCCACGCGCTTCATGTCTTCGAGATCGATGGTGATGCCCTCACGCGTCACCTGTCCGTCCATCCAGTGCCACCATGTGTAGGGCTTTGCTGACTCCGGCGGAGTGACGAAGCCCTTCATAAGCGTATCTTCCGCCAACACAGTGGCGCCTGTGACGAGACAGGCCATGCCGTAGAGTAATGCGTTTTTATTCCACTAGCATCCCATGGGATGCTAGTGGATTGAATTGAGAGGGAAGGGGAAGTGTGTTAATGCGTTAATGTTTTAGTGTGTTAGTTGAAGAATTGGACGCTTTTTAGCATCCAAATGAAACGAACCTCACGAATGGGAGAAATGGTAGGGTCCGGCAGCTGCCGGATCTCGGTGAGCCGCAGAGGCAAGTATCGGGAGCGGCGCAGGTCTCTGCGCCAAGGCACGCAGACCCGCCTACGCCAAGGCTACGGCGGCCAGACGCGTGCCCCTCCCAGAGCCGATAGTCGGCTTTCCCATTTTATCCGCCGGAGGCGTATTCGCGTAGGCGGGCGTTCCAATATTCCCATATTCCAACATTCCAATGGAATTTATCCCTTCACGAGATTGTCACGGATGGCTTTTGCGACAGCGGCGCCACGGGTATTGACATGGAGTTTGGCATAGATGTTACGAAGATGGGTGCTGACCGTGTGCGTGCTTAAGTTTAATCGCGCAGCGATCTCTTTCTTAGTCAACCCTTGTGTCATCCACTCCAGGACTTCCCGCTCGCGGTCGCTGATGGACTCCGGCTCAGAGGCGGAGGGCTTGCCCATCATCTGCACAAAGCGTCCTAGCACGGCACGGGCTACGACAGGGCTGAGAGGCGCTCCGCCTTCCGCTGCGGAGCGGATGCCTTCAACCACTTGCGCGGAGGAGGAAGTTTTGATCAGGTATCCTGAGGCCCCTGAACAGATGGCGCGGTAAACCTTCTCGTGATCTTCGAATACGGTCAGCATGACGATGCAGCAGTCAGGCGCTGCCGCCTTGATTGGCGTAATGGCTGAGATGCCGTCCATGCCTGGAAGATCGACGTCCAGCAGAAGTACATCCGGCGCGTTACATTTTGTAAGTGCCTTCAAGGCGTCCTCAACACGGTCGAATTGATGGGGGCAGGTGATGTCGGGTGTTTTTCTGAAGACGAGGGACAAGGCATCCCGGTAAGCCGCGTTGTCCTCGATCACCCATACGATGAGGTTGTTTTTTGTTGCTGGATCTTTCATGGTGTAGTTACCTATAGCTTCAATTTTTTACCACGAAACACACGAAGCACACGAAAAAATGCCAATTTCAAATTCTTTTTCTCTGTGCGCTCTGTGCCTCCGTGAGAAATATGTTACCTCTTCGTTTATGCCCAACCTGTCCGCCGTAGTCGCGAAGGCGGATCGCTGGCTGGCGTGCTTAGTCTTTTGTCATGGGAATGGTTAATTTTAGGCGGGTGCCGTTGTGGGACGGTTGTTCGAAATCCAGTTGCGCATTCATCTCCTGCGCGCGGCGGCGCATGTTGCGGAGTCCGTGTCCGTGTTCCGGCGCAATCTCTGGGATGCCGATACCGTCATCCTCGATCATGAGCACCAGTGTTGACTGATGCAGGGTCAAGGTGATGTGTACCTGTTTTGCGTGTGCGTGACGTAGGATGTTGTGAAGAGCTTCTTTTAAAACCGGCAGGATATTCCGCCGGACAGTTGTTGCGATCGGACGTTCATCATTCTGAATGCCTGTGGCATCAAAGGTATGTGGTAGGGATGCGAGTAACATATCGGCGGACTCGCGCATACGCGAAACCAGATCCGAGGTGTTATCATGTACGGGGTCGATCATCCAGACCAAATCCTTGAGCGTGGCGATGCTTTGGCGAACGATCGTGCCAATCTTTTCAAAGGCCTCTTGATCGCCACTTCCGGTTGAGGCCATGTCCAAAAGCAGAGCGATGCCTCCTAGGTTGGCGCCAATTTCATCATGGAGGTCACGCGCGATCCGTAAACGAAGTAAGTCTGTTTTCCGAAGGCGCTTGCTTCGGACACGCGCCATCCACCAACCCAATCCGCCGACACACGATAAGAGCAACGTCACGAACCCAATCTGGACAATTTCGCGCTGCCACCATTGAGGAGGAAGCGTAAACCGTATAATGGATTGTTCGGACGGCGGATGAGTCTGATTGACATGTGTAAGTATGAACTCGTAATGACCAGGGGGCAGATGTTCGAAGGATGCTTCACGTTTTTGCGTGAGGATCGTCTCCTGTGTCAGAGGTCCTTTGAGTTGTGCGCGGAATCGTACTGCGCTGTTGTAGCGCGTGTGATTGTTGAGCCATCGGATGGTGATCTGTCGTACGCCAGTCGGCAGGCGGATCACAGGGTCGGCGTGAATGGAAGGAATGGGCATAACAGGCTGTTTCCAGCACGGCTGTCCATCGCAATCGATTTCATCGACCACGGGGATTCCGGGGTTGGGAGGCAGGAAAGCCTGTGTGGGGTTGAGGCAGGCAAGCCCATTTCGAGTCGGAAATAAGAGTGTCCCATCTTTTTGCTTGAGCCCCGCTGGACTGAACCCTCCTGTGCAAGAGATGTCGTCCAGACCATCTTCGATGCCCAGCAAGATAGAAGGTTTGAAGGAAGTAAGCGGACTCGTTGCGTTAATATCGGTTGGCGTGATGCGAAGGATTCCTTTGTTGGTTCCAAGCCAAAGGATGCGCATGTTATCCTCCAAGATTTGTACAACGCGCATGCCCTCTGTTAAAAGGGGATCAATGTATGGGTGCCATTGTCCAGCATCGTAGAAGGCCAGCCCAAAGAGCCCCCCCGCCCAGAGTTTTCCGTCTTGCGTCATCAAGAGCGATTCGATGCACGTATTGGGAAGACCCTTGTTGAGGCGCGTCCAGGTGTACTTCGGTTCTGTGCTGAAGGCGAGGACTCCTTCTGTTTCGCTGGCGGCATAGACGGTTGAGCCATCTGTGGAGACCGCTAGTGCATTGATGGTGTGAGAAGGTTGACGTAGCGGCCAGACGAGCTCACGCTCGGGCGTATAAATCATGACCCCGCGTTGTGTGCCGACCCAGATAGATTTTTGGACTTTGAGGAGTGCGCGTACGCCTGAATCCATGAACGGCACCTTGGGACCTGGATAAATGGGCTGTGTTTGAAACGCAGAATCGGCGCGAAGCAAGTGGTGTCCGAGTGCTCCCACTAAAAGCGCATGCGCTGGGTCTTCCACGAGCGACATCACGGTCGCTTGCGAGGAGAGGTCGGGCAGGGGGACGTTTGTAAATGCGCCTTCAGACTGTTTTCTCCAAAGCCCTCTTCCCGCGATGCCAGCATAGAGGAAATCATCGGAGGATTGATAAAGTGCGGTGAAGCTTTGTTGTTCTTTTCCGGCTGGCAGGCGGATGATTTTTATTTTTCGTTCTCGAAAGCAGAGCAATCCGCCGCCTTCCGTAGCGGCCCAGACTGCGCCATCACGATCCACGATGAGATCATTGATGCCGGGCGGATAGAGTCCTTCGCCCGTGTAGACCGCGTTCCAACGGCTTCCGTTCCAGCGGTAAAGACCATTCTGTCCGCCAGCCCAGAGTTCGTTGTTGTTGCGTTCGACCAGCGTGACGATGCCCATACGCGCAATTTTTTGGTTTTGGACAGGAGGGAGTTTTATCCATTTATTGTTCTGAAGGTAGGCGAAGTCTGAGGGATGACGAAAGATCCAGACACGGGTTGAGGATCCCAAGCAAATTGTTTCGTAGGCAAAGTCGTCCTCAAAAACAGGGACAGGTACACGCGTACAGAAATCATTGGTGAGGTGATAGATGCCTTGCGCTGCAGCGACCCAGAGCGTGCCATCTGACGCGAAACACCCCTTCTTAAACCCGTTTGTGACGTCGTGGGGAACATTCCAGTGCCGCCATATATTTCCATCATTCCAGGCGAGCGCCATTTGATCAATCAAAACGATACGATTCGAGTTGACCACATAGTCGTAAGGCGTTTTCAGTTGCTCTCCTTGCCACTCGGATAAAGCCCGCCATCCATTCTGATAGAGCAAGGGAGGCTGGGCGATCCTTCCGACAAAGACACGATCCTGATCCAAGAAGTCCAGCTTCATGATATTGCTGGAATATGCATCAGCGTCGCTCTCAGGCATGGAAATAGCGGACGCAAAACGAACGCCATCGAAGCGCCATAGTGCTGTTCCGCACGCGCCCCACAGTAGTCCGTCAGGTCCGATGCGGATCACCTTGACGCTGTTTTGTGGGAGGCCGGACTCACGTGTCCAGCGCTGCACCGTGAAGTCCTGCGTGATGGGTGTGAGGTCAAACTCATCCATGCCGGCAAAGGCATGAAATAACGGAAATAATAAAAAAAAGACGAACCCCTTCATAGTTTCTAGGGTAAACGGATTTTTTCAGTCTGTCAAGAAAGGCGTGTAGTGCACGGGTGTTGATTCAATTTTGTTGAATCAACACCCAAGGGAGGAGATAGGAAGTAGGAGGGAGGAGTTGGATTCACTGTTGTCTCTTGGTCGAAGACACACGTTCGAAGCTTGTGTAACGTTTATTCTTTCTGAAAAACCCTATTTTTATTGACTCTCTTCTCCTCCCTCCTCCCTCCTACTTCCTACTTGACGTGATTCAACCCTTGACGGATCAGGCCTCTTTATCGGAGAGGGCTTCGACTGCTTTTTTGCAGTGCGGGCAGGTGCCTGTCGTGTTCCACGGGAAGAGCTTGTTGCACGACTTGCACGTCCAACGCGTCTTCTGTTCCGCAGCTACGACCTCGATGCCGTCCTTCTTGATTTTCTCGCAGGTGCGGCGCGCGACTTGACGGTAGAGCGGCTTCTCGTGATGCTTCTTGAGTTTTTCGCACGTGTCGAAGCTCTCGCACAAACCGCAGTTCGCCACCTTCTGTTTTTTAGCGCAGGTAAAGATCGCGCACTTAGACTCCATGGCTGGATTTGTGCAACCCTTACATTTCTTGCCTTTCTTGTCACCTGTCAGATGGAGTGCGCAAGCTGTACAGTAGATGCCGCAATAGGCGAAGTCGAAGTTCTTCTTGTCAGTTGTCTTGGTCCCATCTGCGCTGTCGGACGTGAGTGTCGTGTCCTTCAGGCGTTTCGCGTTACGGCTGGAGGACTCCGCCGCACCTAGCACCCCTGCGCATCCTGCACATACACAACATGCCATAAATGTCCGCCGGTCCGTCGATTTCAAATTGCTCATACCATTAATCCTTTCAATTTAGTGAAGAGTCTACACCACCCGACTTCCCTTGTCACGGAAGAACAGGGTGAAAGTGGCGGGCGCATATTTTTTGAGACGGGGCTTGATTCATTTGCCCGCCCCAGTATAATAGAGGCCACTCATGGGTCCCGGCATGTTGCCGAAGACGTATAGAGGTATTAGGGGGACAAAGTGATGAAAAAATCGATGATACTTGTTTTGGGATTGGGGTTCGCCTTGCTGTCGTTCGGCGGGGAGCGGGTCGCGTTGTGGCCGGAAGGAAAGATCCCGGACTATCAGGCCCAACAGATCGCGGCGACGACCCAGGAGGTGAAAGCGCCGGGATTCAAGGCGGCGGAGCATACGATGCCGCATCTCGACTGGTGTGAGGCGCCGACGACGAATAACGGCGCCTGCATGGTTCTCATTTCCGGTGGCGGCTATCAGAGTTGTTGCGACGGGGTGTGGATTGACCGGGTTGCGAAGCGGTTCACCGAACTCGGTTTCGTCTGCGTGAACCTCACCTATCGCACGCCGCGTCCGCAGGGGTTGCCCATCTATCAGAGTGCCTGGGCTGACGGGCAGCGCGCCATCCGTCTCGTCCGTAACGATGCGAAGAAGCGCGGCTTCGATCCGGAGAAGATCGGCGTGTTCGGTTTTTCAGCAGGTGCGCACCTGACGGTTTTGCTCGCGACGAGCGCTCTCACGCCGGCCTACGAGGCAATCGATGAACATGACCAGCTTCCCTGCCACGTCAATTGGGCGGTTCCGATCTACACTGCCTACGCGCTTACGGACGGGCTCACCGGCCCCAACACAAGCAAGGGCGACGCGGCAGATGTCAAGCTCTCCGACGCGTTCAAGTTTGATGCGAAGACCTGTCCGATGGCGCTCTTCCACGGCGGAGCGGACGTCTATTCGCCGAACGGTTCCACGCAGATCTACCGACAGCTCCGCAGGATGAAGATCCCGGCCGAGATTCATCTCTTCGCAGACCGTCCGCACGGTTTCATGGGCGACCCGAACAAGGGCGAGGACGGTACCGCCTACGATCACTGGTTCGACCGTGTCGCCGAGTATATGCGCCAGATGAATTTTGACGGGCGTCTTGGCGTGGAAGAGGATCTCATGGCGCGTTATCCGAACGATGACGCGCGCGGCCACACGAGCAAGGAGCCCCTCTGGCCGGAAGGCAAGATGCCGGATGTGCAGTCAAACCAGTGCTTGCCGTATCTTGAATGGCATCTGCCGAAAACGCTCAAGACAAAGGCGATCCAGATCATCTACTCGGGCGGTGGCTACGGAGGTAACGATCCGAACGGATTTGAAGTCGCGCCCGCGCGTCGCTACCTGAACGAGAAGGGCATGACCGTGGTGACGATAAAATATCGTACGCCGCGTCCTAAGGGCGGACTGGCCAAGCACGTGACAGCCTGGCAGGACCTGCAGCGCGCCATTCGCATCGTCCGCAGCCAGGCCGCTGCAAAGGGACTCGATCCCGACCGCATCGGCATCATGGGCTCCTCGGCTGGAGGACACCTGACGCTTATGGGCGCAACCAGCTCGAAAAGCCCCTCCTACGGGCCGATTGACGACTTGGACAAGCTGCCCTGCAGCGTGCAGTGGGCGGTCGCGATCTATCCGGCGTATGCGCTCACGGACGGCGTGGACGCCGGCAACAAGAAGGGCGGCAATGAGGACGACGCGGAGCTCGTCCCAGAGTTCGCGTTCGACCTCGCGACCTGCCCGATCCTGTTCATCCACGGCGATGCCGACGGCTGGGCGGCGATGAATTCGGTGAAATGCTGGGAGCAGCTTCGCCGGATGGGGATCCAGTCCGATCTCCACACGCTTGTCAAACGCGGGCATTGTTTTCAGAGGAAGGCTGCCCCGGACACAGGCAGCTATACCTGGATGGGACGCATTTGGGAATTTATGAACCACAAGGGGTTCAACAAGTAAGCCCGCTAACTGGGGTAACGGGAATGAACGAGAAAATTAAGAGTTAAAAGTTAAACGTTGAGAGTTAAAAGTTTGAAACGCTCAACGCCCAACGCTTAACGCGTCCCGTAGGCAGAGGACAAGTTCTTTAAGTACGTGATCGACAACGTCACGGTTTCGTCACAGCGGTCGCGTCCCCAGAAGACATACTGCTTGGGTTCGCCAAAGATGGGACGTCCTTGCATCTTGGGTGGCAATGGAACGCCGGCAATGGCGAGTGTGGTTGGTGCAAAATCAATTCCTTCCATCAACCGATCGTTCACGTTGGCTGGTTTGAACCAGTCCGGTACGGGTAGTTATTTAGGCCACCGAATCATGAGCGGCAGAGTGTGTTTCATTAATCCTCTGATATTTCTACTGTTCGAAAAGTGTACACGACTCTGCTCTTTCTGTCGATGCCAGAGGTGTTGACGCGAACGGCATCTTCACTACGGCTCGGCCCGGGCATGCTGAAAGCCGGGCATGTCGGCTTCAGGGGTCTCCAGCATCTGCTGTTTCCCAATCGCGATGGCTTTGAGCATGGCTTGATAATCCGGGTCTGCGGTACTGGCGAAGAGAAACTTATCGAGACCGCGGCCACCTGCCGCTTTGCTGAGGTGTGCGGTTAATGCTGAGCTGAGGTGTGGATTAGACAGGTTGATCCAGGCGTATCGGCCGGTCCAGTCCAACGTGCCCTCGATCTTGCCGTGGCAGCTGAGGCAGCGACGGTTATAGGTGTCCGTGAACTCCTTTGCGAACCATGGCGCGAGTTGTCCGCTCTGCGCATCAGTCCAGCGGTCGCGACGACCAGGCGAGAGCGGACGGCTGTGGGCATAGGTGCTGTAGTACGGAACATTGGCGTCGATCCAGAGATAAATCCGCTGGCGGTCTTCAAGCGGGATGCTATGTCCGCAGTGTTTGGACTCGATGATCTCCGTCAGCCGGCTCGCGTAACAGCCGGTGATCAGGGGTTGATTGATCGCTGTTGGTGTCCGCAACAGCCAGAAGAAATGCACGATCGGTTTGCCTTTCGTTTTTTCTGCTGGAAGCATCTCTCCGGTGTTCATGTCGTGTTGCCGGTAGGAACGACTGCGGCCGAGTAGGTTGTCGTAGGCCATACTGAAGTAGCGGGTTTTATCGCCAGTGAAATCGTAGCCTCCTGCCGAGTTTCCGCCTTGATGGCATTTGATGCAATGTTTGTCAAGTATTGGCTGAACAAGTGTCGGGAAATCAATGATGCCAGTGAAGCCAGCGAGCTGTCTTGGCGGTTGTCGCGCGGCCGAGGGGACGACCGGAACCGGCGAGGATTGGCGGGGTTCGTGGCAGCCATTGCAACTGACCTTTTCGCCGGGCATCAGTTGTGCGGCGGAGGTCATCCGCTGTAATTCCCGGCCGTCGGCGTCGAGCACCTGAAAATAGATTTCTCGCAGCGCCGGTGCAATGAAATGCGCCGAGCCATCGTCTTCGACAGGCACAGTACCCCAGCAGCGTTTTGCGTAGTACGTACCGTAACTCATGACGGGCGATTGGTCGTAGGCGCGCGATTTCAGGTCTTCGGTCTTGCGGACCTGCTCCATCACGCGGAGAAATTTTACTTGGCCGCGTTTGATCGTCGGCTCCAGTCCCCGGTAGACATCGGACAGCAAGAACGTGCCGTTCGTCCCCTCGCCGATGCGCGAGGCGATGACTGGCGGGACCGGTGTTGGCTGCAAGGGAAGCGGATAATAGCAACCCAGCGTGGGGTCATCGCAGACGAGTTGTTTGTTGCCGGCGAGGTCGAGCAGATAAATCCGATAGCGATTGCCGTCGCCACCATACGAGCAGAGAAATAGCCGGTCGCTGAGCGGAAACGGGTCGCGGTATGCCCACTCGTGGCGGGTGTCGGCTATCGGATCGAGCTCTTTCGTGAGATAGATGAAGCCCTTGCCTTTTGGACCTTCAGGACCAAAGTTGCGGTCGATCAAGCCGATGGCTCCGTGCGGAAATCCGTGGTGAGGCGCGAAGGTCGCCACCACTTTGTCGGAACAGCCGGGGAGCGGCCGCGCTTGCAGGAAACTGCCGACGTCGCGGATCGTGTTGCCGAAATAGAGTTGGTACGCTGTGCCGTCCGGGTATTGTGTCCACAGGCTTTGCCGGTAGGTCAGGTCGCGGTCGATGTATTCCCAGCGCGTGAAGAGCACGCGACTGTCGGGCAACATTTGAGGAGTGAAATCGGAGAGGGTGTTCATGCTGACGCAACGGATATTGCTACCGTCGGGCGCCATCACATGCAAGTTCGATGCGGGTCCTGGCTGACAAAGGGTGTAGCCAAACCGGCGTGTCGAGACAAAGACGATTTCGTTATTGGGCAAGAGGCACGGACTGACATCGTAATACGGCCCGTCAGTCAATTGTTTCAGTCCAGTGCCGTCTGTGTTGATACGCCAGAGGTGCCAGTATTTTTCATCCTGCCGCCGGTAGGAGAAGAGCAGCATCTTCGCGTCGTAAGAAACGTTCATATCGTAGATGCAACCAGAGGGATCATCGAAGATATGTTTCGTTGTCTGACCATCACAGATACGGATGCTACATCCCGGAGCGCGCGGTTGCGCGGCCCAGAGGTCTTGGCCCACGGCGGGTGGCGCACTGAGTGGATGGCGTGCGAGGAAGGCGATGGGCGGCAGCGGGGTTGTCACCAGCGCTACGGGTTGCGCTGCCACAAATGGAATGGCTTTGAGCTGGCCGTTGGTCGTGATCTGGAAATTACGGAATTGCGCGCGCCGCTGCCACGGACGGAACCCGACCATGCCTGGCGCGAGCGGATGTTCCCGTTCGGTGTACGTGAGCATGGTTTTGTTGTTGACCACGACTTCGATGGCCGTGTCTGTCAGACGTACCACGAGAGCGATCCATTGGTCTACTGGCACTGTGCAGGGGACGTCCCGAAGGAGTTCGAAGTTCTGGCGGTGTCGGCCAAGGCGCAACATCTGCCGGTTGGCGTCGAGAGAGACTTCGTAACCGTTAAACCGGTCCGCGCCGATACCTGGCTCGCTAACCTTGACGATCAGCCCTGCATTGCCGCCTCCGGCTTCCGGCAGCAACATCTCCACGCAGACCTCCCCTGTTGCAAACGCGGGTGTATCCGAGATCAGTTTAGCACCGGCATCGGCGCTGACACTCAGCACGCCATCCTGGGTCTGCCAGCTACCGCCATACGTTGTGAATCCCGACACCCCCCTAGCTTGCAGATTCAGAGTTGCCGAATAAACCAGCAGCAAGGCGGCGAGGATGGCGGGTAAGTGTCTCATGGTTGTTCTTCGGACTTAGCGGCTCACCGAGACGGTTCGCCCTACCTCTTTCGGTTTAGATTTATGACCCGTGCGAAGCAGGTAGGGCGAACCGTCTCGGTGAGCCGTTGATTTTTGTAGTTCGCGACATTTGGATGCAAAAAGTTATCCCTCAGTTAATTCCAGCTTTGCTGGTGGCGGCCTTACCGCAGCAGCGCGTTGGCGCACCAGAGCACCGGAGCTTGGCCGTGGAAATCGCCGGTCTTGCGCGGACGGGTGAGGTAGTACTGGATGTCGTTCTTCTGCCCCGTGCCGACGCAGATGTCGGTCAGCTCGGCCTTATCGTCGAGATGTTTCACGAGGGCGAGCCAGCCCTTCTGCGCGGCAGGCCCGTAGGTATCCTTGTCGAGCCACCCACGCTTTACGCCGGTGATGAAGGCATAGGTGAACATGGCGGTGCACGAGGACTCCTCATAAGACTCGGGATGGTCGATGAGCTGATGCCACATACCGTTTGCCCCTTGATGGGACAGCAGGGCCGCCATCATCTTCTTGTAGCCTTCCATGAGCCGGGCGCGATGGGGTGACGACTCCGGCACCACCTGCAACGCATAGGCCATCGACGCCGCGACCCAGCCGTTCCCGCGCCCCCAAAAGAAATGGAACTCAGGGCCGTGGAAGAAGAGGCCGTTGGGCTGCTGCAATTTGTCGAGATACGCATTTAAAAAGAGTCCGGCGCGCTCGGCATAAAGAGGCTCCTGAGTGGCGCGGTTCGCTTGGGTCAGCAGCGCTCCGACCATCCACATGTCATCGATCCACCAGCGGGTCTCCTGCGTCAGTCCGTTCTCGAGCAGCGGCGCTCGCCACTGCGCGTCCACCAAGCGCTTCCCAAGGGTCAGGTAAGCCGGATTTTGGGTTTGGAGATAGATCTCGAAGGGGACGATGCCGAAGACGCTATGATCGACATGGGCCTGATTTGGCACGAGTTGCTTATCGCCCTCCGGAGTGATGATCGCCTCATAGTGGGCGACCAAACTCTTCAGCAGATCGTTGTTCTTGGTCAGCCCGGCAAACTGCAGAGCGCCCATCGCGACGCAGGCTTCGGCGTAATGGATCGTGTTGTTCTTATAGAGCATGTGTGGACGGGAGAGCAGGTTATCCGCCAGCCGCTTGCCGACGAGCTCCGGTGCTGTGCCCTGGGGATAGCTCATGAAAGGTGCTGTTCCAGAGGTCACAACATTATCAAGAGCAGGCCCCTTCAGATAAGAGCAGGATGTGCAGCAGGTCAATAAGAGCGCTGTGGCTCCGATGGAATAATGTGATGGCATTTGGGTTCTCTCTTATTTTCTCTGTTTTTTGGTTTGCTTATTATCCTTCTTCTTCTCTGCTTTTGTCAATGTCGGATAGAGTGTCACGGGTTTTTCAGCAATGCCAGGCGCACGGCGTGCGGTAGGTGTCTGACCGCCGATTTCAGCGTCCATCTTGGCGATCAGCGCTGAGAGTTTCGCAACGATCTCCGGATGCTGATCCGATACATCTATCTTCTCGCCGATGTCGTTGTCGAGATTATAGAGGCGCGGATTCTTCTCGTCCTTTTTGACGTTACCCATGCTTTCGTTCTGGGCCTTCACTGCCAGTTTCCAAGGTCCCTGGCGTACAGCTTGGAGATTATATCCTGCGAAATAATAATGCGCTTCCCGCTGTGCTTCCTGGGTCTTGCCGAAAAGAACATTCGAGATATCGCGTCCGTCAATCAGGGGTTCTGCTGGCACCTTACCGCCTGCGAGGGCGACGAAGGTCGGGAGCAGGTCGATCGTTCCTGCCACAGTGTCGCAGACGCTTCCGGCAGGAATATGGCCAGGCCAACGCACGATTGTCGGCTCGCGAACGCCACCTTCGAAGGTGCCGCCCTTGCCGCCGCGTAGAGGGAGCGCGCTTCCGGCATCTGCCCCCTTGATCAGCCAAGGTCCATTGTCACTCGTGAATACGACCAAGGTATTTTCTTCTAGGCCGGAATTCTTTAGCGTCTCCATGATCTGCCCGACGGACCAATCCACCTCTTCGACCCAGTCACCGAATCGGCCGTTCTGAGACTTGCCTTGGAACATTTTTCCAGGATGGATGGGGGTATGCACGGCTGTGTTAGGAAAATAGAGAAGGAAGGGCTTGTCCTTATTCTCGCGGATGAAGTTGGTGGCTTCCTTCACGTAGAGCTCGACAATCTGGTCCTGGTCGTCATCCTTCAGTAGACGGTCGACCTTCTCGTTGCGCATCAGAGGGACTACGCGCGCGCCGCCATCCTTGGCTTCGCGTTGCATATCATTGGAGTAGGGGATACCATAGTAGAAATCAAAGCCCTGTTTGGTGGGCAGAAACTGAGGTTGATCGCCTAAATGCCATTTGCCCACGCATGCGGTTGAGTAACCCTGTTCCTTGAGGCGCTCGGCTATGGTGAATTCTTTTGGATTAAGTCCTTGCGGTCCCGCCGGGAAAAAGACGCCGGGCACGGAAACGCGTGCGCCATAGCAGCCAGTCATCATCTGTGCACGCGATACGGAGCAGACAGGCGCTGCATAGAAGGAGGTCATCTTCATGCCATCCTTGGCCATCTTGTCGAGGTTGGGCGTCTTTTGTTTTGTGGCTCCGAAGGGACCGATGTCTGCATAGCCCATGTCATCAATGAAGATGACGACGAAGTTTGGTTTGGTTGCTGCGAGGCTTCCGAAGCCCAGCAGTGTTGCGCAAGCGATGGTTGCAAATACGTTCTTTTGAATGTGCATCATATTTTTCCTTTTCGATAATTATTTTTGATGATAACAGGTTCAGTTTACGTTTTCCAGTGCAGAAAAAAAAGATGCCGCTTGTCTTGCGGGTTTTTCGACCCACAAATCAAGCGGCATCCAGCCGGACCTCAGCTCCGATTTGCACAGCGACTAACCGATGGCCTTGCCACCGCGTTCACCTGTGCGAATACGAATTGTCTCTTGCAAGTCGAGGACGAAGATCTTTCCGTCACCGACGCTTCCGGTCTTCGCCCCGCCTTCGACGGCTTCGATGGCGGCATCCACGAAGTCGTCATTCACAGCGATCTCCAGTTTTACCTTCCGCAACAGACTTCCTGCCTCGGTGTGACTACGATAAACCTGGGCGATTCCCTTCTGCCGGCCGCGTCCCATGACGTTGGTCACGGTGACCAGGTGAATCTCTTTTTCGGTCAGTCGTTCCAGCACCTCATCCATACGGTCTGGTTGAATAATAGCAATGATGTATTTCATGATTAAATTCCTTTCGCTTGTTTGTTATCCGTTAGTCTAATACAGTGTAGCCGGTTTCACGGTGATCGACCAGGTCGAGACCAATGCGTTCGGCTTGTTCACCCGCCCGCAATCCGATGATCTTATCAACGATCTTCAGCAGGACAAAACTCATAACGCCGGAATAGACAAGGGTCACGAGCACGGCCTTCAACTGGATCCACAACAACACGGGGTTTCCATAGAAGAGCCCGTTAGCACCTGCGCTGTTCACAGTGGTCGTTGCAAACAGTCCTGTTGCAAGAGCACCCCAGATACCACCGATACCATGTACGCCGAACGCATCGAGTGCATCATCATACCCGAGACGGGGTTTGACAATGGTTACGAACAGGTAACAGATCACGCCTGCGCCCACGCCGATCGCGATGGATCCTGCGGGAGTCACGAACCCAGCAGCCGGGGTTATCGCCACTAAGCCTGCCACTGCGCCAGAGATCAGGCCCAGCATGGTGACATGCTTGTTTTTGATCAGATCCATGACTGCCCAAGCCAGGCCAGCAGCAGCCGTCGCTACGTGGGTGGCCAGGAAGGCACTGCCTGCTAATCCGTTAGCACCTAAAGCACTTCCAGCATTAAACCCGAACCAGCCGAACCACAGGAGGGAAGCACCCATGACTGCGAACGGCAGATTGTGTGGAGGCGACATCTTCTTCGGATAGCCGAGCCGGCGACCCAATACAAGTGCTGCAACTAATGCGGCAATACCTGCGTTGATATGCACCACGGTACCACCTGCGAAGTCCAACGCCCCCATGGTGCGTAAGAAGCCGCCCACACCCCAGACCCAGTGAGCCAACGGATCATACACGATCGTGGACCACAGCAGGGAGAACAGCGCGAAGGCTGCAAACTTCATGCGCTCCGCAAACGCACCTACGATCAAAGCGGGCGTGATGATGGCGAACATCATCTGGAACAACATGAAGACTGAGTGAGGAATGGTCCCCGCGTAATCCGCATTAGGCTCCGCTCCCACATGGCTCAACATGGCCCAGTCTAAGCTTCCAATAAAACCCTTGATATCAGGGCCGAAGGAGAGGCTATAGCCGAATACCACCCATTGTAGCGTGATTAAACACACCAGGGAAAAGCACTGCATCAGGATGGACAATACGTTCTTCCTGCGGACTAGTCCACCATAAAACAAGGCTAAGCCTGGGATAGACATCAGCAAGACAAGCGCCGTGCTGATCAGCACCCACGCGGTGTCTCCCGAGTTCACGACTGGCGCTGCAGGTGCAACCGCTACTGCCGCGCTCTGGGCCCAAGTGCTCGTCGCGGCGGTCAACCCGACACCCGCAATGAGACCAGTCAGTTTGAATCTACTCCTACTTCTGTTCATGACCTTCTTCTCCTATTTGGCGCGCCTTATGCCAGGCGCTGTTTTTATACTCACTACTTCACGTTATTCGTACGATTGTCATGAATAAAGCATATCTTGAGCCAAGTCATGAAAAAAGCAAAAATAACACTTTTTGAGGCAGGTAACCTTATTTTTATGAGATTAATTGCATAAAATGGTAAAAATTGTAAAGAAACGGAGCGAGGCTTTGGTTAAAGCTGTAATAATGCTGGCCAATAATGGCCAGCGGCGGTAACACGGCGGGAATGCCAGCGGTGGGAATGCTGGCCAATAATAACCAGCGGCGGTAACACGGCGGTAAGACCAGCGGCGGTACCTGGGTAGCGGCAGTAACTGCCGCAGGGCGTTGTCGCCCTGCACTACAGGCCCTGGCCGCAGCACTTCTTATACTTCTTGCCACTCCCGCAGGGGCAGGTATCGTTACGTCCGATGTTGCGCATGTCATTTTTGAATTGGGGCGACTGCTGACGTGGCTTATTAGACATGTGTTCCAACATGGCGTCAAAGTTTGCAACAGCGGACTGCGGAACGTCTGCTGAGATGGGGCGTGAGGCGGACTGGGCGGGAAGTTCTCCGCCCGCAAGCATGTTTATGTCCGCATGCATAGTCTGTATGCGCGAGGGTGGCTGCGCCATCATGCGATGGTAGTTCTGGACTGTTGTCGCACGGAAGACGGAGGTCGCTACTTCAGTCTTGATTTGCGTCATCAAGGCTTCGAACATACCAAAGGCTTCACGCTTGTATTCGACGAGCGGATCGCGTTGGCCGTAAGCACGGAGGTTCACGCCGTGGCGCAGTTCGTCCATGGCGCGTAGATAGTCCTGCCATTGCTGGTCGATACAGTTCAGGAAGACTCCACGCTCCATGAACGGCAGGACGCGCTGGTCTTCCAGGGTGCACTTCAGTTCGTACGCTTCAGCGACTCTTTCGTAAATCAGTTCTGCCGCTTTCTCAGGTTGGCCTTTACAAAGAACCATCTCTTCTAACGTGAGCGGAATCGGGAAGGTATCTGTGACCCAGTCAGCCAAATCTTCAGGCTGTGAATCCTTGGCGCTGGTCAGATATTTTTCGCACTGGGTTAGGATAATATCGTTAAACACATCTAAAATGCGTTCGTGTGAACTATCTGACATGAGAACTTCACCGCGCAATTCGTATACAACAGTACGTTGTCTGTTCATCACGTCATCGTATTCAAGTGTACGTTTGCGGATGGAAAAATTCTGCTGCTCGACACGTCGCTGCGCTGTTTCAACGGAACGGTTCAGCCACTTGTGTTCAAGGGCTTCGCCCTCTTCCATTCCGAGACGTGTCATGATACCTGCAATACGGTCAGACCCGAAAAGGCGCATGAGCGGATCTTCTAACGAGATGTAAAACTGTGACGAACCCGGATCGCCCTGACGTGCGCAACGTCCGCGCAACTGGCGGTCAATACGACGCGACTCATGGCGTTCAGAACCAATGACATGCAAGCCGCAAGGCTTTTCTACTAGCATATCGCGGAGCGTCTTGTGACCCTCTTCATAAGTCTCATGCAGCTTGAGCTGTGACTTGATAGTGGTGTCTGGCACCCATACGACGCTTGGGCCGAGCTTGATGTCCGTGCCACGTCCAGCCATGTTGGTTGCGATGGTGACGGCACCTGGCTGTCCTGCGAGCGAAACGATTTCTGCTTCACGCGCATGATTCTTTGCGTTCAGGACATTGTGCGGAATTTTTGCGAGGCGCAAGAGGCGGCTGAGAACTTCGGATGTATCAACGGTGACCGTGCCCAGCAGGACGGGTTGCCCATTGGTGTGGCGCTTGAGCACTTCATCGATAATCGCTTTGTACTTTTCGCGCTGTGATTTATAAATCTGGTCGTTACTGTCCACGCGCCGCACGGGGCGATTTGTCGGAATGACCATGACGTCGAGCTTGTAAATGTCATGGAATTCCGAGGCTTCGGTCTCGGCTGTGCCCGTCATGCCGGCCAGCTTTTGATACAGGCGGAAATAATTTTGGATGGTGATGGTGGCGAGCGTCTGGGTTTCGCGTTCGATTTCCACACCTTCCTTGGCTTCGACAGCTTGATGCAACCCATCACTCCAGCGACGTCCCGGAAGGACACGCCCCGTGTATTCGTCAACGATGTAGACGCGATTGTCTTGAACGACATATTCGACATCCTTTTCGTACAGGCAGTAGGCGCGGAGCAACTGGTCCACATTATGAACGCGTTCGCTTCGCGTCATGAAGTCGGATTGGATCTTCTGACGCTGTTTTGCGCGTTCATCGCCTGAAAGGGAGGTATCGCCGTCTAACGCAGAGAGTGCAGAGACCAGGTCCGGCATCACGAACATCTCGGGGTCAGCGGGCGAAAGCGTCTCGTTGCCACTGTCGGTCAAAGAGACTTCGCGTGTGCGTTCATCGATGGTAAAGAGAAGCTCTTCTCGTAACTCACGTCCCTGTTCTTTGCGCATCTCTGTGAGCATCATGTTCTCGACCTGCTCATGTAATTTTCGGGTGGACGGTTCTTCCAGCATGTGCAAGAATTGCGTGTGTTTCGGCATGCCATGATAGATCTGATAAAGCTTAAACTTTACTGTTTCTTCATCCTTTGCCTCAAGTGCCTTCTTTGCATCCTCAACGAGCTCGTTACAGATATCCATTTGGCGACGGACGAGGCGTTCGACGCGTGGTTTGAGCTCCACGTATTGAGCGGTTGAAGAGTGGGCGGCCGGGCCGGAAATGATAAGCGGTGTACGCGCTTCATCGATGAGGATGCTGTCCACTTCGTCGATGATAGCAAAGTAATGTCCGCTTTGTACGACTTGCTGAGGTTCGACGGCCATGCCGTTGTCGCGCAGGTAGTCAAAGCCGAATTCGCTGTTAGTGCCATACGTGATGTCACACGAATATTGCTGGCGGCGTTCCGAGGGTGACATACTGTTTTGAATGCAACCAACGGTAAGTCCAAGGTATTCGTAGATGTGACCCATCCATTGCGCATCACGGCGGGCGAGATAGTCGTTGACGGTCACGAGGCGCACATTTTTGCCACTCAGAGCGTTGAGGTAAAGTGGCAAGGTCGCGGAAAGGGTTTTTCCTTCACCCGTCTGCATTTCCGCAATTTTGCCTTGGTGCAATACGATACCCCCCACGAGCTGGACATCAAACGGAACCATATCCCATCTTAGTTCATGTTCGCAGACAATACGCGATGTGCCGCAAAGACGCCGGCAGGCATTTTTCACGGTTGCGAAGGCCTCCGGAAGGATGGAATCCAGTGATTCGCCCTTGGCTACACGCTGCTTGAATTCATACGTCTTTGCTTTTAACTGATCTTCGGACAAAGCCTGATAAGCGCATTCAAATTCGTTAATCTTGTCGATGATCGGGTTTAAGCGCTTAACTTCGCGTTCGTTGCGGGTTCCAAAAATAGCTTTAAGTAGAAAATTCATGAACAGTCCTTCGTCTTCTTTTTATTCGTCTTCGACTTCGACGATTTGACCGTCGAACATTTTAATCGCTTGTTTGAGAGTAGGGTCGTCGTAGCTGAACGCGGTCGCCTTTTGAGGTGTTGCTGCTGGAGGTTCGGCTGTTCGGATGGAATGAAGACGTTTGAGAATATCCTCGAGCGAGACCGTCTGAGCAATACGTGCACAACGGATAAGCGTCATTTCAATCAACGTCCTCACAGATAAAGCAAAGCGCAGACGGCCTTCCATTTCCGCGAGCTGATCCGCGATTTGTGTCACACGGCCTGCATCCGCGAGAACAGACTGCTCCATGAGCGTCTTAAGCTGTTCGGGTGTTGCATCTAGATTCTTCATGGTTTCGGCACCGACATACTGGCATACCAGCAGGTTTCGAAAGTGTTCCATGAGTTCCACCGTCAGGCGGCGCATGTCTTTGCCCGCACTGTCAAAAGCACTGACAAGCCGCAGAATTTCGGGCATGTCGCCCTTGAGCACGGCAGTTGCAAGGCCTTCGAGCGAACGGCGGGAGACGAGTCCGAAGACTGCGAGCACATCATCTTCTGTCAGCGCGCCTCCCTTGAAGGAGACCAGTTGGTCGAGCGATGACAGTGCATCGCGCATACCGCCCTCGGCACCGCGTGCCACAGCAAGGAGCGCATCTTCATCGATGGTGATACGCTCATAATTGCAGATCGTCCGCAAGCGTTCGACAATGAGCGGTGTTTGGATACGGCGCAGGTCAAAGCGCTGACAACGCGAAATAATGGTGGCGAGCACTTTGTCACCTTCGGTCGTCGCGAAGATGAATTTCACATGTGGCGGCGGTTCCTCCAGTGTCTTCAGCAACGCATTGAATGCGTTGGTTGACAGCATGTGCACTTCGTCGATGATGAAAATCTTGAAGCGTCCGCGTGCCGGGGCAAACTGGACCTGATCACGTAAGTCACGGACCTGATCCACCCCGTTGTTAGAGGCGCCGTCGATTTCAATGACATCGAGCGCATTGCCTGCCGTGATTTCCTTACACATCGTGCATTCACAACAGGGCGAAGGGGTTGGTCCATTTTCGCAATTTAATGCCTTGGAGAAGATACGGGCTAGCGAGGTCTTGCCGATGCCTCGCGGCCCCACGAAAAGATAAGCATGTGCAATGCGATTTGTTTCAATCGCATTCTTTAGTGTCCGGGTCACATGTTCCTGCCCGACAACGTCCTCAAAATGTTGAGGACGCCATTTTCGTGCGAGTACTTCGTAAGCCATTAAAAACGTCCCATAGCAGCGAACTTGTCATAACGCTGCTGGAGCAACTGATGGATCTCTATTTTCTTCAGGACAGCGAGATTCTTGAGTATCTCCGTCTTGACTTCTGCGATGGCTTTCGTCACATCCGTATGTGCGCCACCGTCCGGTTCCGGAATGATACTGTCGATGATGCCGAGGCTCTTGAGTGAAGGGGCCGTAATCTTGAGCGTCTCGGCTGCGAGTGCAGCCTTGGTTCCGTCACGCCACAAAATAGAAGCGCATCCCTCAGGGGAAATCACGGAATAAACTGCGTTTTGTAACATCAATATCCGGTCACCGACTGCAATGCCCAGTGCCCCGCCGCTGCCGCCTTCACCAGTGATGACAACGACGATGGGTGTTTTAAGTGTTGCCATGAATTCAAGGTTGTGCGCAATGGCTTCTGCCTGTCCACGGGCTTCCGCCTCGCAGCCTGGATAGGCTCCGGGGGTGTCCACAAGCGAGACGACTGGCAGGTGATACTTCTCTGCCATCTTCATCAAGCGCATGGCCTTGCGATAGCCTTCCGGGCTTGCCATGCCAAAGTTTGCCTCGATGTTTTCGTCAATGCCGCGTCCCTTGCGGTGACCGATGAGCATCACTTTTTCGCCACCGATGGTTGCGAAGCCGCCAATCAAACTACGGTCATCTCCGAACAGACGGTCGCCGTGCAATTCAACAAAGTCCTCGCACAGTAGCTTGGTATAATCCGAGATGTTAGGGCGCTCCGCGTTGCGGGCGATCTGGACGATATCCCATGCGGTTTGTTTGACTTCTTGAACAATTTCCTTCTTTTCGACTGTTTTCTTAGCCATGATGAAAATCCTTTTTTTAATAAATCGGGCAGATCGTTTAACAGGAGCAACCTGCGTACCGAAGTACACTTGCGAGGAAGCTCTTCATTTCTTTGCGAGGCACGATGTGGTCGATAAATCCGTGTGACTGAGTATACTCGGCTGTTTGAAAATCATCTGGAAGCTTTTGCTTGATGGTTTGCTCGATCACGCGGCGACCTGCAAAACCGATCAGCGCTTTAGGTTCCGCGATGTTGAGGTCGCCGACCATTGCATAACTGGCTGACACGCCGCCTGTGGTGGGGTCGGTCATAATCGAGATATAAGGAAGACCGGCTTCTTTCAGGCGTGCAATCGCAGCGCAGGTTTTGGCCATCTGCATGAGCGAGACAATGCCCTCGTGCATGCGTGCACCACCCGAAGCACTGACAATAATCAGGGGAGTCTTTCGTTTGAGTGCCTCTTCTGCTGCCAACAGGATACGTTCGCCCGTACCGCTGCCGAGGCTGCCGCCGAGGAACTTGAAGTCCATGACACCGAGGACTACCGCCATCTTCTCGATGGTTGCCGTGCCGGTCAGGATAGCCTCGCCCATACCTGTCTTCTCGACGGTCGCCTTGGCCTTGTCGGCATAAGCGCCCGTTGAATCCTTAAACTTGAGCGGATCATTTACGCTGACCTGTGCATTCAATTCCTTAAAGCTTTTTGCATCTGTTATCAGTGCGATGCGCTCACGGCACCCGAGACGGTCATGAAAATTGCACTGTGGACACACTTTGTTAGCCGCGTTCCATTTTGCCTTTTCAACATAAGCCTTGCACGATGGGCAAATTGCCCAGACTGCTTCAGTGGGTACACGCAGAGGCGCCTCTGCCACTTTTTCAAACCATGCCATAATAATTTTCTCCTTAACTATGCCAGAAGAGCAACGCCTGCTCCTCATATAAGATTAAGTATCATAGCAGAAACCCACCTCCCCTGACAAGTATCTAAGCCGTTCAGAAATGTTAGAATTTTTAATGACGAGGACATCCCTCAACATGGATTGTTCTGTGGACGCGTCAATTTTGAAAAAAAGTAACAAATTAATGCGACGAGCACAAGAAAACCAGTTAACGAGAGAATGATGCCCCAGCGCACGGTCCAAGACTGGTAGCGGAATGTGATGGTCTGTTTGCCGGGAGGGACCAACACGCCGCGATGCATCAGGTTGACGCGCAGGATTGGCGTTTCCATGCCATTAATCGTTGCCTTCCAGCCAGGATAATAGGTATCGGCAAGAACCAAAAGTCCGCCCTGTTGGGAGTGAGTTTCGAGGGCGACTTGGTTTGGGCGATCAATCGTTATAGTTACTGACGCATTTGTTATTGATGACACAGGAGGCGTTTCAGCCCATGACCGGAGTGTTTTCTGGACGGTCTTAAAATCTTGTTCTGAATGTATAAGGGTTGTGAGCCGGGGGTTCAGCGTACCGTCCAGCGTTTTTTTCTTAATGTCCGCAACCGTGTCGATGCGCAACACCTGTTGGGCGAAGCGCGCGCGTGGCAGGGAATTTGTCAACTGATACAGATGTGACACGGAGGAGGGTTGCCCGTGATAAACCAGAAAGGGAGAATCCTGGAACTTGGGAAAGATCAGCCACTGGACTGAAAGAGCTTGTAGCCATTGGTAATAGGCTTGGTCGGCATGCTGCGCTCGAAGTTCGACGAGGAGTCCGTATCGATTATGGTCTCCGATGATGTCGACGACCCAGCAAGGTGAAATACCCGTATAAGCATTTAAGGAAGGGATGCCGTGTAACAAATTAGAGTTGGGTTGTAGTAGATTGCGATGGAGATAAAAAGGGGTTAAATCGCTCGACCATCCCTTTGCGAGGCGTAATGTTCTTCTATGATGATCAGGTGCATCTGGCGTGTAGACGCGACCCGGATTCAACTGTTTCCGGATGACGCAGGCTGTTTCTGGGGCGGCAAGCCAGGCACGGCTTTCTATCATTGGATTTTGGCGGCGATTGTGATAAACCAAGTCGATCATTGTAATTCCGACAAACAAGACGCCTATAAATAATCGGTTCCGTGTAGCGGCATGCGACGGGATAAAGCGGACGAGAAAGGTTTGAAGCCACGTGAGGCCGAGACCGCCAAGGAGCGTTATTGATAGTACCGTGACAAAAAGAAATCGCGTGGGGAATCTAAAAGAAGAAAAGCCAGGTAACACGTTAAAGGCCAACTGATAGAGGGGTGTAAGGGGGCCCAAGACCAAGCAGAAGGATAAGAGACAGACGAAGCTCCAAAAAACGAGTTGCCCTGTTTTCAGTTCTCGTGTAGGACGGTCCTGTTCTGTTCGCGTATTTTTCCTGACCAGACGGGATAATCCTATTCCCATGGCGAGCAAAGCGAGTAATAGGGTAAACATTCCCGCATAGCCATAGACTTCCCAGAAAAGAGCCTTTTTTAGAAATGTAAAGCTGAGATTGGAGATGTCGCCAAAATAATAGGGGCAAAAGAAGGTTAATACACAAGGCCATGGATAAGGCAAGACAGTTGCGGCTTCAAAGGATACACCTGCAGCCCGGTCTGAGACGGTGCCGAGCTCCCAAAGAGGCAGTAACAGCATCATGCCCATGAGCGTTCCGAGCAACACGGTCCCTGCAGATCCAATGACGAAGGGTGAGACCCGTCGCACAGCCGCTTTGAAGGAACGTCCCCAAGACAACCCGCTCAGATGCCATAAAATAAGGAGGCCATAGAAAAGGGAACAAATGTAAACGGTTTGTGGAAATCCCGCAAGGAGTTGCATACCGAAGCAGAGACCGAACAGCATCAGCCATAAGCATGTGCGGGCAGACGGCATGATGCGTGTAGTCTGTTCATCGCTATCCTGAGGGGACATGGCTTTCTCTAGGCAATAGAGGGCATAAGGGAAAAAGGCAACCGTGCTGATGATTCCGAGATGGCGCATTTGGCAGGCAAAAAAGCCTGACCAGGCAAAAGAGAATCCCGCGAGAAAAGCACCCGCCCGAGAAGCACCCAGATGTCGAGATAATGCATACGTCCCAGTTGCGGTTATCATCAGGAGGATGCCATATAAGAGACCTAATGCTAACGCCGGGGGGAAGCCAGCAAAGAGAATCAGGGAGATGGGGTCTACGAAAAAAGGAGTCCCGGTCATGACGTTTGATGTCCAGAACGGGAGTTCACCTGCTCGGAGGATCGTACCTGCTTCCACCCGTATGGGAAATTCGCCATCTGCCAAATCAGAAACAAAAATATCTGAAGGGATGGGGATTTCTTTCCCCTGAATGAGGCGATGATAAGGGGCAAGCACAGCGATACACAGGGCAATCAAAACGCATAAACGTGTCATCTGTTCTTTCATGGGTTTATGTGTACAGGCTGATAGAACCAATAAGCAAAAGAGGCATGGTCGCCATAGATGGTTATCCGAGGATTGGGCTGTGTAATCGCTGTGGCTGGGAGCGTGAAGGCAATCTCCGAAAAAACATCCTTGTCTTCAGTGATGGGAATTTCGTAGTACCCCGCTTCCTTGTCATCGATGTGTACCCGTAGTTTGAGCGGCGAGTTAAAACTGAACGTATAGGAGCTTTGAGATGCGCCATTGCGGAGTCGAATAGCCGTGGTGCTTGTTGTTCGCAGAATCACGCGAAGGGGCAGATGGGGGGTTACGCGAAGGGTGAGACTTTCGCTGCCGAGAATCGCACGCCCCACATCAGCCAGAAAGTTTGTTCCTGATTTCCCTGTCATCAGGAAGGGATAATAGTGGGCGCGATAGAAGCGGCTGAATTCCGAGTAATTGCACCGTTTTTCATCTTTGATGTACCCAATGTCGACACGTTCGATTTCTTTCCACTCGGATGAGCGTGGAGATTCTGCGAGCGGGTTGAGACTGAGGTCGAGCGCGGTCCAATCCGCTTTTGAGATAAACATGGAATCAAGCGTGACAGGTGTTCTTGTTTTGTAAAAAGAATTTGTTTTTTGATCAAGCCATGCGGCCATTTCTGGATCGAGCAGCCAATAATCAAACCGCAAGGCCGGTTCATGCTTTATTTTGTCTAGATTGGTAATCATGTCCGTTTCAAGCACCAGAAAATCAGGGGAATAAAGCCCGGGAAGATGCATGATACGTCGTCCTGGGAAGGCATAAACCGGAGCAAGGAAAGCACCTACTTTAGTATCTTTGGGCAATAAAGCATCCAATGTTTTTAATGCCTCGTATTTCTGGTTGGACACTTGGCTGTTGAAATCAAAACAGCATAACATCCAGAATGCCGTGATAGCTTGAAAAACGATTAATGCCCATACGGGAAGGGACTTGAAGTGCGAAGCGAACCGGAGGTGCCGTGTTAGCCATGTTGCTCCCTCTGCCGCATAAATCAACCAGATTGGGAATACCCATGCTAGATAACGGTCGAGGTTTGTATTCTGCCAACTGCTTATGGCAACCGCTCCCAGAGCAGCCACGACAGCAATGATCCACCAGAGCTCTTTCCAGACCCCTTGCTTGAGCCAGGGACGGTGCCAGATGCCGATCCATGCAAAAATTGCGCCAAAGAGTGGTAAAAAGAAAAATTCTCGTGGGGGGGCCTCTGGGATTCCAAGAAAGAGTTCGCGCAACATTCGAATGGCATCTTTTGCGCTGAGAAACACGGCGGGGAGCAAATCGTATTGCTTGAAATATCCCTTATAGAGGATCGAGTGAAATTGGGCATCTCCTGTGAGCCAGATATTAAAAAGGGGAACACTTATTGCGGAAAGTGTCCCAGTGGCGGCGATGGTCCATTCGACCTTGGACGCGGATTCTCGCCAGAAGAGGCGGCGACCGATCAGTAGGACAGGGAAGAGTATGGCTAGGACGCTACCTTCTGGTCTGCACCAAGGAGCCAAGACCAGTAGACAGGCGAATGTCTTTGTTCGGCCAGTCAATAAGGTGGCAAAGAGTCCGGCGCTCACCGCCATGAAGAGCCCCGTGTCTGTTTGCCCCATTGCTCCGATGGTCGCTTGACCGTTGAGGGCGAGAAGCAGGCAGGCGACTCCGCGCGAAAGAGGAGTCTGGCATAGTCGTATTGCGATACTGGCCCAGCACATTAGGAAGATGAGATAGAATCCAGCATTTAGCGCAAAGCCGGCTGTCAGCAAATGGTCGCCGGTTGCACCAAGTGCGTAGGGGACAGCCAACAGGAAGGGGTACAGATGGGATGTGGTGCCTGTTGAGGGTTTGTCGCCTGGCGTAAAGATAAAGGGTTGTCCGAGTGTAATTTGACGTGCAGCTTGACAATATAGCAATGTATCGGGTTGGGGTGTTGCAATATAATTATTCGGGGAGGCCATTGACCCCACAAAGTAATAGGCTCCGATCTGTACCAGTCCACAAAAAACCATGAGCTTAATAAGTTGGGGGGTCGGTAATAGAAAAAGACTATTTACGTTTACATTCATTGATAACTTAATATAGCAGAAGGTGTATTGAAAAGGAATTAAACTTTGTTCTATAGAAAAAATAAGGATTACATAGGTAATGGGTCAGTTTCTGGG
>SESF01027329.1_pt1 | contig 26604 bp, 20 predicted proteins | sample 3171521 | NCBI WGS metagenome assembly SESF01 (sample SAMN10866945, study PRJNA518727) | freshwater metagenome | biome: subpolar coniferous forest; feature: holomictic lake; material: water; isolation source: holomictic Lake 227, 6 m and 8 m depth | place: Canada: near Kenora, Ontario | collected...
GCACAAGCTCGAGCAGTTTCATTCTGCCACGAGGCAATGTCTTGACAGGAAGATAGCTTCCTGGCACTACAACCATCCGTTGTAGCCCAGGCTGCTGCGGAGCCCTCGGGGCCCCGCAGGCACGGTCCTTTGGGCCGTGAACTCAGGCTCCCGGCATTTTCCGCGAGCCAGGCTTGACGAAGGCCAGGCCCTTTGCGCAGAGCGGACACTCATCTGCTTCCCAGCTGGCAGCAGGCAGTGTGGCGGCAGCGTAGAGGGGCCATTCCACCGGGATTCCCTCTGCCCGCCGGTCGACGATACAGGCCAGGGCGACGACATGCCCGCCTGCGACACGCAGGGCCTCGGCACACTCTCCGGAAGATTTGCCGGTAGTTATGACATCTTCGACTATGAGGATCCTCTGGCCCTGCCTGAGATCGAAGCCGCGGCGCAGGCTCATCTTTCCATCCTCGTCGCGTTCGGTATAGATCGCCGGAAGGCCAAGTGCCTTGCCCAGTATCCAGGCGGGCAGGATGCCGCCCATGGCCGGTCCGACAAGCAGATCGAAGGAGAGCTCGCCTGAGGACAGGGCATCGCGGAGGCGGGCGCCCACCTTCATGAGGGCCTCCTCGGCGCGGTCCGGGTGCTCAAGGAGGCGTGCGCACTGGAAGTAGCGGTCCGAGTGCCGGCCAGACGAGAGGAGGAAGTGCCCCTCCAGCATGGCCTGTGATTCCTTGAGAAGTTCGATGGATCTCTGCATGCTGGTCTCCTTGTGCTGTTGCGCCCGGACCTTCCGGACTGTCCGGACTTTCTGGACACTGGTCCCGCAGCTGCGGGCCTCTGTTCTCAACCCTGGCTGGCGGGCCCCTGCCGCGATCGCCGCCACGGTGGATCCCTGGCCGCACCGACGAGATCGGCCACGGACCTGTAGCCATGCGCCGCCATGAAGGCCGCGAGACCCTTGATTATAGCGCACATCGTGCCGGGATCGGCGAAGGTAGCCGTTCCGATCTGGACGGCGACCGCCCCTGCCATCAGGAACTCGATCGCGTCGCCAGCGCAGGAGATGCCTCCCATGCCCACCACGGGGATGGAGACCGCCCCGGCGACCTCAAAGACCATCCGGAGCGCGATGGGGCGGATCGCGGGTCCGGAAAGGCCTGCGGTCACGTTGTCAAAGACGGGGCGGCAGCGCTCGATGTCGATGGCCATGGCCTTGAAGGTGTTGACCAGGGAGAGGGCGTCTGCCCCGGCCTCCTCGCAGGCACGGGCCACGGCGACGAGATCGGGGGCATTGGGTGATAATTTTACCATGAGGCTCTTGCCCGTCCGCTCACGGACGAGACGCACGACCTCGGAGACGACACGGGGGTCGAGGCCGAAGTTCATGCCTCCCTGCCTGACGTTCGGGCAGGAAACATTGAGCTCGATGGCATCGACGCCCTCGGCCGCGTCAAGGAGTGCCGCGCCTTCCTCGTAGGCTTCGAGGCTGCCCCCCGAGAGGTTGGCGAAGACTACCGTCCCGAGGGCGCGCAGTCCCGGGAGCTCCTTTTCGATGAAGGCAGGAATGCCGGGGTTCTCGAGGCCAATGGAATTGATGAGGCCGGCGGGGGTCTCGTGGAGGCGGAGGCCCCGGTTGCCCGTACGGGGCTCGAGGGTGAGACCCTTGGTGCAGATTCCGCCAAGGGCAGTGGCATCCACCAGCCCCGCGTATTCGTGGCCGTAGCCGAAGCTGCCAGAGGCGGCGATCACGGGATTGCGGAGACAAAGGCCCGCGAAGGACAGCGATAGGTCAGGTTCCCCGGTATTCGCAATTGCTGTTTCACTCATCGAAAAGAAGCTCCTCTGCTGCGAATATCGGACCCTCGACACAGGCCCTCCGGTTGCCTCCGGTCGTTCGCACGGCGCAGCCAAGGCAGGCCCCGACCCCGCAGGCCATCCTCCGCTCGAGGCCCAGGAGGGCGGGAACGGCGGCCGCCTTCGCCAGCTCGGCGACTGCGCGCAGCATGGGCTCGGGACCGCAGGCCAGGATCATCGCATAATCATGCGCTTCGAAGGAGTCCAGTACCCGCCCCTTATTCCCGACACTGCCGTCTTCCGTGCTGATGAGGAGCCGTCGTGCCTTGCTCGCATGCAGACCCCAGCAGCCCGATCGGAAGCCTGCGTGGAGGTCATAGCTTCCCTCCCCGAGTTCCTTCGCAAGGAAGAGGAGGGGAGCAAGTCCGATGCCTCCCCCCACGAGGGCGAGGGGCTTTTCTCCCCTGGCCGCGCCTGTGTGAGGCCAGACGCCACGATCCTTCCATGCCGAGCCCAGCGGCCCCTCGAGCATGACTGCGTCGCCGCACTGAAGTCCTGAAAGTTCAAGGGTGCCTGGACCCCGTCCGGTGATCGCAAAGGAAAGCCAGAGCGGCCCTGCGTCGTAGACCGAGATGGGCCTGCCGAGGAGGACCTGCGAACGGGCAGCACGGAGCATGAAGAACTGGCCGGGCCTGGGCGCAGTGCCACTCCAGCTTGTCCGGAGCTCGAAGCTGCCTGGCGCGAGGGCGAGGTTTCCGATTATCACTTCGCGCGCGTAGGAGCGGCGGGAGTCGCAGCCATCCGCTGCCGAGGCGACCATCACTTCGCTGCTCCGCCAGCCTGGCAGGCTGCGACGAGATCCTCCCGCATCGCGCGGGCAGCTGCCCGGGCTGCCCCTGCAGCCTCTTCGAGGCCAGTCTCCGCCGGATCGAGTCCCGCTGCCGACCAGGCCTTGAGGATGGAGCGGCTCGCGTTGACGACCCCTCCGTTGCCTGCACCATTGTAGCGGTCGAGGAGGAGGGCCGCATCCGCAGCAGCTCCTCCCTGGGCGCCATAGCCGGGGATCAGCACGAAGACGCCCGGAAGGCGCTGCCTGAGCGAGGCCGCCTCCTCGCGCTCGGTGCAGCCCAGCACGGCCCCGAGGGCGCCGTAGCCGTGCCGGCACCGGCCCCGTCCCGAGAGTCCGGCAACGCGTTGGGCGACTTCATCATAGACGTGACCACCCTTGGCGAGCTCGAGGGCCTCGAAGTCGCGCATGCCCGGGTTGGAGGTGCGGACGAGGGCGAAGAGGCCCTTGCCCCGGCGCTCGGCGACGGCAAGCCAGGGCTCGATGGAGTCGAGGCCCATGTAGGGGTTGAGGGTCACGCAGTCCGCCTCGAACTCGCCCTCGAGGTGGGCCCGGGCGTAGCGGCTGGCCGTGTCGGCTATGTCCCCCCGCTTGATGTCGGCAATTACGACAATTCCCTTCGAGCGGACAAGCTTGAGCGTTTCTGCGTAGGTCCGGAGGCCCGCGAGGCCGAGTTCCTCGTAGTAGGCTATCTGGACCTTGAAGCAGGCCGCATAGTCGGCGGTCGCATCTATGAGGGCAGTGTTGTAGGCGAGGATGGCTTCGGCCGGGCTTGCGTAGAGCTCCCGGACCCTCGGGGGCAGGTACTCCACGGTGGTATCGAGTCCGACGCAGACGGGGCCGCGCGAGGCTACCGCGTCGAAGAGCCTGTCAAAGGCAGGGGAATTGTCAGGAGTGTTCATATACGATCCTTCCTTCGTGGATGGTCATGAGGATGCGGCCCCGGAGCCTTCGGCCGGCCACCGGGCTGTTTTTTCCGCGCGAGCGGAAGCGCTCCGGATCGACCGTCCACCCAGCATCCGGGTCGATGAGGACAAGGTCGGCCCTCTGGCCGATCGCGAGTTTCCCCCTGTCCCCGAGTCCGAGTATGGCCGCAGGTGCGGCACTCATGATCCTTGATATACGGCGGTAATCGGAGCTCCCCGTGCCGCCTGGGATTCCCGCCAGGGCTTCTGACGCGAGGGCGAAGGCTGTCTCAAGGCCACTGAAGCCGGGAGCTCCGGCTGCCTTGTCGGCCGCGCTGTGCGGGGCGTGATCCGTGGCGATGGCGTCAATTGTTCCATCCAGGATGCCTTCCAGGAGGGCCCGGCGGTCGTCCTCGCCCCTGAGCCAGGGATTGACCCGGCCCTTTCCCGAGGCGCCAAGGGCGGAGGCGTCGTCCTCGCTGAGGGCCAGGTGGTGGGGCGTCACCTCGCAGCTGATCCTCATGGTTGTGAAGGTTTTTTTCGCCTCCCGGACGAGGGCCAGCGATTCCCGCGTCGACAGGTGGGCAAGATGGAGGCGACATCCCGTTTCCACGGCGAGCCTCAGGGCCCGTTCCACCCCACGGATCTCGGCCATCCGATCGGCTTCCCTCCCTGCCAAAGAGGAGTACCAGGCCTCGGGATCCTCTCCCTGGCCAGGCTTTGCGGGCCCAAGTTCGCAGTGGCAGATCACGAGGAGGCCGTGGGCAGCGGCCTTTTGCATCGCCTCGCGCATGAGGGACTCGTCGTCGACGTCCTTGCCGTCGTCGCTCAGTGCAAGGAGGCCAGAAGCGTGTAGTTGTGCAGGCATGGCAGGAAGCCTGTCCAGATGGCCTGTGCCCGCTCCGCCCAGGCCCTCGGTCAGCGTGAGGGCCGGGTAGTAGTCGACGAGGCCCAGGCTCAGGGCTCGGTTCCGGCTGTCCAGGGCGAGTGCGGGGTTGTCTGTCGCGGGCCTGGTGTTGGCCATGGCCAGCACCGTGCCAAAGCCCCCGGCGGCCGCCGCCAGGCAGCCGGACTCGAGGGTCTCCTTGTCCGGGAAGCCCGGGTCGCGGAAGTGCGCGTGGAGATCCACGAAGGCCGGCATGAGGAGGAGGGGGCGGCCGTCCTCCGACCCTGCGGCGATATCAATGTGGGTATCATGGTCGCTTCGGGCCCGGTCGGCCTTCGTGCCCTCGCCCCCGGGGCTCAGGGCCGCAATGATGCCATCGCGCACGAGGAGCTCTCCTGGGCAGTCCAGATCCGCGTCCACGAGGCGGAGGTTCCGGAACCTCAGGGTCATCGAAGGTCGACCTCGCCCCTGGCCTCGTCGCAGTACTCGCAGCGGTAGACGCCGCCCTCGCGGTCGGTGAGGAGGAAGACCTGGGGCGCCGCCTTTTCCACCTGCGTCACGCAGCGGGGGTTCCTGCAGACGAGGACGTTCTCGACGCGGTCGGGGAGCTTCATGTGGATCTTCTCGGTGAGGATCTCGTTCTCGATGACATTGACGGTGATGTCGGGATCGATGAGGCCGAGGACTGCGTAGTCGATGGCGATGGTCTCGTCGATCTTGAGCATGTCCTTCTTTCCCATCACCTTCGAAGGCGCGTTGACGATGAAGGCCACGGGGACGCCCGCCTTGTCGAGCCTGAGCCAGTTGAAGATGTGGATGCCCTGGCCGGCCTTGATGTGGTCGATGACGAGGCCGTTCCTGATCCTGCCGATGTTCAGCATTATGAGACTCCTAGGAGCGAGGCGATGAGGGCCATCCTCGCGAACATCCCGTAGCGCACCTGGGCGAAGTAGGCGGCTCGCGGATCGGCATCGACTTCCACCGCTATCTCGTTGACACGGGGCAGGGGGTGGAGCACGGCGAGGTCGGGCTTGGCCAGGCGCATCCTGGCAGCGTCGAGGATAAAGCTGTCCTTGAGTCGGAGGTAATCCTCCTCGTTGAAGAATCGCTCCTTCTGGACACGCGTCATGTAGAGGATGTCGAGGCGCGGGAGGACCGCCTCGAGGTCGGAGGTTTCAAGGTATTCGATACCCTTCTTCTCGAAGACCTCCTTGGTGATGAAGTCCGGAACCTTGAGCTCGCCGGGGGACACGAGGATGAAGCGGTTCCCCGGATAGCGCGCGAGCCCCTCGGCGAGGGAATGGACAGTCCTGCCGAAGCGGAGGTCACCGCAGAAACCTACGGTCAGTCCCTCGGTCCTTCCCTTCAGGCTCCGTATCGCCAGGAGGTCGGTGAGGGTCTGCGTCGGATGGTGGTGGCCTCCGTCGCCGGCGTTGATCACGGGCACGGTCGAGAAGCGCGAGGCGAGGAGGGCCGCTCCCTCCTTGGGGTTGCGCATCGCGATGACGTCCGCGTAGGCGGATACCGTGCGGATCGTGTCGGCCAGGCTCTCGCCCTTGGAGGCCGAGCTTGAGCCTGGCTCTGCGAAGCCGATGACGCCACCGCCGAGCCTCTGCATCGCTGCCTCGAAGGAAAGCCTCGTCCTCGTGCTCGGTTCGAAGAACAGTGTTGCGAGGATCCTTCCCCGCGCCGCGTCGAGCCACCTCGCGGGCTCCTGTTCCATCGAGCCTGCGAGGCTGAACAGTCCCTCGAGCTCCTCGAGGGTAAAGTCACTCGGGCCTATGAGATGCCTGCCTTTCAGCATGGATTCCTCCTTGGAATGAAGCGGTGACGATCGGTGATGGAAGCTCCCTGTCCACGGGAGTGGGCTAGGCGCACAAGGTGGCAGGTGGCGTCAGAAGGCGAAAAAAAAGCCGCCCCAGGGGCGGCATCGATACCAGGATCATTGTGCGATGGAAGTCGCGGCTCCCACTGCAATGGCTTGGAAGCCGGAAGGCCCTTGAGGATTCCAGCGGAGAAGCCAGCCAGAAAACGGCGGCGGGAGCCCCAATCGTTTCGGGTTTCGGTGAACGCTTCCATCGTCCTTCGACCTCCTCGCTCGGCCGGACGCTAGCACAGAGGACTCTGGCTCCGCAAGGGGTTTCAGCACGCCCGGCCGGGCGCTTCCGCCTGTCCTCTGCCTGCCTATCCGTGGATACGGCATTGTATACAGTCTGGGAGGGGACGTCTCAACCCGACCTTTGCGCTAGCCTTGATGTAGGACAGTCACCGACAAAACTGTGATAATTGTCAAGTTTGCATGGATCGTATAGACTCCGTAGCGTCGGCTCTTGTAGCCGTGCATTCGCCCCCGTTTCCTGGAGCATCCATGGCCCTTCCAGACCTTGATTTTGTCATCCGCTTCCTCAACATCACCCTCATGGACCTGGCCCTTTCCGGGGACAATGCCATTGTCATAGGCATGGCGGCTGCTGCCCTGCCCCCGGACAAGCGTCGCTTTGCCATCATGCTCGGCGGTCTTTTAGCCATCGCTCTCCGGATCGGCTTGACGACGATCGCGACCTTATTGATGCTCGTTCCCTACCTTTCGGCGGTCGGGGGAATCGTCCTGGTCTGGGTAGTCTGGAAGCTCCTGAAGCTGGATGTGGGATCGGAAGCGGGCAGCGAAGCGGAAAAAGAGTCGGCTTCCACCTTCCGTCAGGCCATTTTCCTGATCCTCGCGGCCGATTTCATGATGAGCCTCGACAATGTCATAGCCATTGCCGGTTCTGCCCATGGTTCCGTCCCCCTCCTCATCGCAGGGCTCCTGATCAGCATGCCCCTCCTCATGATGACCGGTGGAGTCATCTCCTCCCTCATCGACAAGGCGCGCTGGCTCGTCTATGTCGGAGCCATAGCCATTTCCTTTACCGCGGCCCGCATGGTCTTCGAGGACAGGGCGATCGAGCTGCGATTCCCGCTTCCCGGCCAGGTTCCCCTCATCCTCTCCGCAGCCCTGGCCTTCCTCCTTCCGCTGGCCTGCGTCGCGATGCAGAAGGGCCTCGTCGCGCGACGGCATCGCATCTCGGAGAATACCGACGCTAATTACGACCATAATTTCCCGACCCGGTGAGGCTGCGCCTTCCTGGGGGGCAATCTTGACTTTCCCGTTGCCCGTGCTAGACTGAGCTGCCCCATGTGGCCGGAGGGCAGAGCCTTTTGGCCCATCATTCACAGCAATCACTGGAGGAATCCATGGTAATCCTGCTTGCGGACGCCTTCGCTCCGGACCTTCCCGGGCGCCTGGCGTCGTACGGCGAGGTGACATCCGACTTCGGCCGCATAGGCGAGGCCGAGGTGGTCATCGTCCGTTCCAAGACCAAGGTCGACAAGGCCATGATGGACAAGGCTCCGAAGCTCAGGTACATCATCCGCGGCGGGGTCGGCGTCGATACCATCGACGTGGGCTACGCCAAGGAGAAGGGCATCGACGTCGACAACACGCCTGAGGCTTCGAGCGTCGCCGTCGCCGAGCTCGCCTTCGCCCTGATGCTTGCGATGCCCTGCCATATCTCGGAGGCCGACGCCTCGATGAAGCAGGGAAAGTGGCTCAAGAAGGAACTGGAGCGCACGGAGCTCAACGGCAAGACCCTCGGGCTCATCGGCATCGGCCGCATCGCGCGTGAGCTCGCGGTCCGCGCGCGGGCCTTCGGCATGAAGGTCATCGCCTACGACAAGTTCATCACATCCTGTCCGGACTCGGACGAAATGGTCGACTTCGACAGCCTCCTTTCGCGCTCCGACTACATTTCCGTCCATGTCCCCCTCACGCCCGAGACCAACGGCATGCTCTGCGCGAAGGCCCTGGCGAAGATGAAAAAAGGCGCCTGCATCGTCAACACGAGCCGCGGGCAGGTGATCGTCGAGCAGGACGTCGTGGCGGCCCTCAACCAGGGCTCGCTCGGAGGCTACGCTGCCGATGTCTTCCTCAAGGAACCTCCGGAGGGCTCACCCCTCCTGTCAGCGCCCCGCGTGGTGCTCACGCCCCACCTCGGCGCATCGACGGCGGAGAACCTCCTCCGCCTCGGTGACGCCATCGTCACCCGCGTCGCCCGCTACAGCGGAAAATAAGGAGTAGTTGTCATGAAACGTGTGATCAATTTCTCGGCAGGTCCCGCAGCCCTTCCCCTCGAGGTCCTGGAGCAGGCCCGCGACGAGATGCTCGACTGGAACGGCACCGGCTGCTCCGTGATGGAGGTCTCCCACCGCTCGAAGGAATTCGACGCCCTCCACCACCACGCCATCGACCTGTTCAAGGAGCTTGCGGGACTCGGCCCCGAGTGGAAGGTCTTCTTCACCACCGGAGGCGCCTCCACCCAGTTCCTCATGCTGCCCATGAATTTCCTCTTCGACGGAAGGCAGGCTGACTACATCAACACCGGCAACTGGGCCAAGGCCGCGATCAAGGAAGCCAAGCGTTTCGGCACCGTCACCGTCCCCGCGAACATGGAGCGGGAGGGCGGCGCGCCCATCGCCGTGCCCCGGCAGTCTGACCTCCACTTCAATCCCGATGCCGCCTATGTGCACTACACGAGCAACAACACCATCGAGGGCACGGAGTTCTTCAACACCCCCGACACCAAGGGCAAGCCACTTGTCTCCGACATGTCGAGCGACATCTTCAGCCGCCCCATGGAACTCGGCAAGCACTCGATGTTCTACGCCGGCGCCCAGAAAAACCTCGGCCCCTCCGGTGTCACGGTCGTCGCGATGAGGCCCGATTTCTTCCAGCTCGCGAAGGAGGAACTCCCGACGATGATGTCCTACCGGGTTTTCGACGAGCACAGCTCCATGTTCAACACCCCGCCCTGCTTTTCGATCTACATCCTCGACCTCGTCCTCCGCTGGCTCAAGAAGAACGGCGGCATCGAGGCCATGGGAAGGGTGAACGAGCAGAAGCAGGGGGAGCTCTATGCCGCCATCGACGGTTCAGGAGGCTACTACAACTGTCCCGTCGACAAGGCCTCGAGGTCATGGATGAACATTGTCTTCAAGCTGCCCACGCCTGAGCTCGACGAGAAGTTCATAAAGGACGCGAAGACGGCAGGCATCGTCCAGGTCAAGGGCTACCGCAGCGTGGGTGGCATCCGCCTCTCTGCCTACAATGCCGTGGGCCTCGACAAGGTCCAGACGACCATCCAGTTCATGGACGAGTTCCGGAAGCGGAACGGATAGGAAAGCCGGACCTCACAATGCCGACATGAATTCCGAAACCCGCTCGCGGAGGGTTGCCATGTCCTTATGGGTCTTCAGCACGAAGGGATTCCGCTCGGCCGTGCCGATGACGGCATCCATCTCCGCCCTGCTCCGGAAGGTGCTGTGGCGGAAGTGGTTGTCATGGTCCTTTCTCCGCGTGGCCCAGACCTCCTCGGCGACGCGGGAGGCGAGTTTCCTGTAATCGGCCAGGAATCCCAGGAGGGCGTCGCGGCCGAGGGCATCGGACTGGGCGCCCGCAAGCCAGGCGAGGGTGGCCCAGGCGTGGCGGGCACGGTCCAGGGGATATTCGTCCGCAAGCCTTGCGTATCCAGCGTGCATCTCGTTCCAGGTGGGAATCCCACCGCTGCGGGCGAGGGACAGGAGGGCCTTCGCCTTCGAGTCGGGGACAAGCTGGCCTCCGAGGTTCTCCCAGACCTTCTCGCGTCCGGGAGATGAGAGCCTGGCGGAGAGGCTTGCGAAGTTGCCCGGCTCCTGGCCGCTGACCACGCCTGCGGCGTACCACAGGAGGATCTCCTGATAACCCTTCCAGGCCTTTGCGGGCTTCATCGCGACGACGTTGCGGCTGGAGTTCTCGATTCCGGAGGCATCGACCTCCGCGGGAAGGGCGCGGGTCGGGTCCCGGAGGGCGGCCTGTCCGCGTGACCTGAGCTCCTCGCGGTCCAGGCCAGCAGCATCGGTACCATCGATGCGCGCCACCGCCGCTCCGGTCCACTCCTCGAGGAGGGCCAGGGCGCTCATGCACTCCTCGGCGGTGTCGGGTGCGAAGGGGGAAAACTCAAGGAGGAGACCCTTCGACACCCGCTTGTCCCGCGCGATGAATTTCGACTCGTTCCGCATGAGGGCATAGAGGTTGGAATTCCACCAATATGCGGGAACGAGCACCAGGCGGTCGCGCGAAGTGTCGTCGGTCACGAGACAGAAGGGCAGTGGTATGTCGAGTTCGAAGCGGTAGTCGCCCTTGGCGAGCAGGCAGTAGGAGGCGAAGCGCGAGGAGTGCTTGACCGAGGTCGAAAGGCCCGGCCAGAAGCCACGGCCCGCCTCGATCTCGCCGTCGTTGGAGCGGGAGTTGTGGTTGGAGCCTATGGTCGCTCCGGCGGCCATGTTGGACTGGCCCTTGACCAGGCTTGCAATGAGGAAGCTGGTGTTGTGGTGCTGCTCGTGGGCGGGAAAAATCAGGTTGTTGAGGATCTCGCAGCAGGAAACGGTGGAATTCTCGCCAAGGACGGAGTGGATGAGGCGAGCCCCGTATTTCAGCGCGGAATTGTCCCCCATGACGAAACGGACTGCCTTGCAGCCGTAGAAGACACGGCAGCCGAGCCCCACTATCCCGTTGACGAGCTCGACTCCTTCCCCTATCTGGGTGCGTGCGGCGTCGCTGGACCTGATTGTGATGTTCTTCAGCTTGTTGGTGCCTTTTATATAGGAGCACTCGCCGATCGCCACATCCTTGATGATGCTGTTGGACTTGAGGACCGAGTTGGCGCCGATCGTCCCGTAGCGCCCCCTCCGGGTGTCGAACATGGCGTCCGTCATCGAGCGGAAGGCCTTCATCAGGGCCTGGTCACCCCGGTTCCGCGCCCAGAGGTAGGCGTCCGCGCTCAGCATCCCCTCGAAGGGCAGGATCGACCGGCCCCCCGCCTCGTTCATCACGTCGAGCACGACGCGGAGCTCCTCGTCCTCTCCCTCCTTGATGATCCCGTTGCCGAACTTGGAGTGGTTGGAGCACTCGATCTCGCTGTTGTTGATGAGCATGCAACCGTCGCCCACGATGTAGTGGGCAATGTAGGCGCAGTCGAGGATGGCACAATTGTCGCCGATGTCGCAGGCGGTGATACGAGAGTGGTAGATGCCTACGGGCACCCGGGTATCGTGGTGTTCGAGGACCGCCCGCTCGAGACGCCCGATCCGGACGAGGCCCGCGAAGGTGGACTGGTGGATAAGTTCTGGCGTGAAGGGGTCGGTGACGAGGACCAGGCTCCAGTCGGGGCAACTGTTCTCGTTTTTCACGAGGCTCTCAAGCTCATAGGGTCGGAGCCTGCGGTACGCGGCCAGGTCCTTGCCCAGGGCCCTGAGCTGGGCGTCGCGGATATGGTATTCATCTTCCCCGGGAGCGAGGTATTCATCTGGCACGAAATCGTGGCCGACTGAGTCAGCGGGGAGAAGTCGTATATCGTTCATGCAGAAGAGAATATCTGTCACCGCATTCCCGTGCAAGGGGCCGACTTGACAAGGTTCTGCCCTTCGGGACATGGTACGGCATGGCTTTCCCCGATTTCGCTGTAGAAGAGCGACTCGTTTCCGATGCCGAGCGCGAAGCTTTTGGCATCTTCGGAAAGCTTGCCGGCTCGTCCTCGCAATCCGACTTCATCGCCCACTCCCTGGCTTTTGCAGACATCCTGGGGAGTCCCGGGGAGTTCAGTTCCTTTGTGCACGGCGAGGCTGCGGACCGCCTCGTGGCGATCGACCATCTTCTCAAGGTTTTCCGCGAGAATACCGAGCTCCTCGTCCACAAGACCTGGGTCGAGAAGAGCGATGAGAAGCGCAAGGAAAAGCTCATCGAGGAGGTCAGTTCCTTCGAGCGGGAGTTCCGTGAGGGAGATCTCCGGCCTGCCTTCCGTCGGTTTGTTCAACTCTGCCACTCCATTGCTCACCTCCTTTTCGGGGCCCAAAGCCGGGCTGATGATTTCCTCCTTTATACATTCAGGATCGATCCCAAGCTTGGGCTCTTTTTCTGGTTTGTGGGCGAGCTTGGGGACCAGCTTCACCGGGACTCAGGCGATGACGAACTGCTCAAGGCCGAGGTGCTCGTGGGCATGTACGTCCTTTCCTGCTTCTGAATTGCCCTTCGGTTTTACATTTTTAACTGTGACCAATCCCTTCTTTTCTTTATTATCCAGTCATGGTATCGAAGCTGTTTCCTGTCGTGGCCTTGGCGCTGGCCGCATCACTGGCCGCAAGCGCGGAGATCATGACTTCCGCAGCAGGTTCTCCGGCGATCACGCCGCTGCCCGCTTCGGAGGCAGGTCCCCGGACCTTTTCGCTCGCAGAGCTGGTATCTGGAGTCCTGTCCTCGAGCGATGATCTCCGCGTCCAGGAAGCCACCCTCGCCTCGGCGAGGGCCCAGCATGCGCTGAATCTCGGCAAGGCCCGGCCTACGCTCTCAGGAAATGCGGCCTATGGTGACAGCTACGGTTTTAACGACCAATCGCAGGCCAAGGCAGCCGGCGCGAGTGGCCTGGGTCTCGGGCAGAGCCTTTCTGCGGCTCTCAGCTTCGCTGCGGGGACAGCGACTGCGACCTCGGGTTCGCGGATCGGGCTCTCGGTTTCGCACGCACTACCGGTTTCGCCGCAGAAGCTTACCAGCACGGGCAGCAGCTACGTCAACTCGCCGCAGGTGACGAGCGTGCAGACTACGCTCAGCCAGGCGGTCTGGGATGGCTATGCAGGCGGACAGACCAAGGCGGCCATCGACAAGAGCAGCCTGGCCCTCCAGGGCAAGGAATTCGCTGCCAGGCAGTCGCGGGCTGCGACAATCGCAGCTGCGAAGCAGGCTTACGTAACGACCCTTGTGGCGCAGCGCACCCTCGCGCTCCGCCTCGACATACTCGGAAAGCAGAGCTCCCTCCAGAGGCAGGTCGAGGCGACCTTTGCGCTCAAGCAAGCCAGCGCGGTGGACCTCGAGACGGCGCGGATCAACTCCAGGAGCGCCGAACTGGATGTCGAGACAGGACGCCACGATTTTGCCCTCGCCCGTCAACGGCTCGCACCCCTCCTGGGGCAGCCCCCCGACCTCGATTTTCGAGTAGAGGAGATCGATATTCCGGAGCTTCCAGCGGCGACCCTCGAGGAGGCGATTGCAAAGGGCCTGGCAAACCGGGTGGATATCGCCCAGTACGAGGTTTCCAGGCGCTCCTCCAGCATCGACGCGGCCCTTGCCAGGGGGTCGGCGCAGCCGACGGTGACGGTGACCGGAGGGATCGGCCTTTCATACAACTGGGGAGCTGCCGCAGCCACCGGGAGCCAGACCGCTGCCGCCGTGACGGCGGCCAACGGCGAGGCCGTCAACCTCGCCCTCAGGGTGGCGATGCCCCTCATCGACGGGGGCGCTGCCAAGGCGCAGGAGGATCTGGCGAATGCGTCCATGCTTGTGGCATCCACGCAGGCCGGACAGCTTGCCAAGACCATTGCCGCCGATATACGCGACGCTTGGTGGACTTTTTCGATATTGGGGCAGAAGGCAGACCTGGCCAGGCGAAGTCTCGGTCTTTCCCAGACCCAGATGGCCCTCGTGCGTCAGCAGCTCCAGTACGGCACAGCTACGACACAGGACCTTCTCAACGCCTCGGTCAACGCTGCCAATGCCGAGGCGGCCTGGCTCAAGGCCAGGAGCGACCAGCTCCTGGGGGAACTGGCGCTCGAGACCAGGATGGGACTGTAGGAGATCCATGATGAAGCGAACAATTGTGAAGATAACGGCCGCGGCTGCGATGGCCCTGGCCCTCCTGGCCCTGGCGGATTGCGGGAGCGGCGCTGCAAAGGCAGGCGGCGCAGCGGGGCAGGCAGCTGCACCGGGCACTCCTGCTGTACCGGGCAACCAGGCTGCTGCTGGGGTCAACCAGGCTGCTGCGGCCAGTGGTGCCAGCGGCCAGGGTTCTGCGGCTGGCAGCCAGGGTGGGGCCCCGGGTGCAGGCGGGCAGGGTGCTTCCTACCAGGGGCGGCCAGGGACCCAAGGCGGCGGACAGGGTGGGGCCCCGGGTGCAGGCGGCCAAAGTGGAGCGCCAGGCGCTGGCGGACAGGGTGGGGGTCGGCGGTCGGCGAACATTCCTGTGCAGGTCGCCGCGATTCCCTCGGGAACCCTCCTCGCTGACCGGGATACTGCCGGGGTGCTGACGCCCGCGATCCAGAGCTCCATCGCAGTTCCGGTGGGCGGCATCGTTGCCAAGGTCCTTTTAGGCGCAGGCGAATGGGTCAAGGCAGGTACCGTCGTGGTCCAGCTCGACGACTCGCTGCTCCGGATCGCTGCAGCGAACGCGAAGGCTGCCGTCGATACCGCGAAAATCAACCTCCAGACCACGCAGGGCAATGCCACCGACTCCCTGCCGCGCTTCCAGCTCCAGGTCGACTCGGCCCAGGCCTCTGTCAATTCAGCACAGCGGAACTATGATTCCCAGAAGGCGCTTTTTGACCTCGGCGGCCTTTCCGCCTCAGCCCTCGATACCGCTGGCGGGCAGCTCGCTACAGCCAAGGCCAACCTCGAGACCGCGAAGCTCGCCCTCGACCAGGCAAGGAAAGGCATTGCCACAACTCCGGGACAGAACGTCGATGCCCTCAAGATCGCGATCATGACAGCCCAGAACAACCTCGACCAGGCGAAGTACAACCTGGACCATGCGGCTATCAAGGCTCCCTTTGACGGGCAGATCTCCACCATGAACGCCAGCCCAGGCATGTACCTGGGACAGAATGCGGCGGCCTTTGTCCTGGTAAGCTCGGAGCGGCAGGTATCCTTCAGCATTGCGCCCTCCGACGCAGTTGCGATGCGGAAGGGCATGGCCCTGACCTGGGAGATCGCGGGGAAGGCCTACGCCATCACCCTCAAACAAGACCCCTCGACCCCGATCAACGGCTCCGTACCACTTACGGCCAGACTCGACGAGCTTACCACTCTTCCCTTTGGTTCCATCGGCAACGTGAGCTACCTCATCGAACTCGCCAGGGGACCGATAGTCCCGCTGACGGCCGTTGCAACCATGGAAAACCAGAACTATGTCCTCCTGGTCAACGGTGGCAAGGTCGAGACCCGGAACATCATGGTGATGGCAGAATCCGGCATCGTAGCGGCGGTCACCGGGGTCGCGGCCGGAGCGATGGTCATTCTCTCTCCGCCGCCGGGCCTTGTGCCGGGTGCCCAGGTTCAATCCATCGCTACGCCCTTCCCCCAGACTGCGGCCATAAGGCCCGACGGGGAGCGTCCGGCTCTTGCTGCCACAGTTGGCGGGAAGACTGGCAACCAGCGAACGGGCGCCCAGGCAGCCGGAGGGGCTGCGCCGGGGGCGCCCGCCGGGGCTACTCAAGCTGGAGCCAGGGGCGGTGGTGCCACCGGGCAGTGGTCCGGTCAGCGGCCCGGCACAGGGCAAGGCAGCCCAGGCACAGGCACGGGGCAAGGCGGCGCAAGCACGGGGCAAGGCGGTACGGGCGCTGGCCAGCCGGGCCAGTGGACGGGGCGGCGACAGGCAGGCCAAGGCAGCTCTGGCGCCCCGGCTAACGCAGGTCAAGGCTCGGCGGGGGGCCAAGCTGGAGGCCAGACCGGCCCGGCTCCTGCGCGTGTGCGGACCTCGGCGCCCACAACGGTGCCGGTACCCGGATCGACGGGACAGACCACAGGTCAGCCCGCTGCCAGTTCGGGAGGCTGAGCATGAGCGGGAAGAGCGTCCGCGACTTCGAGTCGCATGTATTCAGCAAGGTCAATCCAGCGGTGAAGTTCTCTGTCACGCGTTACGTGCTGGCAATCGGAATCTTTGTCGCGATCGTGGCCTTCGGGCTGGTGTCGGCCACGAGCCTCGGCGTCGATCTGATGCCCTCAGTTCCCATTCCCTCGGTCAACATAAGCATGAGCTATGCCGGTGCCACGCCGGCGGTCATCGACCAGCAGATTACCCAGGTGATTGAAAACGCGGTTTCCACCATCAGCGGCATCACGGACATGAACTCCTCGAGTTCCAATGGGCAGAGCCGCGTGACCCTGGGTTTCTCCGTGGACGCCGATGCGACAGCCATGACCAACCAGGTGGCTTCCATCGTCAACTCCGTGGTCCGCCGCCTGCCAGCGGGCATCCAGGCTCCGACTATCCGCACCTTCGACCCCAATTCCCAGCCCATCGTGGAGTTTGGCGTTACCGGCGGGGGTGCCCCGATGACCGAGGTCGCCGAATGGGTTGAGAACAGCCTCTCGCCGACCCTCGAGCGGGTTGATGGCGTCGCCAACATCGGGAGTTCAGGCGCCCCTGTCCGGCAGTTCCAGGTCCTCCTCGATCCCAACCTGATGCGCTACTATAATCTTGCGCCCTCCCAGGTGGTGTCGGCCATCACTTCGGCATCCATAAACCAGCCAATTGGCAGCATCACGACCCAGGGGTCCTCCTTTACCTTCACGACCCAGAACGTGCCAGCGGGCCTCGACCAGCTCAGACGCATCCTTGTGGATTCCACCAGGGGCGTCACTGTCGATGATGTCGCCCAGGTGCGCGACTCCTCATCGAACACAGGCTATTCCCGCGTCAACGGGATTCCCTGCATCCTTGTCTCGATTCAACGCACTTCCAACTCCAACTCCGTGGCAGTTGTGGATGCCGTGCGCGCCAAGCTCAAGTCCCTCGTCCTCCCAAAGAATTACGGGGTCGTGGTGAGCAATGACAGCACCGGTCCCATCCGCGCCTCCATAGAATCTACCTGGAAGGAGCTGGCTACTACCCTCGTCGTCGTGGCCATCATCGTCCTTTTATTCCTCGGCAAGCCGAACACGGCCTTTTCCGTCATCCTGGCCATACCCATCGCCCTGTCGGCAGCTCCCATCCTTTACCGCCTCATGGGCTTTTCCTTCAACCTCGTCTCCCTCCTGGCCCTGATCATCGCAATTGGTGTGGTCGTCGACGACTCGATCGTCATAGCGGAGAACGTCGAGCGCTACCGGAAAATGGGCTTCCCGCTCAAGGAAGCCGTGCTCAAGGGGGCGAGCGAGGTCTTCAGCGCGGTTGTCGCGGCCTCGCTCTCCCTCCTTTCGGTCCTCCTCCCGGTCAGTTTCATCGGAGGCTTCCTCGGCCGCTACCTCGTCCAGTTCTCGCTCGGCCTCGCGGCAGCCGTGGCCTTCTCCCTCCTCGAGGCGATACTTTTCCTGACGGTACGTCTTGCCTATACGCCGGAAGGCCGGACCATCGGCTGGCGGGATTTCGGGAGGAGCTTCCTGGCTCCCTGGGCCTCGATGAAGTGGGGTTTTGCCGCGCTCAGGAAGGGACCGGCCATCCTGGGGGCACTGGCCATCGCGGTGGGTATGGTGGCCACCAGCCATCTGACCTGGCTTCCTGCCATCCTGGCCTGGCCCCTCGTCCTGGGCATCCTCAAATACATCCTGACCATTGCCTTGTTCTTTCTCGAAGCCCTGACAGGAACCCTCCACGCCGGCACCGAGTGGGTCGTCGGAAAGGTCTCCAGGGCCTATGTGCGCAGCCTTGGGCGCATGCTCAGGCACTCGGCCTTTGTCCTCGCTGGCGTACTTGCAGTCGTCACCGTAGCCGGATTCCTCATAGTTCCCAGGATCCCCTTCAACTTCATCCCCTCCTCGGACGGCGGCATCGTCCAGGCCAGCGTCCGCTTCCCTGCGGGCACGCCACAGGACACTGCCAACAAGGCTGCGGCCGTCGTGGAGAGTTTTGTCGCCGGCCGTCCCGAGGTCACCATCTACCAGACCCAGGTCGGTGGCCAGACCCAGGTGCAGGCTACCCTCGTTCCCGTCGGCAAGCGGCCGAACGTGAGTGCCATCGCGCAGACCTGGCGTCAGCAGCTCCAGCCCCTCATCCAGAAGGATTTCCCCAACGCCAGGGTTTCGGTCAGCGCAGGGGGCATCATGGGAGGTGGTGGCGGAGGCATGGGAGGCTTCGGCCAGTCCCAGCTCCAGTTCTCGATCGTGGGCGCTGACTTTGAACTCCTCCGCAGTCGCAGCGCTGCCATCGTGGCCGCAGTCCAGCAGAACCCCTGGGTGGCAGACGCGAACTCGAGCCTGACGGACAGCAACCTGCAAAATGATTTCACCCCTGATACCGCAGCCCTCAAGGGTACGGGGCTGACTACCCAGGCCATAGCCAACGCCCTCCAGACCTACACGAGCGGGAGCCAGGCAGGCAATGTCATTTCGGGAGGCCTGGCCTATCCGATCATGGTGAAGATCGATCCGACCAAGGTGAGCGGAGGACAGACGCTCCTGGATCTCCCCATTTACGCTTCGGGTCAACAGACCACCTACCAGGTAGGGCAACTCGGTTCCTTTGTCCTCAACCAGTCGCCCACCTCCCTGTCGCGCTACAACCGCCAGTACCAGGGTTCCATCACTGCCAACCTCAAGCCCGGGGCCCCGACCGCCCTTGAACTCCAGACGCAGATCACCGCTGAACTCCAGGCTCAGGGCCTTCTGGACAACGGCCTTTCAGTCTCGGCAGGAAGCCGCTTTGGCCAAGCTGCCCTCTCGGCCCAGATGGCCTCCCAGGGTTCGGTGATGTTCCTCCTCTCCCTCTTCCTCGCCTACCTCGTGATGGCCGCCCAGTTCAACTCCTGGCGCTATCCCATCTACCTCCTGTTGCCCGTGCCCCTCGCCATCATGGGCGCCCTCGTCCTGATTTTTTTCGCCGGAGGAGGGATCGACATCTTCGGACTCATGGGCTTCCTGATGCTCATTGGCCTGTCGGCCAAAAACGCCATCCTCTACCTCGACTTCGTCGTGGAGCGCCTTGGCAAGATGCCCTTCGACCAGGCCCTCCTCGATGCGGCGAGCCTCAGGTTCAGGCCAATCGTGATGACCACCCTCACCATCCTTGTCATCAGCTTCCCCCTCATGTTTTCCGGAGGGCAGGGCTCGGAGTTCGGCCAGCGCATGGGCATCGTGATGCTCGGCGGCATCCTGTCCTCCGCCGTGCTCACCTTCTTTATTGTGCCCGCAGCCTTCTGGCTCTTTGAGCGTAACCGCCACGGAAACTTCAATACATCCAAAGCCGAGATCGAAAAAGCCTGCGAAGATGTTGAGTCGGACAACTGTCCGACTTCGGACTACGGTCCGACTTCGGACAACGATCCGGCTTCAGACGATCGCCTGGCTTCTGAAGAGAAGCAGGCAGGGGACAAGGCGGTTCCCGTGGGGGCAGTTGCGGCAGCAGCAGTGGTCCCCGCGACGGTCTCTGGAGCGGGGGTTGGGGCTCCAGCAGCAGTCTCCGCACCGACGGCGGTAGCCAGGGTGGCGACGGTCACTGCCATCGCAGGCTCTCTTGGAAATCTTGGATAAATATAAGACTTGCGCGATTGGCGCAACGGGTGTAGCATCGTTGTAGGCTAAATGCACGCGCGTGCATAACCTGTGAATGGAACGTAGCAGCGAGGATCGGCAGGACGCCGAGGCTTCGCCAAACGTTTCCGAGGGGAGGGTCCATGATCGAAGGTTCAAAGGGTGGCGCAGAGGCCCGCGTGCTTCGCTATGGCATGGTGGGCGGTGGTCCAGGCGCCTTTATTGGTGATGTGCACCGAAAAGCCATAGGCCTCGACAGCCTTGCCGTACTTGCCGCCGGCTGTTTTTCCCGCGAACACGGGAAAACCCTGGAGACAGGGAGGTCCCTGGGCCTCCCGGACGATCGCCTCTATGCCGATTTCGAGTCGATGGCCACAGGCGAGGCCAAGCGCAGCGACGGGATAGACTTTGTCGTCATCGTCACTCCCAATGCCCAGCACTATCCTGCCGCCAAGGCCTTCCTTGCACAGGGCATCAACGTCGTCTGCGACAAGCCTCTCACCTTCGAGACTGCAGAGGCCGAGGAGCTCGGGCAACTCGCGCGCCAGAAGGGACTCCTCTTTTGTGTCACCTACACCTACACCGGCTACCCGGCCGTCAAGCATGCCCGCGAGATGATCAGGAAAGGCGAGATCGGGGATATCAGGTTTGTCAACGCGGAGTATCCCCAGGAATGGCTCGCCACTCCCATCGAGAAGGAGGGGCAGAAACAGGCTGCATGGCGCCTCGATCCCAAGCAGACGGGCAAGTCCAGCTGCGTCGGAGACATCGGCAGCCATGTCGAAAACATGGTCTCCTACATGACCGGCCTCGAGATAGCCTCGCTCTGCGCCCGCCTTGACAGCTTTGTGGCGGGCCGGGTCCTCGATGACAACGCCAGCATCATGGTGAACTACAAGGGTGGGGCGAAGGGGCTCTACTGGTCCAGCCAGGTGGCCATCGGTTTTGACAACGCGCTCCGCGTCAGGGTCTGCGGCTCCAAGGGTACCATCCAGTGGTCACAGGAAAATCCCAACTATCTGGTCATATCCAGGCTGGGCGAGCCCACGGTCACGCTGTCGCGCGGCCGGGACGGTTTCCACGCCCATGCCCAGTCCTATTCGCGCATTCCTTCGGGACATCCCGAAGGCTATTTCGAGGCCTTCGCGAACATCTACAAGACCTTCATCACGGCCCTCATGAAGAAGAAAGCCGGCGGTACCCCAACCGAGGCCGAGCTTGATTTCCCTGGTGTGGAGGCCGGCATCTCCGGCGTCCGCTTTATCGGCAAGTGCGTCGACAGCTCCCGTAAGGGTGCCATCTGGCTGGACATGTAGGAAGAGGAGACACAAGATCATGGCACGACCCGTTACCCTGTTCACCGGCCAGTGGGCCGACCTTGGCTTTGACGTCTTTTGCGCCAAGGCGAAGTCCTTTGGCTACGATGGCGTCGAGATCGCCTGCTGGGGCGATCACATGGACGTCAAGCGCGCAGCGACCGACCCCGCCTACGTGGCCGAGCGCAAGGCCATCCTGGCAAAGCACGGGCTCAAGGCCTGGGCCCTCGGCAGCCACCTCGCCGGCCAGTGCGTCGGCGACCTCTGGGATCCCCGTCTTGACGGCTTTGCGCCGGCCGAGGTCAAGGGCAAGCCCGACAAGATCCGCGAGTGGGCCATCCAGGAGATGAAGTACACCGCCCGCGCGGCGAAGAACATGGGCATGAAGGTTGTCACAGGCTTCATGGGCTCGCCGATATGGAAGTATTGGTACAGCTTTCCCCAGACCTCGGAGCAGATGGTCGACGACGCCTTCAAGGAGATCGTGAAGCTCTGGACCCCGATCTTCGACGAGTTCGACGCTTGTGGCGTCAGGTTCGCCCTCGAGGTCCATCCCACCGAGATCGCCTTCGACTTCTACACTGCGCAGAGACTCCTGGAGGAGTTCAAGCATCGTCCGACCCTTGGCTTCAACTTCGATCCGAGCCACCTCGTCTGGCAGGGTATGAAGCCCGATCTCTTTGTCCGGGATTTCGCCAGTCAGATCTACCACGTCCACATGAAGGACGCGGCCGTCACCCTCGACGGGCGCTCTGGCATCCTGGGTTCGCACATCGCCTTCGGCGACAGCCGCCGCGGATGGAACTTCCGCAGCCTTGGTCACGGCGACGTCGATTTCGAGAACATCATCCGCGAACTCAATGTCGCCAATTACCAGGGTCCCCTCTCGGTCGAGTGGGAGGACTCCGGCATGGAGCGGGAATTCGGTGCGAAGGAAGCCCTCGATTTCGTGCGGCGCGTCGATTTCGCTCCCTCGAACATAGCTTTTGACGCGGCGCTGAAGGACTGATTTCCACGGCTCGGAAGGTACAGCAGATACAGGAGGAATGATATGGCGATTAAAGTTGGATGTTTTGCCCTCGTCGACGGTTTCTCGGTGCTTGAGCACCAGCTGGAGAGGTTGCAGGGCCTTGGTATCAAGTACGCTGACATCACGGACAATACCGATGGAGCCTGTCTTGGCGCGGAGTTCGGTTTTACCGCTGTCGCGAGCCTGGACGCCAATCCCTTCGAGCTCAAGCGGCTTTTCACGAAGTACGGTCTGACCATCACTTCGTACTGCGCCCACGCATCCCTCCTCGATCCGGAGGCGCCCTGGCGCTATGGAACCTCGCAGATAATCAAGGCAATACGGGCGGCGGCGGCGATGGGCGTCAAGCACATCATCACCACCGAGGGCCATGCCCATACCGATTTCGGAAAGGGCCTCAGCGAGAGCGAGGCCATCTTCACGATCAGGCAGAAGCTCTTCGAGCCCCTCAAGATGGCCGCCGACTACGGCGTCAAGGTCCTCCTCGAAACCCATGGGGAATACACCGACTCGCTCAAGCACCTCGAGCGGATCCTCGACGTCTGCGACTCCCCGGCCCTCGGTCTCAACCTCGATACGGGCAACCTCTGGCTCGGTGGCGGGGATCCGGTCGCCTACGTGAAGAAGTTTGCTGCCAAGATCGACCATGTCCACTGGAAGGACTGGCCGAAGGAGATGGAAGCGAAGCGCGGCAAGGAGTTCGGTGCTGGCATGTCCATCATCGCCCTTGGAACAGGCGTGGTGGATGTGAAGGGCGCGTACAAGGCCCTGGTCGACGCTGGCTACAACGGCTATTCGACCCTCGAGATCGCCGGCGACGAGGCCGTCAAGCAGAGTTATGCCTATCTGAAAGCCCTTGGTGCTGAGTAAAGGAGGAAATCGCCATGCCGAAAATTGCTTTGATCGGGGCAGGGAGCATCATATTCGCTACGACGCTCCTCAACGACATGCTGGGTACCGAGTGCCTCAAGGACTCGACCTACTCCCTCATGGGTCCGACGATGTGGAAGCTCGAAAAGATCGAGAATTGGGCCAAGGGAGTCATCTCAAAGAACGGTCTCGGCGCCAGCGTCTCGTCGACGACCGACCGGCGCAAGGCCCTCGAAGCTGCCGATTATGTCCTCCTCATGTTTCAGATCGGCGGACTCGAGGCCTACAGGCTCGATTATGAAATTCCCATGAAATACGGTGTCGACCAGTGCCTCGGGCAGTGCGTCGGCCCTGGTGGAGTTTTCCGTGGAAACCGGTCCATCCCCGTCCTCGCGAGCATTATGCGCGACATGGAGGAGCTCTGTCCGGACGCGGTCATCCTGAACTACGTCAACCCGATGGCAGCGAACAGCATCGGGATGGGCAAGTCCAGCACGATCAAATCCGTCGGCCTTTGCCACGGCGTGCAGACGACCCTCGACCTCATCGCCGGCTATACAGACAGCAAGAAGAGCGAGATCGACTTCCTCTGCGCCGGCATCAACCACATGGCCTGGTTCCTCAAGATCGAAAAGGACGGGAAGGACCTTTATCCCCTGCTCAAGGCGAACTGCGAGAAGTCCGAGTACTACATCAACGACAAGGTACGCATCGAGGCAATGAGGCACTTCGGTTACTTCATGACCGAGTCCACGGGACACCTCTCTGAATATCTGCCCTGGTTCCGCAAGAACCAGAAGGCCCTCGGCCTCTACTGCGACCAGCCGGCCTTTGGCGGCGAGACGGGCGCCTACTACAAGTACTGCTGCGCCATCGCCAAGAAATTCGAGAAGGGCGACTTCATCCGCCTGGCGGGCAGCGATCTCGAGCCGCGGAGCAAGGACTATTGCTCCTATGTGATCGAGGCCATGGAGACGGGCAAGCTTTTCCAGCTCAATGGCAATGTCATGAATACCCCTGGCTATATCGAAAACCTGCCGCGGGACTGTTGCGTCGAGGTGCCCATGTTCGTCGACAAGAATGGCCTCCAGCCCAGCTTTGTCGGCCGCTTGCCCACCCAGCTGGCTGCGGTGAACATGATGGACATAAACGTCCAGCTGATGGCTTCGGAGGCGGCGCTCGAGGGAGACCCTGAGAAGCTGATGATGGCCTGTGCGATGGACCCCCTGACCTCGGCCGTGCTGAGTCTCCAGGAGATCAGGGACATGACCGCGGAAATGCTGGAAGCGCAGCGGGAATGGCTGCCCCAGTTCGCGGGGAAGAAACTCAGGAAGCTCGGAAACATCGCCACTCCGGCCGGTACCAAGGGCGTCGCCGTGCCCCTTGACCCTGCCCTGGCGATCAACAACCGCTTCGGAAAGCTGGCGAGCGGCTAGAAGAAGGCGGGCTTCCGGGCCCGCGATGTCTGGAAAGGAGGAGTCGGGGAGGGCAGCATCGCGCGGCCCTTGTCCGGCGAGCGAAGCATGGCTCAGATCCTGCGACTCAACAACGTGTCCAAGACCTTTTCGGGCGTGCGGGCACTGCAGGGAATAACCTTCGAGCTGAATGAAGGCGAGGTCCACTGCCTCTGCGGCGAGAACGGCGCGGGCAAATCCACCCTCATCAAGGTCCTGTCCGGGGCGCACCAGCCCGACATCGGCGGGGAGATCTGCTTCGAGGGCCGGAGGATCGAGCTCACACCGCACCTCGCCCTGGGGCTAGGCATCCAGACCATCTACCAGGAGCACATCGTCTTTGACAGCCTCAGCGTCATGGAAAACATCTTCATGGGGCTCGAGCGGGAGAAGGGCATCTTTCTCGACAGGAAGGAGATGCGGCGGCAGACGGTCGAGGTGCTCGAGTATCTCAAGAGCGACCTCCGACCGGAGATGGTGATGGGCGAGCTGGGCAGCGGCCAGCAGAAGATCGTGGAGATCGCCAAGGGCCTGGTGTTCAAACGGAAGGTCATGATCCTGGACGAGCCGACTGCCTCCTTCTCGATCTCGGAAATCGACAACCTCCTGGAAATCATCACGACGGTCAAGAAGAGCGGCATCGGGATCATCTACATTTCCCACCACCTCGACGAGGTCTTCAGGGTCGGCGACCGGGTGACGGTGCTTCGCGACGGTCGGAATGTGAGCCACTACGAGATTGGCGGACTCACAAAGTCCCAGCTGATCAAGGACATGGTCGGCAGGGACCCCTCGACCTTCTACAAGCGCGAGAGCGTGCCGCTTGGTGATGTGCTTTTCGAGGCCCGGAACGTGGGCGGGAACGGCGTAAGGAACATCTCCTTCAAGCTTCACCGCGGCGAGGTCCTTGGATTCTCGGGGATGACCGGGTCGGGCCGCTCCGAGCTGATGGAGCTCTTGTTCGGGGGCGCCCGCCTGGATTCAGGCGAGGTCCTGATCGGGGGCCTGCCCGTGCGCAACCGGACGCCGAAGGCTGCGATCCGCAACAAGATGTGCTTCATCACGGAGGACCGCCAGAACACCGGGCTTTTCATCGAGCAGACCATCGCCCAGAATGTCGTCGTCGCGAACATGGTCAACACGCGGAATTTCCTCGCGAGCCCCGCAGGCGACCTCAGGGTCGCCGAGGGATTCGTCCAGAAGCTCAGCATCCGGGCGAAGAATGCCAAGGTACGCGCGATGAACCTCTCAGGGGGGAACCAGCAGAAGGTCGTCCTGGCAAAGTGGTTCAACACGAACGGAGACATCTTCATATTCGACGAGCCGACACGCGGCATCGACGTGAACTCGAAGCAGGAGATCTACCAGCTGATGGTAGGCCTCCTGAAGCAGGGCAAGGCGATCATCATGGTCTCATCGGACATGCCCGAGGTCATCTCGATGAGCGACCGCGTCATAGTCATGAAGGGAGGCGAGATGGTCGCGGAGATCGGCAAAGACAGCATATCGGAAGAACACATACTCACGCATTCGATAGGAGAGAAGGCACCATGAGCGATCAGGCTTCGACGAAGACCGAAAAGGCGCCGTGGGTCTCGCCCTTCAAGCGATTCGAGAATTTCACCGTCCTCACGATCTTCCTGTCCTTCGTGGTCATCATCGTGCTGCTCCAGCTGATCATGACGGGAGGCACCAAGTATCCGACCTTCATCAGCCCGGTCAACATACTCAACATCATGCAGCAGGTCGGCGTGCCCGGCATAGTCGCGGTCGGCATGACGATGGTCATGATCTCTGGCGGCATCGACCTCTCGGTCGGCATGCTCGCCTCCCTCGTGTCGATCGTCACGGCGCTCAGCATCTCGAAGTGGCACCTTGGGGTCGTGCCCTCGATACTCGTCGGCATCAGCACCGCCGTCGTGCTCGAGACCCTCATGGGCTTCATCATTTCGCGGGTCAAGGTGGAACCCTTCATCATCACGCTCGGCGGCATGATCACATTCCAGGGAATTGCGCTCCTTTTGTGCAACTCGCGCGAGGTCATCATGAACGGCGAGCTCAACTTCATAAAGACCAACCTGATAGCGGGCACCAAGGATCCTGTGACGGGGCTCAACCTGGTGATCCCGCCCTATGTGCTCGTCTTCCTCCTGCTCGCCCTTCTTGCCGGAATCCTGCTCAAGTACACGAAATACGGCCGGCGGCTCTATGCAGTGGGC
>SESF01003118.1_pt1 | contig 26512 bp, 27 predicted proteins | sample 3171521 | NCBI WGS metagenome assembly SESF01 (sample SAMN10866945, study PRJNA518727) | freshwater metagenome | biome: subpolar coniferous forest; feature: holomictic lake; material: water; isolation source: holomictic Lake 227, 6 m and 8 m depth | place: Canada: near Kenora, Ontario | collected...
TGTGTATCGGGGCGCTTCGTAAGGCGCTAGAGGACTAGCGCACTCCATGGCGCTGGCGCGCTCCCGACGGCGATGCGCGAAGCGCCATGGAGTGCGGCAGTCCTCTGCCGCCTTGGATGGTGCGCCGGAAACGCCAGATGTCTAGTGCCGTGTAACACGTGAAATGACGCATCCAGCTTGTCTTTTTGGCCCAGGGCTGTGTTGTCAGCCCAAGTCGTTATCTGCGGATAGCGCCTTGGGCTTCCGCCTTGCCCTGAACCAAATCCTGCGCTCTATGCGCCATTTCTCTCGTTACAAGGCACTAGCGCCACCTTCACGTTTCCTCAATGAATGATCGGCCTCCGTTTTGAGGGAATCCTTGCGCGACGCGCCCGGATGCCGGATAGATAGCGAAAGTGTTACTTCTGGCTACGCTGCGGCGCAGTTGTTGAAATTTAGTCACCCTGTTTCGTTTTGTTCAGAAAAGTGGGAAAAAATAAGCGTTGAAATCTTCTCGCCAGTTTACAAATTTTGAATCAAATAGTTTTTTGTTTCCAACCAACGCCTCGAAAACAATTTCGTGTCAAACTGGCATTGAAAATGCATACGGGGACGACGACACCCAACCTTCTATGAGCTCAAGCATCTCACGCATCCAGGCTATCAACGCCGTAACCAACTTCAAAACTCCAAACCAGACCAGCTTCCGCGACGTCTTTTCAGCGGATCTGTACGGGTCGAACGTGTTCAGCCCGGCGGTGATGAAGCAGTCGCTGCCCAAGAACATCTTCAAGAGCCTTCTGAAGACCATCGAAACGGGCGCGAAGCTCGATCCGACCGTTGCCGACGTCGTCGCCACGGCCATGAAGGATTGGGCCATCAGCAAGGGAGCCACGCACTACGCGCACGTTTTCTACCCGCTCACCGGTCTTTCCGCTGAGAAGCACGACTCCTTCCTCTCACCGGACGGACTCGGCAGCACGATCGCCGAATTCTCCGGCAAGACCCTCATCCAGGGTGAACCCGACGCCTCCAGCTTCCCGAGCGGCGGCATGCGTTCCACCTTCGAAGCTCGTGGCTACACCATCTGGGATGTCACCAGCCCGGCCTACATTCTCGAAAACCCGAACGGCAGCACCCTGTGCATTCCGACCGCGTTCATCTCCTGGACCGGCGACGTGCTCGATAACAAGACCCCGCTGCTCCGGGCCATGCAGGCGCTCAACACGCAGAGCAAGCGCATCCTCAGCCTCTTCGGGCATAAAGAAATCGGCCACGTTTCCAGCACAGCCGGCGCCGAACAGGAGTATTTCCTGATCGACCGCAACTTCTTCTACGCCCGTCCCGACCTGCTCAACGCAGGGCGCACTCTTTTCGGCGCCAGGGCTCCGAAGGGCCAGGAATTTGAAGACCATTATTTCGGGGCGATCCCTGAGCGCGTTTTGGCGTTCATGATGGATTGCGAACGCGAACTCTTCAAACTCGGGATCCCGGTCAAGACCCGCCACAACGAAGTGGCCCCGGCCCAGTATGAAATCGCCCCGGTGTATGAGACCTCGAATCTCGCCGCCGACCACCAGCAGCTCGTCATGACGACGATGCGCGCCGTGGCCGAGAAATACGGGATGTCCTGCCTCTTGGCCGAAAAACCGTTCGCCGGCGTCAACGGCAGCGGCAAGCACCTCAACTTCTCGCTCGGCAACTCCACGCAGGGCAACCTGCTCGAACCCGGAGACACGCCTCATGCCAACGCCCAGTTCCTCGTGTTCTGCGGCGCCATGATCCGCGCCGTCAGCATCCACGCCGCCCTCCTGCGCGCCGTGGTCGCCAGCGCCGGCAACGATCACCGCCTGGGTGCAAACGAAGCGCCTCCCGCCATCATCTCGATCTTCCTCGGCGACCAGCTTGCCGACGTGTTCGAGCAGATCCGCAAGGGCGGCGCCAAGACCAGCAAGGCGGCCTCAACGATCAACATCGGCGTGGACGTTCTGCCTCACCTGCCGAAGGACGCAGGGGATCGCAACCGCACCAGCCCGTTCGCCTTCACCGGCAACAAGTTCGAATTCCGCGCAGTCGGCTCGAATCAGTCCATTGGCGCGGGGATCCTCGTCCTCAACGTCATCATCGCCGAATCGCTCGACTTCATCGCGACCGAGCTTGAAAAAGCCGCTCCCGGCGATCTCAACGCGGCGATCCAGACCGTTCTCGAGAACATCATCAACGAACACGGCAAGGTGATCTTCAACGGCAACGGCTATTCCGAAGAATGGCACGCCGAAGCCGCTCTCCGTGGCCTGCCGAACCTCAAGACCAGCGTCGATGCCCTGCCGGCTTACACCTATCCGAGCACCGTCGCCGCGTTCGAGAAATACGGCATCCTCACCAAGCGCGAACTCGAGAGCCGCGAGGAAATCGCGCTCGAGCAATATGTGAAGACGGTGAACGTCGAAGCCAACCTCGTCACCGAGATCGCCAAGACCATCATCTACCCGGCTGCGGCTCGTTACCAGGGCCAGCTCGCCGACACCGCCGCCAAGCTGAAGGCCGCCGGGGTTGAACCCGACCTCTCGATCCTCAGCGAAGTGACCAAGCTCACCAAGAGCCTGCTCGCCGGCGTTGCCAAACTGGAGAAAGCCCACGGACACGAAGCCGCTGGCAGCACCCACGACCACGCCAAGCACTTCCTCTGCGAAGTCATCCCGGCCATTGTCGAAGTCCGCGCCGCTGCCGACGCCCTCGAAGGCTTGGTTGCCGACGACCTCTGGCCGCTGCCGACCTACCAGGAGATGCTCTTCATCAAGTAAGCTTCAGAGCATTCGAATAACAGTTTGGGCCGCTCCGCAAGGGGCGGCCCTTTTTTTGGTGCGTCCGGCAGGGCGCACTCACTTGAGGGTTAAAGTCCCTTTGCACGCCCGGTAAGGGGAAGTGCTAGCCGAAATGGCAAGGGCGTCCGCCGCGAGGTGGAGCGGATCGGCTCCGCCGAAGGCCCGAACACGGAGAGGAAGAAGGGAGCGCCGTTGTTTCGATGAACGAGGCAGGCGCAGAAAAGAGGGCTGAGATGCCCGAAGTCGATCTGTGGGGTAGCGGGCGGAACCTGCGAAAGGAGCAGATTGGCGCGTCAAACGTTCCGGTAAGAGCGGATAAAAGCACCCGTCTTGGAGGGCAAGGATCGCTTGAGGCAGGAGTCGAACGAGATGCTGCTTTCCAACATTATGCTGGACGATCTGGATAAGGAGCTTGAGAAGCGTGGGCACCGGTTCTGCCGGTATGCCGACAAAAAGTGGAGGTAAGGGGATTCGAACCCCTGGCCTCTTCATTGCGAACGACGCGCTCTGCTCTATGTCGGCATCGACGGAAGCCCCAGAGGCGCAACGCCTTGCGCGCTTCGTGAACGCCTCTACTGGGTCCTGCTTCCCCCTGACTTTGCCCCCCTGCCTATATTCTGGGGAGTCCGACCACTCTTTCGATCAGCACGGCCATTGGCGAAGGAAACCCAATGCAAACATTGAAAAGCTCTCGGGTGGGATGGTGGGGCAAATTCAGCACCATTACACATCAACTATTCGGAGTTTTCGCGGCGACCGCCATTTTGAGGCTCTATGGCTTCCGCAGTTCGCCGCAGTGTAAAGCAACTATTGTGGCCTGCTTTGTGATGAACGACCGTCTGTAGAACGGAGAGCGTGTTCCCACCGCCTTCACCTCGACCACCGCTTTCATCGCGATCACCACGGAACCGACCATCCAAAAGTTTGCACAGGGTGCCGGTTTGTGAGTTGCCCGGTGCCCGAAAACCTGGGAATTTCAAGATGGGCTATTCGTGCCAATACCTTGTTGAGCACCCACTGCGGTCCGGCCCGCAAGGCTGCTTGATCATTGAGCATAATCCTGACGGAACAGAGTCTTGGCAGGATGCGTTTATTTTTGTCCCTCAGAAGGCAATTCCAAAAGGACCACCGCCCGAACCGATCGAATGCAAAGTCTACAAAGCTGCGATGGGGCTGATAAACTCAGCTTACAGTAAAGATGCGTCGCGCCTGCTCTACAAATTTTCCGAGACACTGGAAAATGAGACATGGACCAACTATGTTTTCGCCCTGACAAAGCTGCACGGTTTTATTGAGCAGTTGCACGGGCTTGCAGATCGCGCAGAAACCGGAGAGCTATTGCTGACGAATGTTGCGGACGAGATCCGTACAGTTCTCGAAGATTTCGAGGACAAGCCCCGGGAAAGCTGGAACCCTGTGGAATTGGTGTCCGGAACCTCCGCGCTGCGCTTCGAGAGAAACTGGGAAATCTTGTCTAAATGGAGACAGTGGGATCAGAAAAAGCTTTTGTTAAGTGAGAGAGCGCGCCAATTCGAGGGCCTAACTGAGGCTTCTGATGGCGATAAAAAGAGGCGAGAAATTCGAAAGATCGAAGACGCTTTCAGGAAACGCCTGAAGTATCTGGGTCTACCCGCAACGGGAGAGGAACTTGAAGGGGCAGAATTCTTGAAGCGAATGGAACCTAAGCGGCGGAAATGGGTTGCACGCAAGAAAAAGGAAATGGGCGATTCGCTGCCGTAGCAATCTGAATGCGACGATGCTGATGCTATCGCCGGTTGCGGTATTGGTGCCCGTGCAAAATTAAAGGCACCTTTGGTTTTGGGTCAAGCGGCGTCATTTCGAGGCTGCGGCATTGAAATGAGCGTAAAGCACTCGTTGGCAAGTTGCGGTCGGAGTGTAGAGGCACGCGAAGTGGGTGGCCTCTACAGCTCTGCCAAACATGACCACAAGAAAAAAAGCGGGTTCGTTGCCTCCCGCAAAAGCAAACGGCAAAAAACAGGATGACAACACCAAGGCTGCTTGCCCGGCAGCCGGGCATTGCGGAAGCAGCCATTCGATCTGCCTTCACAAATGCTCCGGGTGTATGAAAGGCCAAACTAAAGCGGGGGCATTGCCTCCCGTCAAGTCAAACGGCAATAAACAGAATGAAAACCCTGACACTGCCCGAGTGGCAGCGTTAAAGAACCCGGCGTCGAAGAGCTCTCTTCGGATTGCGCTCACAACCCGCGAAGCATGCGCTGCACTGGGATGCAGTGCGCGGTCGCTCGCCCGTTTCGAGGCGCGCGGCTTGATTAAATCCTCATGTGCCCTTCGCACGAAAATGTGGCCCGTCGCCGAACTGACCCGGTTCTTGAACGAAACCTCCAGCCTGTAAAACAATACCATGAACCAAAAAAGCTATAACCGGAATTGGGCCAAACCGTTTCGTGCTGTCTTAAAAAAGCACAAAATCGAAATGCTGGACCTGGACGGGGCGATTACTTGTCCCGGACGACACCTCCACACAACGCCAACGCGGATTCGCGATTGCGTGATGTTTTGCTCTCGCGGCGGGATGCGAGCTCACTGCTTCCATCAGAGTTGTGCCCAGTCTGTGGGCGAGTTTAATAGGGACTTGGCTCGCGTTCTCCACGGGGATAACTGGGTTGACTTTGTATCAGAAGCAGTCTGCAAAGGTTCGAATTTAGCAGACAAAAAAGTCCGCACCAAACCGGTTTGCCCAGAAGTTAAGCGGGCAATTTTCAAAGATTTCGAATGGCGTTACGAAGAGATCGCAGCCGACTCCCCCGAACCGATTACGGATGAGCCGTGCCATCACTGGCGATACTTGCTCAGCCTATTTTCTCCTGAAGAAATTATTTGGATCGGCAAAGATGTCCAGGACAGTGGGCCAAATTTCCAGAGGCGGTTTCGTTCGTGTGCCGAGTGGGAGATGGAGCGGACGTGCCCTGGGCGCTTTATATGCCCGAATACGTTCAAGAGAGGGAGTTATTCACGATCCGGAACCAATATTCTCGAACGCAAATTCCTGGTGGTCGAAAGCGACACACTCGGTCGCGATCAGGTAGGCGCTGTTTTTCGTTGGCTCCAGGAAATGATGGGAATGAAGCTTCGGGCCGTCGTTGATACAGCCGGCAAATCATTACACGCGTGGTTTGAGAGTCCCAACCCCAAGCTGATGAACGAACTCAAACGAATCTTGCCTGAGTTGGGCTGCGATCCCGCCCTTTTCCAGGCTAGTCAACCGTGCCGTCTTCCGGGCGGACTTCGCGCCGGTCGTTACCAAACCCTGCTCTATCTCTCCAAATGAATACATCTGAATCACAACCAAGTCCTGCGGCTGGTCCCTCTGCACTGAACGTAGCCGAACCCCAGGCAGATAGAGTAGCCGGCTCCCAATCAGGAGGCAAAGAGTCCCAATCTTGGCTCCCGCCCTTCTACTATGATCCGGCGTCGCAGAAGGATTTTTTCGTCAGCGATTCCAAAGGAGGCTGGGTTCGCGTCCGCGCTGGAACAGTACAATTGAAACTGCGCCAACTTGGCTTCAACCACAAGAAAATGCCCGATGAGGCACTTTCGGAAGTTGAGCACGCGATGCTGACGATACAAACGGAGCATAACCTCGACCACGTTGGACCGCTGGCGGGATACAAAGCCGGGTATCACCCGGAATTCCGTGGCTTGGTTACCAGTTCTCCCGTCTTCATTGAACCCGTTCCGGGGGATTGGCCAATTCTCCGGCAGGTTATGGAAAACTTGTTTGGGGAGCAGCAATTGCCTTACGTGTTTGGTTGGTTGAAGGTGTCTCTGGAAATGTACCGTTTTCAAAGGCCGCTTCCCGGTCAGGCATTCGTAATGTGCGGGCCTGCAGGTGCAGGTAAAAACCTGTTTAGGCTATTGATCAGTATTCTGTTGGGAGGAGCAAACCGCGTTAGGCACCCCTACCAGTTCATGACAGGGGGAACGACGTTTAACAGCGACATGTTTGGAGGGGAAACATTAGCCATTGAAGACGAATCCGAATCCCGGGACATCCGGGCGCGGAGGGAGTTTGGGTCCAGTATTAAGATGATCGTCGCCAATGAAGACCATCGCTGCCATCGAAAATACTGCGAAGCGGTAACCCTTCGCCCGTTGTGGCGCATCGTCATTAGCCTTAATGACGATCCGGAGCGGATTATGGTCCTTCCGCCCATGGACGAAGACATCGCGGACAAGATCATGTTGTTCAAAGTTCGGAAGCGTCCGATGCCAATGCCGACGAACACTGCTGAACAGAGGGCGGCATTCCAAGCTACCCTTGAAGGTGAATTGCCAGCGTTCGTCGATTTCTTGGAGAAATGGCAAATCTCCAGCCAAGATAAATCAGAAAGGTTCGGAATCCGCGAGTTCCACCATGAAGAGATTCTCGATGCCTTGACTCGGACAGCGCCGGAGTATCATTTGCTCGACATGATCGACGAGGTGTTATTCGGAGATCCGAAAACCAGTCGAGTGTGGGACAACAAAGCTGAGGTGCTGGCGAGGGCATTGAAAGACAAGGATGGCCCATGTGCCCACGATGCGCGGAAGTTGTTGGGACACCCTAACACATGCGGGACTTATCTTGGACGATTGCTCCGAAAAGAGCCCGGGAGGTTTGGTAAACGAATCGTTAACGGCCATACGATCTGGACTATCCAGCCGCCCCGCAATTCAGCAGGGGGCTCGAAAAAAATCAGCTTGGAGGCGCTGGGACGCCTAAAGGAGGCGATCACGAAGGGGGCGTCTACCAGCGGGCAGTCCGTTGATCCAGCGTCAGCCTTAGACGGCGTGAATATGCCAGATTCATCAGCCGAATAACCGCAAAGTCTAAAAGCCTCCCCCCTGCGGCTTTTCATCAAGTCGCAGGTGGGGAGGTGGGGCAACTAACATACCCCTTTATCCAATCCCCCCAAGTTTCAAAACGTTGTCCGCCGAACGAAACGGAAGACAAATTCTAGCCAATCCCAGCTATTTCCCGCCCATGCTCAACGAGTTGCCAGAAGCCACACCCCGACCACGATACGTGAAGATCGCCAACGTCGTCGGCCTCTACCGAGATTCCATCAATGGACGGTATTATGGCGCAAAGAAACTCCACGGCAAAAGGCGGGAGGTGTCGCTAAAGACCAATGACAGGAGGGTTGCCGAGCGGAGAATCCGGACTTGGATTGACAACCTGGAGAAGGTCGATGCCGGAGTGGAGCGCACCAGGCTCAGGAACCTGGTCAAGAAATTCGAGGCGATCAACCAGGGCAAGTCAGCAAGCACACGTTGTAGCAACGCCTGTGTCATTCGGCTTTTTGAACGAACATGGCCTGGAGGACTGGATATGGAGGTGCGCGAGGTCCGTCCCTCCCATCTGGATGAGTGGCTTGCAAGACAGGAGAGCCGAGGAATCAAGAACACGACCCGGAACCGGTATTCTGGTTTCCTCAAGGCTCTGTTTGCCATTGCGGTCAAGGACCGGATCATTGCAGAATCGCCATTCGACAAGGTATGCACGTCTTGGAAGCGGCCCCAAACTCCGGTGCGTCGCATTCCCACCCGCGAACAGTTCGAGGCCATCATTAATTCGGTTCGCTCTCAGCCCTTTACCGACCACTCGGCGGACAGCTCCGCGTTTTTAGAGTTCCTTGGGTTGGCGGCTCTTGGGCAGGCAGAAGCGTCCGCCATTACATGGGATGATGTCGACTGGGAACGCAAAGTGATACGCGTCCATCGCCGCAAGACAGATACCCCGTTTGCTATCCCCATTTACCCGCACTTGCGACCTCTGTTGGAACGGCTAAACGCAGGGCGGAGCAGGCGCTCTCCAGGAACACGCATTTTCAAGATCAAGGATGCAAAGAAATCGTTGACGGCGGCATGTAAAAGGTTGGGATTGCCCCATTTCTCCCAGCGAAATCTCCGGCAGTTTGGCATCGGTTTGCTTTGGAAGGCCGGTATCGACAAGAAGCTTATCGCGAAGTGGCAATGTCATTCTGATGGCGGAGAATTAATTTTGAGCACGTACACCCAAGTGTTTGGGGACGATCAGGCCGATTATGAGCAGCAGCAACTCGCCAAATTGGAAAGCATTCAGCTTGAGTCTGGATACGGACCGGCTTTGTCGTGCAAGTCCGCGTGCGGGTAGTGGCCACTAAACCCGACAGCGCAGCCAACAAATTCTGTTCTATGGAGAACCCATTTAAGCCCGGAGATGCCGTGCTCACCTTCGTGAAAAGAATCGAAGTGGAGGCCACCGTTAAGCAGGTTTGGAAGCAGGAGGTTCAAGTCAAAGTCAAAGATAGCAAACTCCTGCTCTGGCGCACCCAGCACACCGTCTGGTATCCCGGCAGTGCCCCTATTCCCAAGGAACCGAAGGCTGTTGCCTCCCCGGTTGTTCTTGTCGGGACTCCTGCGATGGAGGACGCTCCCAAGCCGGAACGTGGACCCGAAACCCCGCCGGAGCATTTTGTGGAGAACAGCGCCCAGTCCGCCGCTCTGGAAATCCAGAGCGGGGCGGCTGAATCGGCAGAGGAACAGGCTCCCATGCACGCCCCCAGCGCAGAGACAACTGGGGTGGCTGCACCGCGCCGGAGCAAGAAGAACCGCCGCAATAAGCGGAGAACCGGAGATGGGGCAACTAGCTAAAACCCGACTGCTCCGTCGCGCAACGATGGCTCCCCGCCCTCCTCATGCCGTCGCTGGGTCGTCTCTTGGGTCGATTGCCATCGGCACCCTTCCCGTTGCGAAACCTGCGGCAACAGTCGCAGACCCTACGCCAACCCGAACGGTAACTGTTGGCAGGAGAATCCACATCTACCGGGGCGGCAGGTCAATCGGGGTGCCTTTCATCAGGCTTTCCGGCAAGTGGCTGGAACGAGCAGGATTCCGCGAACGCGACAGGGTGGAGGTCTGGATTGGCCAGGGCGAAATCAGACTCGTCTGCCACCATGCGCTTTGCCCACTCACATCGCCCTGATTTTAGCTCTCGCCGTCTGATCGGGCATCCATATCAGGACTCGTCTCCGGTGATCTCCCATGAGTGTGCTGCTGGGGTTCAAATTGGGGGCGAAAACCGACTTACTCCCGAACGCTCCGATTCCAGCAGTAGAATTACATAACTTCGTTTATGTAGTTCTAAAAACCATGGTCGCGGACATCGCGAGCTGTATTGTGGCAACTGGGCTTAAGCCTAGGCTCGTCCTGTTTTTGGGACGTTGGGGTGGTGTGTTCGAACTAATCGCGGACGCTGGAACTGCCGAAGGCCAGGATCACAACACCCACAGCACCATTGTTCCCACATTAGGGGTGCATCCCAGAGATCATGGCATTGAACACAAATTCTAGCCGTGGCAGCGGGTTGCTCCGGGTTGCTTTTGGCACCTGTGATCCGGTTCCGGGTGGGAACTCCGTATGTGGTCCCAACCCGCTCGCCGCTCCATACTATGACCGAACCCGAAGCCACCGACGAAATCGTTGACCAGTTCGCACGGATCGCAAGCACATTGATCGCCGACTGGCCAAGGTATTTCCCGATGCTTGCCCAGTCTGAGGCGGTTCATCCTCTTAGGGCTTTTAAAGCGGAACTGCGCTCCAGGGCCTTTGCGGAATTCTGTGTGGATTACGCCAACAAGTCCGTTTGCGGGGACAACAGTCTTAGAGTGGATTACTACATCGGGACCACAATCGTCCAAATTGCCATGGACCTTCGTAATCTGAATGGCGAATTCGAGCAGGGTATTCTGAGGGCAATTATGGCCCAAGCAGCCTGTCACAAAGTCACACGGTTGGTGTTCTTCGCGAAATCGGGCGCTAGGGCTCGTTGCAACACCCCACCACGCAAAGCCTTAATCGCGTGGGCCGAGATGGAACACGGTCTGCAAATCGAGATTCGCGAGTTCGGAATTACTGCCGAGTGTATTCTCGACACCACGGAAGATCGAGCCTGACCATGGAGTGTCCCTGCGGTGTTCGCACAGGATAGATGCGTGGCGGAAGCAGACAATCCGTGCTGGCGGTGCGGACCTCAGCGGCTACGCGGTCCGAGTGGCTTCCCGGATGACGTCGGCAAGGTCCACATCAAGAACCCCCGCAATCCGCAGAAGGGTGTCGAGGGTTGGAATACGCTGTCCTCGCTCAAAATAGGCAATGGCTTGCCGCGACAGCGCGGCCCCTTCCGCAACCCGTGTCAGGGACAGATTGCGTGTAAGGCGTTCTCGGCGAAGGATTTCCGCTACTCGGGCACAAACGTCCCGGGGTGAAGGGGTGGCAGGCACCCCGAATCTTTATCTCCCGGAATGCTTGACGGAGGATGCAACTCTTGTTACAGGGGGTGCCGCTTGGAAAGCCGGGTCTGCTGCCCCTGAATTGCAAAACATTTTAGGACACCTTCCTGAGTCAACTCCGAGGCTGAAATTTCAACTTCTGCCAAAAAGCCAACTCGCACGGACATGGAAACCCCACTTACATCAAGGCCGCAACAACAGGCTATCCTCCAAATGGATCAGGCCATCCAAAAGGCTCTCCAGCAAATCAGTCTGCCATTCGCAGAAGCATGCCAACGGGTTCAAGCCGGTGGGCGTTTCGACAAAAAGGATTTTCTGGAACGATTTTTTGAGTATGCCGACAAATTCGCGGATCGTTGCTGTCTGGACATGGCCGATGAAATCCGCACGTTCACCGAGGTAGACAGGGTGCGCGCTACTACCTCCAAGGCCCTCGCAAGAGAAATTCGCGCGGAGGTGTTTGAAGAGTTGGATTCGATTCTCTGTTCTTGTGCTGAAGATCGTGAATTGATCAAGTCCGAAGCCGCGCGTCGCATCGATAAAGCCGAGGACGTGAGTGTAGCCGGAGCCGCCGTGGTTGGTGGCGCAGTTGGGAGAGTGGCAGGAGGAGCCATTGGTGCGGGATTAGGGGCTCTATCCTCTGCCGCCCATGCCATGTCCACTCAAACTAACCTTAGGACTGAGGCAAAAGTTATTCTCGCCAGTCGGTTAACATCAGTGGAAAAGCACATAATCGCATATCTTTTTGCGCTCCCCCGTGCGGCAATTCTGCTTCTCGATTTTGGCGCATCCAAGTCTTTTGGTGCTTCTGTAGATCTGCAACTCGTGAGGGCTACGGGCGAGCGGCTCCAAACAGAGGCACAAGCGCCCGGCCACTACTACGACGAACTGATGGCAGTGACGAAACAGGCAGAGGCGGCACGTCGCGTTGCATACGAAGAAGAGCGGAATCTGCTCAAAGAGAAAAAGGCATTAAAGGCGCAGGAACTTGCGGCGGCAGAAGCCGAAGCTGCCAAGAAGCAGCGGGACGGTTGCCTGAAAATCATCGTTGGCTTCTTCTGCGTTTATCCGCCTTTTTCACTCGTCCTCTTGCCCATCCTCTGGCGTTCAGGCGGATTGCGAGAAATGTTTTCTGAAAACGCCCGCAAAAACCTAACGTTCGCAGGAATAGCACTCTGGATTTTAATTATCATCGGGCTTGCATTATCCCAGATACTGCCCGATCCGCAAAGTTAGGTGGATTCGTGGAGGATTTCTTCCAATCTTACCATGAGCCGGATCGATTTCGAACCTTATGAGACAAATAGCCAAAGCCACCCTGTTAATAGCCGCTTTCGCCGTATCCGGCTGCACAAAGACTCCTCCTAAAGCGGAATTAGACAGCGCCGTTAATAGGACCGTAAACGAGGTGATGAATGCAAACTCCACCCCGTTGCATTCGCAAGATCCCGTCGAATATGTGGTGGTCAACTCGTATCACCAAAAGATCGAGGGGGAAGATGCTGCTGTGTATTCGATCAAGAGCCCAGTGCCGAACAGTGGTCCCAGTGCCGCGTTCGTAACTGCCGACGTGTACGCGGTCTATCGCGGCAAGCTGTGGCTGTGGGGGCGCAGGGATGGGAAGCTCGTCTTCGAGCGCTAGAATCCACGAAGTGGCGTCCCGGAGATTGCCCGCTGAAAATCTGAAGTTTTTCAGCGCATGGAAATCCGGGGTGTTCCTCAGAAGAGAAACTTGGGGATGATTTTCAGCGATTCTAATTCAGCATGAACCATCGAGTCGCCGCCTATCTTCGAGTAAGCACTGATAACCAAACCCACGACAGCCAACGAGCCGAGCTGGAGGATTATTGCTCCAGGCGAAACTGGGCAAACGTCCAGTGGTTCGTCGATACCGCTTCCGGTGCGAAGCAGAACCGTAGCGGACTGAACGACCTAATGGAGCAAGTCAGGCGCGGAAAGATAGACACACTGGTCGTCTTTAAGCTGGACCGGCTTGCTCGTTCGCTGGCGCACCTTGCCCAATTGATTGCCGAGCTGCAGGCCCATGGCGTAGCCCTTGTTTGCCCCAGCCAGGGCATCGACACCACCAACGCGAATCCGTGCGCCCAGTTCCAGCTTAATATCCTTGCCGCCGTGGCACAATTCGAACGGGAATTGATCACGGAGCGGGTAAAGGCAGGCGTGAGCGCTGCGAAGCACAGGGGGGTGAAGCTGGGGCGGCCATCCAAATGGCATCGCTACATCGAGCCAGTCCGGACAATGGTCTTTGAAGGTCTTAAGGCCTCCGAGATTAGCAGGAAGCTGGGCATTCCGTATTCCAGCGCCGGGGAGTTGGTGAGGGAGGTGAAAACCGGTAATTCCGCCACCACGGGCACCTTGCCGCTTCCCCTGAAAGACGAACCAATTCCGCAACCTGTGGTGCATTGATTAAGCTTACATGCGCGTTGGCTCGCGAAGGGAGCGCCCTGGGGGGGGGGATGAATCCGGCATCTCACCGCTTCGTGTAGTGTTTGTCCATTTCTTGGAGAATATTTGGACTGAAGAACGGTTTTTTGGAGCTCTTGGCATTACCTGGGTCAAGGAAGCGAATGTCCCCAAACCGTTTATCCTTGAGCAGGCGCTTGCGTAAGTCGTGGTATTTCTGGTCTGCCTTGAAGTCTTTGTAACACTTTCGGCATTCAGCCGTCAGGCGCGCATAATCCCACGGATATTTGTTGCGAATCTGTTCCTCGGTGAGCCGAACTTCTGGCGCGTTGGGATTATTCGTGACTTGCACGCCGAGCGCATCCTTGGCCTTTGATCGCGTAAATTTGATGTCGATATTGACGGTTACTGAATACGGGGACGACCCGTCGTCGTTGGCTGGTTCGAGACTTTCAACGAAGGACAGAAATTTCTTTTCCTCATTGTTCAAGACGATGCCTTCGGACTGTTGGGGGAGCGCTACAAACGACAGCGGCATGAGGTAGAAGTTGAATTCCGATAGGTCGCGTGCAAACCAACTCTTTGTAGCGGCAACAAAATTCTTGAGGCTGGCCGTGCCAATTTCTTGCAGGCGGAGGGGAAATGCGCCAGAGCGATTGTAAAAATGAATCGAGGAGTCCCGCATTTCAATCAGCGCCTGGATATTGGCCCACGCGTTGTTATCGAAAGCACCTGTCTCGACCAGCTTTTTAGCGAGATAATCAAGGCTGTGGGTGAAAGGGTTTCCTGAACGAGTAGCCTTAACCTTGAGTTTCTTGCTCTTGCTTCCGTCGAGTTTTGTCTGAGGCTCCAAAACGAAAAGTGACCTGATCTTGTTGCCATGATCGGCCAGCCATTTTGCCTTTAACAGCAGCTCCCAGCCGTTAATGGCAAGAACAGCGAAAGCCTCCTCACGATAAAAAAAGTCGGGCTTATTGTAGATTTCAATTGCGGCGACAGTGGCCGCAATGCTTCGCTCAAGAAGTTCTTTGGAACGGGCCTTCATGGCAATTCACGAATTTCAAGCTTTAGGCCAACCTTGGCGGCGATTTTTTGTACGTCCTTGGGGAATGTTCTTCCCAAGCGCCTTACGCCTTCTGATGGAGCGACAAAGACGAGCTTGCGGATGGCCGTTTCACTATTTCGCTCGTTGAAAACCAGTGCCTTGAAAACGTCGCGGTAAATTTCCATGTGGACGTTGTTGGGAGACGACTTCAGTTCGTAGGCCACGCGAGCCTTGAGGTCCACGATGTCGATCTTTTGGGACGGACCGCTTTCGTTAAGAGGCATTTCGGCGCGGAACCGGTCCCCGAATTTTTCGATTACCTGTTCCTGCCACTGTTTGCAGACCTTCTGCGCTTTGCACGTCTGGCCGGAAACATCGGTGCCTTTTGCCCACACGCGTCGGTGAACTTTAGCTGCGTATGCCACTACTTGATCTATCGTGCTCATTCCGATGCTCGGGCGAAGGCTTCTTTGAGGACGGCTTGGAGGAGGTGGGCGGCGTGGGTTCGGGAGTGCTCAATCTCTGCCCCGAGTGAGCGGCAGGTCTCCATCAACGCCTCCACTCGTTCCACAATGGCGGCTTGCTCCGCGAGAGGCGGAAGAGGAAGCATCAATTCGGTGATGATTTCGAGATTGATATTCTTCTGTGCGGTGGCTGGCGCAAACTCCTGAATCATTGTCCGAGTGAGTTCGATGAACATGCGAACAAATTCCGGTGTTCGGCCTTCAATCGGAGAAATGAATGCAACGACGCTGTCAGGGATACATGCAGGGAAGGTGAGGAAGCCCGTCTCGGCAATATTTGCGGCAATGGTGATACACATGGTGCCTGCTGGCCATAAACGACTCTGCGCAAGGCCGACTTCATTGTAGTATCCCGTGCATGTCTCGATCTTGAACCCATTATATTTTGACCTTGCAACATCGCCGGTCTGCACGAACGGGATGTTGCCTCCAGCGAACAGTCTGCTGTCATTTCTTGGTCGGTGCTTGGATTTTCCACGCTGAAAAATCCCTGCATTTCCAAATCTGCACCACTCCCAGCCTTTCGGAATTTCGAAGGGGATTTCTTCGGGGGTGATTTTCGGCAGAGGCTTTTCGGGGCGAAGTTCCTTTGCGGCAATGAGCCGGACTTTTTCAGCTTGGATGCGGCGGAGAAGTTCGCACGCGGACTCCACCTTCGGGTGGGCCACGCGCCACTTGGCAGTCAGCTTGCCCTCAATCGCCTCCTGTAGGATAGCTTGCTTGAGATTTGGCAGTTCATGGCGGTCGCTGTTCTCTTCGCGGATAAAACGAATGGCTTGCTGAATGTGTTCAATGCGAGCGATGAGGGATCGCTGCCGCTCCATTTCGGGGATTTCCAGTTCGATATTGGCCAAACCCGAGAAATAGAGCCGTTTGCGAACTGCCCCAGAACAGTTGCGTGCAATGGCTTCAAGACCGTAGTCACTCTTAAGAAAGTGGAGGAGGAAGCGGGGATCGAGTCCATCACGGCACGAGAATACCACGTAGTCGGGGCTGGTGATTCCTGTATTGCGGTCGTCGGCAGCAAGGCCAATGGAGCCGACGTTCACTCTCATTGGATTGTAGACGAACCAATTCCGCTCCACGCGCTGATAACGGGAGAGGTCGTCCGCCGCCGACGCGCGTAGGCTTGCAACAAGACCGTGCTCATTGCTTACGCCCACAAGACGAAAGTTTTCGGCATCTGCACCAGCGGCGCAGCGCTCCTCACGGATAAAATCGCCAAGTCGTGCCACGATTAATTCCGAAAAAGGTTAGTTTGCAGATCCGCAATGAGTGCCGAAATCGTTTTCTGACGCTTTGCCATCTGATGTAAAAGTCCTTCCACTGTGTGCTCCTGCTCCGCAATGGATGAGTTTGGGTTCTTCACATCCAGATCAAATCCCTTCAAATCCGCCACCTTCACACGCCAAGCCACCTCATTTTCCTCGCGCTTGTCCCACCATTCAATCATCGGCGTGAATTCCTCAAACTGGATTGCCTTGGTTTTCGAGTAGCTCTTTTGTCCCTCGGGCAGGCGGTGCTCGTAATACCAGATTTCTTTAGTGGGCGTCCCTTTCTCAAAGAACAGCAGGTTTGTGGAAACGGTAGCGGGGTGGAAGGTGGATTGCGGGAGGCGGATGATGGTGTGCAGGTTGCAATCGGTCAGGAGTTTCTCCCGGATGCGCTCCTTGTAACCATCCCCCGTGATGCAACCGTCGGGCAGCACGATGGCCGCACGGCCACCCGGCTTGAGCAATTGGGCAAAGAGGACGATGAAGAGGTCGGCGGATTCCCGGCAGCGGAAGGCGGCAGGGAAGTTCGTCTCCACTCCATCGGCGATGCTGGCCCCAAACGGGGGATTGGCGAGGATAACATCCACCTGCTGGCGCGGCCCGATGGCGTTGTATTCCGTCTTGAGGCTGTCGCGGTAATGCCAGTCCGGCACGTCAATGCCGTGAAGAATGAGATTGGTGAGGCCCAGCACGTAGGAGACGGGTTTCAGTTCCCATCCGCTGATGGATTGCTGGAGGACGGCCTCGTCGTCCAGCGTGCGAACCTCCTTTTCCCGAATGTAATCGATGGCCGCGCTGAGAAACCCGCCCGTGCCCGCTGCGGGGTCGAGCACTCTCTGGCCGAGGCGCGGATTCGTCATCTGCGTCATGAGCCGGGTGATGGCGCGAGGGGTGTAGTATTCCCCCTTGTTTCCCGCATCGCGCAGTTCGAGTAGGATGGACTCATAGACCGTGCCGAAAATGTGGCGGTCGTCGGAATTGTTAAAATCGAAGCCGTTGAGCTGGTTAATGACCTTCCGCATCTCGTAGCCCGACTTCATGTAGTTGTTCGAGCCGTCGAACACCTCCCGAACAAGCCCAGCTCGTTGCGGGGCGTGGTGCGCCTGGAGCTTCTTAAGATTGGCGAATAGACCGTCGGTGGGGTGATCGATGAACAGGATGAGTTCATCCCCGGTGATGCCCTCCGGGTCTGCGGCCCAGTTCCTCCACTGGAATTTTTCAGGGACGACGGAGCGATAGCGGTCGCGGATGAGTTCGAGTTCCTGATCCTTATCGTCGAGGATTTTCAAAAACAGCATCCAGCCGAGTTGCTCCAGCCGTTGCGCGTCCCCGGATACGCCGCGATCCTGCCGCATGATGTTGCGGACGTTTTTGATGATGGAGGAGATATTGGGCATTCGAAATTGGTCAGGCGACTTGGTAGAGTTCTTCAGTCAGCGCGTGGATGGCGGCATCATAGGCGGGTTTGCCGCCAAATGCGCGGATGATCTCGACGGGAGAGCCGAGTTTGCTGAGCGGGTCGAGACGGATGATCTCGGGATTTTCGAGGTCTAGCAAACCGTCATCGGCATATTTGTCGAGCAGCGCAGAGATGACCTTCCGGGCGAGATCGCCGTATTTGGTGAAGTAATCCCGCTTTTTCACCCCTTCGGCCCGCTCGCGCCGGGTGAGCGGTTTTTGCTCGTAGGCAACATGGCAGATAAGATCGAACGGGTCGAACGCCGAGCCAACTTCCTCGTTGAGCGCGGCAAAAATGACACCCTGCTTCTCCAGTTCCTCAATGATGGCACGTTTCTTATCGGCGTGTTTCCATGACGCGAGGAAATCATCCAGGGAAGCGTAGGACTTGATGACATTCTTGCGGGTGTAATCACGCAGGCTTTCGGTGATGATCTTGCCGTCGCTGTCCAGGTATTGGATGCGCTCCTTGACGATGGTCACCTCAACACCATTGACAGTCACCTTTCGACGGCGCTCGGGTGGGGTTTCGCTAACCAACGAAATGTCTGGCCGTTCAGCCTCGGGAAATTCGATTTCCTCGCCAGTGAGGTCGTCAACAACGGGTGTATCGTCGGTTTCATCTTCCGCGCCGGAAATGTCCTCGTCTTCGCTGACCGCTTTCACCCGGACGGGGTCGCCGTCGAAATCCTTGTCCGCGAACAGCGCGGTGACATTCCGAAAATCCATGATGGTGAAGTAGAATTTCCCGAAGTCCCCATTGATGCGCGTGCCACGCCCGATGATCTGCTTGAACTCGGTCATGGAACCGATGTTCGAATCCAGCACGATCAGCTTGCAGGTCTGGGCATCCACCCCGGTCGTCATGAGCTTGGATGTGGTGGCAATTACCGGGTAAAGTTCCGTGGGGTTGATAAACGCATCTAGATGCCGTTTGCCCTCCTCATTGTCCCCCGTGATCTGCATCACGTATTTGCTACATGCCGCGACCAGATCAGGATTCGCATTCGCCAATTCCTTGCGCATTCCCTCCGCGTGTTCGATGTCCACGCAAAACACGATGGTCTTGGAAAAGCGGTCGCTCCCTTTGAGAAACTCGGTGATCTTCTGCGCCACAAGCTGGCGGCGTTCCTCCACGATGAGGCTTTTGTCGAAATCGGCGCGGTTGTAAATGCGGTCCTCGACGGGCTTGCTGTCCTTGTCCTTGAAGCCCGCAGGGGGCCGCCAACCCTCCGCGTCAATGTCCAGGGTGACTTTAATGACCTTATAGGGGGCAAGAAAGCCGTCATCGATTCCCTGTTTGAGCGAATACGTATAGAGCGGGTCCCCGAAATACTCGGTGCTGGAAACTTCCTTGGTCTCCTTGGGCGTGGCAGTGAGGCCGATGTGGGTAGCTCTTTTGAAATATTCAAGAATCTGTCGCCACTTGCTGTCCTCGCGGGCGCTGCCACGGTGGCATTCGTCCACAATAACGAGGTCAAAGAACTCCGGGCTGAACTGTTTGTAGGCGTCCTCGTCGTTATTGTCCGAAAGCCCTTGGTAAAGAGCGAGGTAGATATTGTAGGCGGTGTCGATCTGCTTGCGCTTGATGACGGTCATGGCTTCCTTGAAATGGCGGAAGTCGCCACGGACGGTCTGGTCAACAAGGGCCGTGCGGTCGGCAAGAAAGAGGATGCGCTTTTTTAAGCCGCTCTTCCACAAGCGATAGATGATCTGAAAAGCGACGTAGGTCTTGCCCGTGCCGGTCGCCATGACGAGCAGATGGCGGTTGCCTCCCTCGTTCTTGGCGATGGCCTCCACGGTGCGGTTGACCGCGATCTGCTGGTAATAGCGGGGGGAGCGACCAGAGCTGTCCAGAAAGTAGTCCTGAGCGACAATGGGCTCGATTTCGTCCTTGATCCCCTTGTGGGCCCGGTATTTCTCCCAAAGCTGCTTGGGTGTCGGAAATGCATTGAGGGGAAGTTCCGTCTCGATTTTTCCGTCTTTTGCCGTTCGGTCGTGAAAATGGAAGGCGTCCCCATTGCTGCTAAAAACAAAAGGGATTTGCAGGGTTTCGGCATAGCCGAGCGCCTGTTGAATCCCTGCGCTGAGCGAGTGGTTGTTGTCTTTGGCCTCGATAACCGCAATGGGGATGTTCGGCTTGTAATACAGGATGTAGTCGGCCCGCTTCCGTTCGCCACGGGCGTGCATCTTCCCCCGCACGTAAATCCGCCCGTCGGTAAAGGCGACTTCTTCGCGAATCTGTGAGTCGATATTCCAACCTGCCTGTTGAACGGCTGGCGTGATGAACTTCGTGCAGATGTCGCGTTCGCTTAGGGCCTTTTTGTTCATAGGGGAAGGCCAAGGATGGCGCTACGCAGCGGGTAAAGCCAGCACACTTTTGATGCGGAGAGTGCGTTCCCAGCTTTGCACCCCACCGGATTTCTGGCTTTGAGGCCGCATTCGACAGGAGAGTCACCGGACAAAGATCCTGTGAGTTTATCTTGAACCATTGAGGCTGAGATTGAGCAGAGCGCATCAAGGAATCAAGCCATCCTGAACGGAATTTGTCGTTTTGCTGTGGCTCTCATCCAGTTCACAACTTCGCCTGTCCGCTTCCAAATTCTTCGGAATGGCAGAAGATGCACCTCAAGGCACACCAGAGGTTGTTGGCAAATTCAAGACCGGCGACATCGTCATAACCAAAAATGCGCTTGAGTGCATCAGTTGCGACGAAGCATTTGCAGCCTTTGCTCTCCACATCGCTGCCGATTGGGGCGAACAAACTGAAGATGGTGGCGAGGCCAATGACTTGGCGCAAAAAGAGGGGCGAAACCTGCGCTCTGTTTGTTTGACCGAGGCCGGAGTCACGTTCCACATTATCACGAAAGCCGACCGGAGTTGCACCACGATCCAATTACCGGAGGACAATTAAGCCAAAACCACCTTATGGACTCTGCCAAAGAACCAGACATGGAACCACTAGACGAACCACCGTTCGGCTCCTTAGATAATCCAATTCTTGCCGATGGCGTCGATGGCCAGTTCGAGTATCTCCAGCGGTTGCGCACGGAAGCCGGTTGCCCGTTTCTCTGGCACCGCCTTGGGAGTTGGTGTCCTTCCGGGAGCGAACACTTTGTGGACGTTTACGAACTCATGGCCCATGACGCCTCCGAGCGGTGGGTGCTGGCGCTCTCGCTGGCGCATAAGGAACCCAGCGAGAAAGCCCCAGATGGTTTGGTGCTCCACCGGCATCCGTTCTTTCGGCAGGTCTTCACTGGTGTAAATGAGAGGGTGGCCAAATTCCCTCTGGAGTTGCCCCTAGCGTTCGACGAAGACGATTCCCAGGTCATTGCCCATGTAACCCGCATTTTGGAGGCGACTCCCAAGAAAGCTTGGGAAAATCCAAAGTTCTACAAGATTATGGCCCCCGACCCGATGCGGAGATTCGCTTAGCTATTTCTCCCACGCTCCCAGCCTGACGGAACATCTGGTGCGCCCCGTAAATGCGAACCGCCATGCCTCAAATTCTTCGGAATGGCAGACGATCCACATGGCAACACTCCCGCACCGAAGTTCTCCCTGGGGGAGATAATGATCACCCGCACCGCCCTAAACCGGATAGGGCTGGAGGAACCGGCAGCGGCACTTGCCCGCCACTCGGTTGGGGATTGGGGCGAAGTCAACGAATTCGACCACCGGGCCAACGAAGTAGCCCTACGGGACGGGAGCAACATCCTCTCCGTCTATTCCACGACGGAAGGTGTAAAATTCTACATCATCACCGAAGCCGACCGGAGCTACACCACGGTTTTGTTGCCGGAAGATTATTGAGCGGAGGGCCTGTGGGAAAGAGGCGGCAAGTTGCCCCACCTCCCCACCTTTGGTTTGGGGACACGTAACGCCCCCTCGCTCTGGGCACGTTGTTTTTTCCACGCTTTTTTCTTGCCGAAACCGCACTTTCCGACGATTTTTTCAGCCCGCTGCCTGCATTGGCGGCGATTGCCAGAAGTTTGTGGGGGTTTAGCTCAGTTGGTAGAGCGCGTCGTTCGCAATGACGAGGTCAGGGGTTCGAACCCCCTAACCTCCACCACTTCGCAACAATCGGGTGCAACTCGCCGAATACACCAAAGAGAAGAGGGCCCTGCTGCTTCAGCTTGGGCAGCCCTTCTGAATTGAAGACCTCACTTTCTTCAAAAGCCTTTCTTCGGTATAAACGTAGGTGACGAACTTCCCGCAGTATTTGGCCCAAATCAAAGAAATCGGTGTTTTTGTTGGGGAATCTTCAAACTCAGCCATAATTTCCATTGCTCTATGGTCATCCGTGCTCGGTGTGATTGAAAAGGCAAAATGACAATGCCAATCCCCCAAGTAATCGATTTTCCCGTCTGATTCCTGAGAAACGCGGTCGCAAAACTGCTGTGCATGCTTCCCGTCGATTGTGACGCTGAACAAACGCAGTTTGGCTCTTGGACCAGGGCCAGAGGCTGCGGTAACGACCAGCGAGTCGCCCTCTGAATACCCAACAAGCACTCCACCCGTCTCGGTGCATGAAGCTCGCTTCATCTCGTCGCGCATCTGCTTCACGGCTTCTTGTTTTACGATTACTCTTCGCACGTTAGTTTCCACCGCAGAAAGGACAGTCGGCTCTTCGTTTCACTGAAAGAATTTCAGAGCGCAAGATGGGCACACCATTTTCGTCTCGCCCCGACCAGCGAATGTAATCGCCGTTGAGGGATTTTCGACCCTCCGATTCCGGCAAAACTGTGTCCACAACCATCGAGGTCGCGAAACTTGCGACAATCGCTGAGTCATAAGTCGTGCCCGTAAAACTTGGCTGGTCACAACCAGGAGCAAAAAACACGTCCGCTGGTTCTGCGGGTGGGCGCGAATCAGCAAATTGGTTATACCAACAGAGCCAACACGGAGTTTTGCCTGGAATGGAACGAACAATTTCACCGCCCCATGAGCCATTGGTAACTGAGGCATAGATCGCAGGAACATTCAATATGGAGCACAGGTCATTTAGCCATCGGCTAACTCCGTGTACGCCCGTCGTATCGATAACAACTGATGCGCGTGAAATTACTTCAAACAGTTTATTCTCAACTTCAACTGAATTGACACTCCCAACACTGCATGGAATCGGGGTTATTTGAGAAAGAACTTCGGGATTGATCTCCCAAAGTCGCCAGGCCAGGGCCTCGACCTTGCTAAGGCCAAAAGAAGTAGTGCCTACTTCATGACGAACGGAATTGTATGGCTCCATTATATCGCTATCCAGTAGCGAGAACTGTTCGACCCCGGATGCAGCGAGATTTACCGCAATCTTCGAACCCAAACAGCCACATCCGATAATCGCCGCGTTGACATTCTCGATTCCTTGGAGGTGTGGGATACGAGCCAGTCTCTCCGCAGCGCGTACCGGAAACCCCCGAATCCATTCCGGCCGCTTGCCAGGGAAAACTCGGGCAAAGACCCACGCAAATCTTGTCTGCTCTGTTGAACCCGACTGCTCTGGAAATATAGCCGCAATCCACAGATCTCGTTTATTGAGAGATGTTCGCGTTCGTTTTGCAAGCTGAACAACGGTCGTTTCAAGTTCTTGAATACTTGGTTGCTGTGAAAACGATATGACTTTGCAAATGATCCGGTCGAACTTTTGCCATTTTAAATGCTCAAAGTTATTTGAAATCTTCGTTTGTGTGCCTCCGACTAAGGCAGAAACGACCATCCCTCGCCGCACGCCTGAGTTGTTCGGAGCCGATTCATAGCAAAGGCTCACCTCGCATTGCCCTGTTTGATCGGCATCGAACTGCACTGATGAAATCGGTGGAGGGATCAAAATACTCTCGCCCAACCCGTAGTTAATAACGGACGAAAGGGGTTCGGGCACCAAATCGCCCTCCGGCGGCATCCCCCCTTTTCCGAACTGGAGGAGCAACTCTTTCACTTCCCCAATAACGTGCGATACGGTGCATTTAGCCATCCACCTTGCGTTCCCAGGTCCAAACAAACACAACTGTCGGGTTGACAGATGATGGTGCCGCGAGAGCAGAGGTTGATCTTCTGCATCAAATACTAGTGGCGGCATAGACGGGAACGCGTCAGGAAACCTGATCTTCAAACGTCGATTCGGATCAACATCCAACGAACCCTCGAATTCAACAGACTGCCGCTCATGAAAAGCAGAGGCATCGAGAGTGAATCCACTATCCTTGAGGAGTTGGGATTCACTCTCGAATCGCTCAGGGTACCTTTCGAACCATGGCTTATAGCTTTGCGCCATTACCCGTGCCTTCTGTCCGGTTGCGGTTTGCGGTCATCGCGATCGCGGGATGGCTTTGGCGAGACTGGGCACTTCGCGAGATGGTCCAGATTATTGTCGTGGACATGGTCTGGTTTTGTCCGGATATGTTTGCCCCCGCACTTATCGCAGTGGTAGCTCTCCACTTCAGCAACTTTTTTGCTGGTCGGACCTTGCGTGTAGAACATCTCTCCGCGATTCAGCGCGGCAAGGACTTCTTCAAGTTGCCAGTGTCGTTCGACACACTCGGGGCTGCTGCCCGTGCCAACGCTGGTAATATGGGTGTGGTGATCATGCCCGTGCGGGGCATGATCGACACAGATGATATGATGTTTAAGCATTTGTATTAACGGATGCTCGGCTTACCGAATCCCATCGGCAGTTTCGACTACTTCGGTTTTTCTTTGAATTGCGCGGACAGCGTGTTTGGGATAACTCGCAGCCGCATCGGTTCAGTAGAATGAACCTGATGAGGCAAAGGTATGATGGAAAGATGCGGGACACGCAAGGGGAAAGTTTCTCTTTGGCTGAATTATTTTGAAAAAAGGTTCTTTCCAGAGAACCCTGTCTGCGCTACGCTTCGCGCCTTAAATGACTCTCGCAGAAAATATTAAGCATTTTCGGGCGGTGAAACAGCTCTCGCAGCCTCAGTTGGCGGAAAAAGCTGGCCTGTCGAAAGGATATGTTTACATGCTCGAATCGGGCGAAATGACGAATCCCTCGATTGAGAAGCTGTCCGCCATCGCTAATGCTCTCGAATGCACAATTGCTGATCTGATCGGGCAGCCGAAAACGAAGGCTAGGATCGAAGCCGACGTCCGAATTCCTGATGCACTTCAAGAATTTGCACGGCGCAAGAGGAAAGACGGTGACGCTCTCAGTGAATCTGAACTTCGAAGTCTCGCGCACACTCAGTATCGAGGCAAGCGTCCCGAAACCGCCGATGATTGGGCTTATGTTTACGAATTTCTGAAGCGAACTTTGGACAAAAACTAATCGAAAATTCATGAAGAGAAATCGAGCATGGACGCATAAATCGGTACGCGCATTGATCCAATCAGCGGGCGGCGGCGACCCGGTAGAGATTATTCGATCGAAAGCGAAGGAGATCGTTCGTTGGGCAAAAGAAATGGGCTGGAGTGGCCCGCCATACAATCCGCGCGACCTCGCTTCCCTACGTGGTATTCGTTCGAAAGAATCCGCGAACCTATTCTCTGCGGAAGCGCAATTAACGCCCATGGATGGGGAACAACTGCTTTTAGAGTTCAACCCAAATCGCTGTTTAGGGAGAAGGAATTACTCGATCAGCCATGAACTTGCGCACACACTGTTCGATGACTGCTTCGAAATGGTCCATCAACGCAGGACGGATAAACCGAAATTCGATCCTGATCAGGAGGTGGAATCGCTTTGCCAAATCGGGGCCGCAGAATTCTTGATGCCTGAAGAAGACTTCATCAAGGACTTGAAGGAGCACCGATTCTCTTTGGAAAGCGTTCTGCCCTTGATGGAACTCTATAAGGCCTCCCGCGAAGCTGTTGCGCGCCGAATTTTGTCGCTGAGTAGCGAAACAGCAGCGTTGGCTTTCTTTTCGGAGCGGCTCAAACCGAGCGAAATGAATGATCGCCCCCAGCATGGAGAGATGCTCCCTCAACCGAAGATGAGGATTCTCTATTCGGTGCATTCGGACGATTTTCCAGTATACCTGCCAAGACACAAATCTGCTCCCGACTCTTCCTGTATCTACACTTTAGACCAAACAGACGAAGTAGTTTCGGCCATAGAATGCTGGGGGCTGGAAGGCGAAACAGAGTATTTCGTGGAAGCAATGGCGCTTCCAGTTCCCGATTCGGACGATCATGCTCCCACGGTAATGGCTCTTATTCAGCCTATAATTGACAAAGTGTAGCTCGAAACGAACCCGCTGGATCGAGAAGCATATTCAGCGCATTACAACAGTGTCTCTCGCAGAAAACGCTCAACCTCCGTACGGGGGTAGAGCTTCGTTCGGAGGGCCTTCGAACTGCGCAATATTCCACGATCTTCCAAACGAGATAGGGTTCGGCGACAAACACCCAAACTCTCGCACAGTTCCCGTGAAGTATATGCCAGTTTTAATGAACTGAGGCCTGGCAGAATCAGTTTGGCTGAGGCGGATGGCTGACGAGTTGGATTCATCGCGTAGAATTTGCTTTCCGTGTCGATTCGCTGTCGCGCGCCGCAATGTAATGGATGGGATTGTTGCCCCACCTCTCCACCTCAGATGGCGCTTTGAAGCCCAGCGAATCTCGATAACTCATTCCTGCCAATCCCCCCGGTTTGCCCCCCTCGTGGAAAAATTTCGGTCAACTTGGGGCAACTTCGGGCAGGGTAATACCGGGAGCGGCAGTCGAACGGCTTTTC